>Ga0163109_10000241_pt1 | contig 44123 bp, 33 predicted proteins | sample CRUFie1St13metaG_FD_108704 | JGI IMG/M metagenome (GOLD analysis project Ga0163109, IMG submission 108704) | Marine microbial communities from the Costa Rica Dome - CRUD Field 142mm St13 metaG | ecosystem: Environmental > Aquatic > Marine > Oceanic > Photic zone | place: Costa Rica: the Eastern...
AATTTCGGATGTTAGAGTAAATTGTGTTGAGGCATGCACCTCACTAGGCTCGGCTTTGTACTGAAAATACCCGATGGAAACTGTGTCATAATTACTCATTGACCTCATGGGTTTTGGCTTCAAACTAGAGATATGCTACCAACTGTTTTGATCGTCGATGACGAAAGGCACACTCGCGAGGGGCTCCAGCAAGTTCTGGAGGATCAGTACGATATCTATTTGGCAGAGAATGCGGATCAGGCGTTCACGCTCATGCAGAGTGAGACGTTCGATTTGATTCTGACGGATTTGCGTATGCCTGGAAAGTCGGGTCTAAAGGTCGTTGATAAAGCGTTGATGCTAAAAAACAGACCACCGGTTATCATGATGACGGCGTATGGAAATGTACCATCAGCGGTTGAGGCGATGAAGCGTGGGGCCTATGATTTCCTCACGAAACCGGTCAATTTGGAAAAATTGGAAATACTAGCAAAACGTGCTATCGAGTCGAAAACACTCCAGGTAGAGGTTGAGCAACTTCACGAGCGACTAGATGGGAAGTACAGCTTTGATGGTATTAAAGGAAATTCTACTGAGCTGAAGAATGTCATAGAGCGGGTGAAGCTAGTGGCACCCTCGAAAGCGAGTGTTTTGATCGAGGGTGAGACGGGTACGGGGAAGGAGCGAATCGCACAAGCGATCCACCAAAACAGTAACCGACCGCAAGGTCCCTTTGTTGCGGTCCATTGTGCAGCACTACCTTCTAACCTGTTGGAAAGCGAACTGTTTGGGCATGAGAAGGGTGCCTTTACAGGAGCGTCGGAGCGTCGGATCGGCCGGTTTGAACTAGCCCACGAAGGAAGCCTGTTTTTGGATGAAATCGGCGAAATTAGTTTGTCGACTCAGGTCAAACTGCTCCGTTTTTTAGAACAGCGTACGTTTGAGCGCATTGGTAGTTCTAAATCCATTACAGTAGACATGCGCTTGATTGCCGCCACCAACAGGGATTTAAAGGAGATGGTGCGGGAAGGTGCATTCAGAGAAGACTTGTACTTTCGTTTAAATGTGGTGCAGATCAGGATGCCGCCACTGAGGGATCGCAGTGAGGATCTACCGGTACTTTTGAATCACTTTTTGTTGGAGTTCGCCAAGGAGAATGAAATTGAGGCGCCTACTTTTGAGACGGGTGCGATGCAATGCCTGCGGCGATACTCGTGGCCGGGAAATATTCGCGAACTTCGGAATTTTGCAGAGAACGCGGTGGTGCTTCACCGGGGGAGCGTAATTCACGATTATGATTTAGAAGCAAAATTCCGGGGAGAGTCACTCAGAATCGATGGGAAGAGGGTGATCGTTTCGCCTTTGGATAAGGAGGAAAATGAAAAGCGTTTGCTGCGTGAGGCCCTGGCGGATTCCAAGGGAAATCGAACGAAGGCAGCAAAGCTCATGGGTATCAGTCGCCGCACACTTCACCGCAAGCTGCAGCAATGGCCTGAACTGGACGTGGTAGATCGGTGACGCAGTAAGGTTGCGGATTCCTAGTGAGCTACAACAGGATCAAAGGCCTCTAATGGTCCTTAAATACAAATACCGATAGTCTAATCCCAGTTGTAAAAATCTGTAATTTTCTATTGACTTAGGGGTAGGGAATTGGATCGTCTTATCCCTTATTTCGCGGGCGTAGCTCAGTTGGTAGAGCACCACCTTGCCAAGGTGGCTGTCGAGAGTTCGAATCTCTTCGCCCGCTCCATTTTCCGCACTAAGCAAGGTTGAAGGTACTTTTTTTCGAGGGTTTCGAAACCGCTCTATGTGCAGTGAGTTTCAGTTGGTTCTGGAGCTAAGAATGGTCGGGCTCGGCTTTGTGGGTACAGAAAATGGACGGTCTCCGATCGTCGGGTTAGCTATGTCGAATGGGTTCTTTGAGGGTGCTTAGGAATAATGCATTGCCTCAAGGTGTTTCGCGGCTTTTGAAGAGAAATTCATAGCAACTAGCTAACTCTTGGTTAATATCCGGATCTAGGAGAAGATTCGCTTGAGGAAGTCGTTCGAGGCTCTAGGTTTCGATTCGTGATTGCCGCAGACTTTTTTGATTTACCTGAGAACATGCCGTTCCAGGATTTTTTTCGACCAGAAGCCAGACCGTGGGAATGGCTGCCAAAGATCAAGGAAGCACTTTCAGGATTAGTGGGCAATATAGCTAACCATGAACTCCCTGCAGGCGTTCATATCGAGGGCGAGGTTTATTTGGGAGATTCTGTTCAACTGCCGCCCTATTGCTGTATCATAGGACCTTGCTGGATCGGCGATAGAGTGGAGATCCGCCCGAGTGCCTACATTCGCGGAAACGTCATCATCGGGGCGGGCAGCGTCATCGGAAATTCCTGCGAGTACAAAAATGCTTTGATAATGGAGGAGACCCAAACGCCGCACTTTTCCTACGTGGGCGACTCGATTCTGGGGAGCGGTGCCCATTTGGGGGCAGGGGTGATTCTTTCCAACCTTCGTTTCGACAAGAAGAATATTCAAGTGAACCTCGACGGGGAGCGGTTAGACATTGGCCTGGAAAAGTTTGGGGCTATTTTGGGGGACAACGCAGAAATTGGCTGCAATACTGCCTTAATGCCGGGATCGATAGTGGGTAAAGGTTCCCTGATTGGTCCTAATAGCAGCTTTTCTGGGTACCTAGGGGGGGGGCAAGTACACCTTGGAAAAGGTGGACATCGCAAGCTGCCGTTGAAGGGTTAATTGGGTGCTGGACGAGTTTAGCAGGTGGAGAACGACGACGTGCCGTGATAGAAGATTGTTTCGGGCACTCAGGGCCCTAGCCTTAACTTCCGCTCCCTTCGTGGTTGGTTCTCTATGGTATCATTTTACAAACTCTAGCCTTAATCTAAAGTTTCATTGTTTCTTGATCTGGGAGAATGCAAGGGTTCGTGTTGCGAGTAGAGGTCGGTTTCAAAGCCGAAAAGGTTTCCCTCTCTCCAATCGTGATAAGGTCATCTAGCAGCAAAAGAAGTCAGTGTCAAATAAGCGACATTCGAAGACCCGTATGAGTCGGGGCTAAGTTGCCTACACCAACCTTGACTCGTTCCTCTCTTTTCGCTGACCATAATTTTGGTCGGTTTCCAATCTCTCGAGAAAATGAAGATCTGTGTTGATCTGGTCATTGCGGGTCTCTACTGAAAGGCTCAACTAAATTATGAGAATACTCTCTGGTATACAGCCGTCAGGCGTCCTCCATGTGGGAAACTATTTTGGAATGATGAAGCCGTCGATCGAGCTTCAGGATCAAGGAGACGCGTTTTACTTTATCGCGGACTATCATTCCATGACCTCGCTATACGATGCGAATTTGAGGCGTGAATACACGCGGCAGGTGGCAATCGATTTTCTGGCATGCGGCTTGAATCCGGAGAAGGCGGTGCTATTTAAACAGTCAGATGTCCCGGAACACGTAGAGCTATCTTGGATACTGTCCACGATTTGCCCGATGGGTCTCCTAGAGCGTTGCCACAGTTACAAGGATAAGATCGCGAAAGGCCTTTCTGCTAATCACGGGCTATTTGCCTACCCGGTCCTCATGGCGGCCGATATTCTCATTTACGATGCGGACAGCGTGCCGGTCGGGCGTGACCAAAAACAACACGTCGAAGTGACTCGCGATCTAGCCATCAAGTTCAATCAGACTTATGGTGAAATCTTTAGCGTCCCCGAACCTGCATTTCACGAAGGAGCGGAAGTCATTCCTGGCATCGATGGCCAGAAAATGAGCAAGAGCTACAATAATACGGTAGAGATCTTTGGAGAAGAGAAACCGACCCGAAAGCGACTGATGAGCATCGTCATGGACAGCCGTACTCCAGACGAGCCAAAGTCGGATGCGGAAGAGAACATAGCTATTCAGTTGATCAAACATTTAACTACCCCTGAGAACTACGTAGAGGAGGTCGAAAAACTGAAAGCAGGAGGCTATGGGTACGGAGACCTGAAGAAGCGGCTGTTTGAACTTTACTGGGACTACTTTCGTCCGGCTCGAGAGCGCCGGGCAGATCTCATGCAAAATCAAGACTATGTGGACCAGGTGCTTGCTAACGGAGCAGAGAAAGCTAGAGAAATAGCCCGGACTGTGAATCAAAGAGTGCGCAAGGGCTGCGGCTTGGAATAGTCGGTTCCCCCGCGGAGCGACATGGATCGAAGAATTAGCTTAGTATTCCTTGATCGCTAAGGGAGTTGCACAAATCAGGTAGATTGCGAATGCATATTGGTCTGAGAGTGATCGAGGATTTGTTGCATGGAATAGACTGCTCACGTAACCAAGGGAAGTGAATCCTCTGTGAAAAGTAGACTTGCGAGACCCGGTTTTCTCTTTCTGCTTTTATGCTGTGGCGTTTTTCTGTTTCAAAATCGTAGCTAAACAGGGCTCTCTGACCGTTATTCCCAATGAAGTAGAGCGAGTGGTTTCCCGGCGAAAGGCGGGGATCTTCAATCTCGGGTTTGAGAAAAACTTACCGGCAAGGTCTTGGGTTTCCGTGGGGCCGCCAGCGTGTATGCCGCAGCGAGGTTAAGCGTGTAAAGTATCAGATTGCGGATCAGTGATATTGGGAGGTCATGGGATAAAGAGTAGGGTATTCTTAAGAATCAAGTTGGGGGAACGATTTCGCCCCTATTTTACGCCCCCAGTGGATAAGGATAAGATTTAAGAAACGAGGTAGAAAAAAGGACTGATTGATTTTTTTATATCGATCGCTGAGGTCTTGTATCCGGAAACGATTGAATCACTTCCGGAGTTGCATTACCGGAGTGGATCGGGCTCAATTCGTTTCGTGAGAGCCGTACAAATTACAGGACCGCGCAGAACGGAAATTGTTGAAGTTGATATTCCACCAATGAAGCCCAGAGATGTCCGGATAAAGTTGCAGAAGACCTGTCTATGCGGCTCGGATATTCCCTACTTCGATTACGACCAGCAGTGGTTGAGTGACGAAGGCAAGCGAAGCCCCTATGGACACGTAAACTATGAACGCGAAAAGGTATACCCATTGCCGATAGGTCTTTCCTTGCATGAATGTGTGGGTATTGTGGAGGAGTCCGCGTCCAATAGATTTAAGGAAGGCGACTTCGTGCTTGGGCTTCCGTTTCATCAGTACGGATTTTTCGAATACCTAACACTGCCGGAAAATCGTGTTTTTTCGTTGCCTGAAAGCCCCGTATCTAAGGAGGAAATCCTTCTGGCCCAACCTTTTGGGACGTTGCTCTACGCCTGGCGAAAGATGCCAGATGTCGCTGGAAAAACGGTAGTGGTCCTTGGCCAAGGGCCGATAGGGCTCATGTTCAACGCCTTGTTAAAACAAAAGGGGGCGGCGGCCGTAATCGGAATTGATCGACTTAAGTACCGGCTAAAGATGGGTCGTATCGTGGGGGCTAATCACACGATTAATGCGACCGAAACCGATGTTCTGGAAGCGGTTTCCGAACTAACCGGCGGAGTACTGGCCGACATTGTAATTGAAGCCATCGGACATGCCGAACTCGCTATAAATCAAGCGATCGAATTGGTGCGTGTCGATGGGGTGCTGTTAGCGTTTGGCGTAGTGGATCATGATTATCAGGACCAATATGCACTGGGAAAAGCGTTTATGAAGAATACGACGATCCATCACTCGGTAGGGGCAAAAGATGCCGGTGATTTCATTGAGGCCGCACGAATGATTGCTGAACGAGAGATCGACCTGAAACCTTTACTGACCCACTCTCTGCCTTTTGACGAAGCCCAGAGGGCATACGAGCTTTTTGTAGATCGTCAAGACGGGTCGATTAAGGTCGTGATTGACTTCGAAAAGTAGGCTGCCTGTCTTCGATCAAAATGTGGCCCTACGGAAAGTGGCAGGTCACACTCGCATCGATGGCGCCGTTTTCCCTGTGTGAGTGGGTGACTAAAGAACTCCGAGTTCGATCAAGCTGATTCTGCAGGTTTTAATTTGTGGGTGTGCTTGGCCGCCCCAATGAATTATGGATGGGGCGGCAGGATTTAATGCGAACCAAAGTGAGTAAGCTGATTCCTCAAGAGAACCCGAAGTTTTAACGGGCGAAACCTGCTTTTGTATCCTCTCCTAACTCGGTTCAATTTTATGTTTCTCGTCACTTTAATGCTCCTGTTTTAGTCACTGATTTCGCAAATACTCAGGAAATTAAAATAAAAACCGTTAAAACCGATATCTAAAGGTTGCGTAATGAAAGAAATTCGCGACAAATGTTCCTTCTTTCATTGTTGAGTCCTTCGCATTTAGGGAGCTTTATTTTACACATGCGCATACAAAACTGGGGAACTTTTACCACGATAGTGGGTTATCACATCGTGCTTTTCACTCTGCTACCATTCATTGTTAGCGATTTCAACTTCGCGACTTTAATTATCTACTTCGCGACGTTTGTCCTCTCTGGGTTCGCGATTACTGCCGCCTACCATCGCTTGTTTGCCCACAGAACTTATGACGCCAACCCGTTCTTCGAGTGGTTTTGGCTCATAACTTCAATGCTCTCGGGTCAAATGTCCGCCTTGAGCTGGTCCAATGACCACCGCATCCACCACAGCCATGTGGACACAGATAAAGACCCCTACAATATCAACCGAGGATTCTGGTTCGCCCACGTCGGTTGGCTTTTCGTCAGAAAGCCCATTCCAATTAATGAGCGGATCGTCGGGGACCTTTTAAAAAACAAACGAGTCATGTTTCAGCATAATCACTACGGGAAGCTGTTTCTGCTCGTAAATGGGGTCGTATTTGCTCTCGGCTGCCTTTTCATGTCTCCTCTGGCTTCCTTTGTCGGTTGCGTGCTGCTTCGTATTTTTACGATTCACCATTGCACTTGGTTCATCAATTCATTGGCCCACACTTGGGGGTCTCGCACTTACTCCAAGGAACAGACAGCTGCAGATAATGCCCTTCTAGCCTTATTGACTTTCGGTGAAGGCTACCACAACTACCACCACGCAATCGCCAATGACTACCGCAACGGCATTCGCTGGTACCATTTTGATCCTACCAAATGGCTGATCTGGACATCGTCAAAGATAGGACTAGTAAAGAACCTCCGTTGGGTGAACAATATTCGCATCCAGCAAACTTTGGTCAAAAACGACAAACAGTTGCTTCTGGAGCGTATTCGAGATGAACTCGACGACGGTGCACAGGAGGTACGAAACAAGCTTGAGGAAATGTCGAAGCAGTTTGAAAGGAAGGCCGCTGAATTGTCCAAAGCCTACCGTGAACTGAAAGTTGCAACAGAAGAACGCCGGCAAATATTGCTGCTCGAGATCAAGGAACTGCGCAAAGAGCTACAAGCCGCCTGGAAGAACTGGGTGTCTTTGACTGAGCTGACTGAAAAGCAGTACGCTTTGACGTGAGGTTCGGGGGCGTTTGGCGATTATTTGCTAGCACCTACCTTCGCTCTGTTTGTATCAGGCCCTTTACATCAGTGGGAGTGGCATTACACCGCGTTGTCGAAGGTTGTCTCTCGACCCTCTCTTGTTGTCCCCAGCGTTAGGTTCATCAATCCTTCACGCTTTGTAATTAAGCTTTAGTCATGGTAGGGCAGGAGGGATTCGAACCCCCGACCACCGGATTAGAAATCAGGTGCTCTATCCAGCTGAGCTACTGCCCCACGGGTCACGTTATCGCATAACGACTCGGGACGAAATACGACGCATTTCGAAAACTCAAGATCGAAAATAGGGAGATTTTACTTATTCGGTCTGCTTCTTAGGAAGCGGCTCCGCGGAGATTCAGTAGGAAGACAAAAAAGTTAGTGTTAGACCCCCTTTTCTAAACCTTTATTTGGGGAGACGGGATAGATAACAAGGGTTAAAGAATCAGCAGATTTTATCAATAATGGGTACACGAATAGACTTAGTGGGTGACTGGAATATTATTGTACGGCTTTATAACGAAATGATAGACCCCCGGGCATCAGCAGCGGATACCGATTACGTATCAATTGAAAACAACAAAAACTGGCTGAAGGACCATTCAGAAGAACAGTATCCCATTCTCTTTGCCGTTAACAATACAGGAGCGAATGGATGATACAGCCTGAGTTCTTACAGTTACGACTGATCTCAGATTGTTCCCATCTGGGTATCTAGATAATCCTAGCTACATTGCTCGGTTCCAATACTCAGAGCATGAACCTATTACTGAAATTCGGATCCGAAGAGAAGGGACGACTCGCTGGGAACGCTGAAATCGATACGATCACCTCTATATGGGAGAAAGGATATAGGAGGTGCTTAGTCCCGCCAGCGCCGATGTCCCCAGAGATACTGGGTGGGGTCTTTGCGAATTGCTGCCTCTAGGTCGCGATTCAAGCTGCCCAAGATTGCTTTTAGATCTTCGTTCTTGTTTCCACTGCGTGGCTGATGGATTAGGCTTGAGGTGCAAATCTTGAATTTCATCGGTCCAATACGGCGGCAGGAGGCGAAGCAAAGTGGCGTGCGGGTGACGAGGTGCAACATGGGCGGAGTCTTAAAAGTAGACGCCGGATGACCAAAGAAATCGATCATCATGCCATATTCGCCAGCGTGCTGATCGAATAGGAGGGCAAGGAATTCTTTTTTTTCGAGAACCTCAAGAAATCGACCCATATTGCTGTCGTGTTTGGGGATCGGGCGAAACCGGAACCGGGACTTCCTTTTCTTGACTATGGATTCAATGAGCGGATTGTTCATGGTTCTAGTTATACCCGCTACAGGCTTGAACCTTGAGACCCAATGTCCAGCGACTTCCCAATTTCCAAAGTGTCCTGACGCGATAATGAGGCTCTGCTCGGGATCTTGCATCACGGCAAGCACATCTGGCTTTATGTCGAGCACGAGGTGATCAGTGGTATCTTCGTCGCTTAGGAAATCCTTAGAACGGAGAGACTCCACTACAACAATGGCCATGTGGTGAGCCGCCTTTTTTGCGATTGCTCGAGCCTTCTTGGGATCAGTCTCAATTCCGCTGCGGATGACATTGTCGCGTCCTACTATCTGGCGTTTACGGTCGAATAACCACCATACATTAGCAGCACCGCGGGCCACAGTACATGTGCACGTATAAGGGAGAAAATCAAAGAAGAAAAGTACGACTCGGAACAAGCCATACTCGATGAGATGACGAAGGTGTTTCAAGCGCCGTTTTTAATGAGTAAATCGACGAGCTCTCCGAGCGTAGTGATATTTAGAACTTCCTTTGCCTCCAAGTGGACTCCAATTTCTTCCTCTATATCGTAGAGTAAATCGAGGATGGTGAGTGAATCGAGCCCGAGGGATTCGATCGTCGAATTACGACCGAAATTATCCCAATCCGGTTCTTTGGTAGAGGATTCTTCAAGAATGCCCCGAAGCTGCCCGATAATTTGTTTTTCTTTTGAGATATCGCTCATAAATTATTTCTAGTCGCAAGGTCCAAGTACTAAAACGCCGTTGCCGCCGCCGAATCCGAAGCTATTTTTCATTACTGGTCTTGAATCAATGGGTACTGGTTCCGATCCGACCATATTGATTCTACATTTCGGGTCCGGATTTTCAATATTTAGATTGGGAGGGGAGATGCCATGCTCAAGGGCGAGAAAAGCAGATATGCACTCGAGAGCTCCTGAAGCACCGAGGGTATGGCCGAAATAGCTTTTGTTGGCGACAACAGGAACGTCTGCGGCGGCATCGCCAAAGACACTGCGGATTGACTTACTCTCACAGGCATCATTCCCGTGGGTGGCTGTACCGTGGGCGTTGATGTGGCCAATGTCTTGAGGTGAGACACCTGCCTCATTCAAGGCCATTCTCATGGCTTTCGCTTGGCCTTCCGAACTTGGGTTTGTCAGGTGTGTCGCATCTGACGACTCTCCATAGCCGAGAACCTCTCCACGTATAGGTACGCCCCTAGAACGGGCACTTTCCAAGGTTTCTAGGATGAGCGTCCCGGCCCCTTCCCCTAAAATAGTACCTTCCCGATCTGCGGCGAAAGGGCGGCAGGCTTCGATCGGGTCCTCAATTTTGGAAAGCACGCCTATGTTGTTCCAGACGGGATAGAAAAAGGGGTCGAAAAAGCCGTCCGATCCACCGGTAAGAGCGGTCTGGGCATATCCGTCACGGACCATGCGATAAGCGGTCCCGATTGCATTCGTTGCCGATGTACAAGCGGATACGACCATGTGGTTGGCACCTGTGAGGTTGAACTGAAGAGAAATACCCGCGGAAATAGCGTTGTACATGCACCGAGGTACCGCAGTGGGTCGGGCTCTCTGAGGTCCTTTCTCAAACATAGCCTGCATGGACTTGTAGTGGCTTTCTGCACTTCCAACACCAGTGCCGTAAATAACGGATACATCTTGAGGAACGTTTTCCTGCTCTTGAGAAATGAGGTTGGCATTGAGCAGGGCATCTTGGGCAGAAATGACTGCTAGGTCGAGAGCCCGATCACTGGGACGTCGACCCATGGATTTCAACCGTGCTTCCGCCAGTCCCTCAGGCACTTCTGCACCATTGCGTACTTTCAATGCGGAGGTGTCGATTGCCCGAATAGGTCCGATACCGGTTTTGCCCTCAATCAAATTCTTCCAGACAATTTTTTCATCAACGCCAAGGGGCGAGGCGATTCCTATACCGGTTACTACGACCCGGTGGCGGGCGGAGCCGGTTCTTTGACTGGTCTCATTATTCATTTAGTAGAGCTATCCGTAGATGAACTGACCGCCATCGACGTGGATGACCTGTCCCGTTAAGTAGGATGCGTTTTTTGAGAGAAGAAATGCTGTTACGTTCGCAACATCCTCGGTCGTCGCAAGGCGGTTGAGAGGGATCGCCATTTTTTGGATCATCTCCTCGCTCATGCCTTCAGCCATATCTGTTTCCACGATTCCGGGAGAGACGGCATTGCAGCGGATGCCAAAGCGAGCGGCTTCGAGGGCAAATGTTCGTGTCAGACTGACTAGACCTGCTTTGGAGGCAGCGTAATCCGCCCCCATTAGATTTCCGGGTCCATGAGCCGAGATTGAGGCCATATTCACGATACAGCCAGAACGGGATTTACGCATCAATTTGTAGGCCTCTTGGGATGCAATGAATGCGGATTCTAAATTCAAACTTTGCGTTGCTCTCCAGGCTTCTAGTTTGAGACCGCGAAATGCGACCGAGTTGCCGGCCCCTGCGTTATTTACTAGACCGTCTAGCCGACCGAAATGGGCGTAGAACGCTCTAACCAGCCCCGCTGCATTTTCTGGATTGGAGAGGTCAGCGGCGAATGGGGCCGCTTTGTCGGCTCCAAGCTCATCGCAAACGGCTTTTACCCGTTCCATGTCGCGCCCGTGAATCCCGACTGAGGCACCTTTTTCAATCAGCAGCTCGGCAATTCCGCGACCGATACCTCTAGTCGATCCTGTGACTAAAAAAGAACTATCAATGAATGAATTAGCCATCGGAGATTGGTGAGGAAATGAGGAAATTAAAGTAGCAAAGTTCCCGCAGGAACGCCAAAACCAGGAAAGTGAAGGCCCTAATTTCTCAGAAGACAAGATTGATTGTACCAAAAATGCAGCAATCAAGTTAGTCTTCCGTCGACCCAAAGAGCCTGGCGAGCTCCGTAAAGGAGTCGCTTTCCAGCCTAATTGAGTGACAGGGAGCGGTCCGAAACAGGGCTGCGGGGCATGATGTCTGAGGCGTGCTTTAGAATCCTGTGGGTCGTATCGCCGTAGTCTTCTGCTACCTGTATGGAAGTCTCCCGCCCGCTCATCAACACTACTGGTAGGCCTTGCAGGATTGCCGGTCCAATGGAAATGGAGTGACGAATTTGCCGACTAGAAATCTGTTAGTATGATACCATCGCCCTTGAAGGCAATACGGCGCTGTTTGTAAAGATAGCCAATGGCCTGCTTAAACGCCTTTTTGCTGACGCCAAACGTTTGCCGAATAACTTCGGGATCTGTCTTGTCGTTGAATGGAATGAATCCGCCATCATCGGTCAGCTTGTCAAAGATATCCTCTGCCAGTGGCAAAACGCGTCGATAACCAGCGGCGTCCCGCCTCAAATCGATTTTACCGTCCGGGCGAACTTCCTTGATGTACCCTTGAAGCGACTGTCCGTATTCAAGAGGCTCTGACAACTCACTTTTGTAAAGTAGACCCGTGTGCCTATTTTCGATAATCGCACGGTATCCCATGGGAGTCTCTTCCGCAATCAGTAGACTGACGGGATCACCGGCCTGATAATCTGGCTCCGATTGATTCCAATGGCGATTCAGCCTAGCACTGGCAACAAGACGATCATTGTGGTCGTCAATCATGGCAAATACGACGACCTTCTGGCCAGGTCTTACATTTGTCTTTTGCTCCCTAAAAGGAAGTAGGAGGTCCTTTTCCAGACCCCAATCCAGAAAGGCCCCAATCCGATCATTAACCTCCAAAACTTTTAGGCAGGCAAACTGTCCAACCTGAACTTTGGGTGATTTTGTGGTGGCGATCAATCGATCCTCTGAGTCTCGATAGAGGAAAGTGTCGACGACATCGCCAATTTTTGCCCAATGAGGAATGAGGTGTCTAGGCAGCAAAATCTCTCCGAGATTTTCGGCATCTAAGTAGATTCCCTGAGGCGATTCTCTCAGCAGATTGAGACGGTTCTGTTTTCCTACTTGGGCCATGGATGAAAAAAACTGTATCGGACTCCTTTGGGAATGGGAGGAAAAAGAAGCAATTCGAAGATTTTCGAACGAAATGTCTGGTACATGCAAACGATGGGGCATTCAAAAACGAGCCGCGAAGAGAGTGGTGAAAAGATTCCAATGCAGCGTTGCACAAAATGATCCCTGCGATTGGTTGAGTTAAGATGTATTATGGATTCATTGAGATCGCCTTAGCTTGACACTAGCACTAACCCGCCAAGCCTTGTTCTGTTGCCCGCTCGCGAATGCTCCCGAGCCGCCTGACGGTAACAACGATATACAATGCCATACCGCGAGAATTGGTGAAGGAGGGAGTGCTGCCTAGAGATCAGAAAAATTGAGAAAAAGCTGGAAGTCACATTCCACCATAAAGATTTCAGAGGCAGCCACGCGATGCTGCAAGCCAAAGGTTACCAAGCGACTCTGGAAATCATTGTTCAATCTGCAAATAAATCTGAGTATGTTGATGGGGCCGTGACCTTGGCGGTGGTTGAGCCGTATTCAATTGGTGGGGAGATTAATCTAGCTGACGGCGAAGTCTGCATCCCCAACCGACTCGTGGGCGATTTTGTAAAACGACATGAAAATATCTACTTTAGACCTTCGGCTCATCTTCATCCAAAGAATGCCTTGGAAGAGTTGGAGTGTTCAAAGGGGAATGGGGCCGTCCTCATCAAATTGATTCCCAATATTGAGGATATCAACCCCTTCAATTTCTCTTGTAGAGTTTTTACCAGAGGCTGGTAGCCGTCAATCTGCCACTATTGACTCACGTAGGTGATGAAAATTCATTCTTCAAAACGAACAATGCCCTAGCGGACCAACAACTCCTCCGGTTTCATCTGGGATACTGGGACGTCGTAATCGCCGCCCATGTCGCTAGTTAAGGTGAGCGAAATGAACTAGAGAAAATCCATAGCTTGCTGGAGATGCTCACCGTATATCCTCTAATCCGAATACCGATATTTCAACCGTCACTCATTGCAATCGATCGCACTATCTAAACAAAGTACTGAACAATCCTAGACTGTAGGGCCGGATCATATATGGAACAGACTATCGACTAACGAAAACGCCGATGGCACTGGCTATTCAGTTTCCCCTTAATCTGAAGTTCAGTCAACTTTGCCCTGTGTGGCGAAGGCGGAACTTATGGGAACGGAATTTGCGGCTCAAAGCCGCATTGGTAGTGCCAAAGGCGGTGTTTACACTCATTCGGCAATTCTTGGCTTTCTAAGCTCGGTCGATTAAAGAAGGGAACGAACGATCATTCTCGCTTGTCCTTTGTCTTCACCCTCGACGTCATACAGATATCAATCTATTTCGTTGCGTTTAAGTTGCTATGCGTTCCACCCTAATTCGTTTCACGATGAGATCAAAGACCTTGTTCCTCGCTCTTCTGTCAGGAATTGCCACCGCGGCGGTTCCCGCGGAATCAGTTAAAATCTGGATCAGTTCCCAGCAGGACAAGATCTATTACGACAATATGGTTCGGCTCTACCAGCAGGAAGTCGATTCGGATTTCGAAGCGGAGGTTCAGGCTTTCGGCTTCCGTGAGATGCCCGATAAGTTGGCAATCGCTTTTAAAACCCAAACTAACACACCGGATATCATCCAACTCGATGAAGTCTTCTTCGGAATGTATCTTCAGGATGAGGCACCTTTTGTGGATTTGACTGAGCGCGTAATTGCAGCGGGGTTGATGGAGGACATCATGCCTCAACGCCTAGAGCTCTTCAGTCAGAAAGGACGCGTGCTCGGATTGCCACAGTCCATGAGTGCGATGCTGATATACTACCGCCGAGACCTGTTTGAGCAATACGGACTCTCGCCGAGCGAGTTTAAGACATGGGATGACCTTGTGGATATTGGCGAAGAACTAGTAGCCCAAAATCAGTCCTTTCTCGCCATGGATCCGAGTTATTTTGAGATCCTCTTGCGCCAACGGGGTTCGGATTTGTTTTCAGAAACGGGCGACCTTCTGCCAGATTTCGACCTGGCAGTCGACACGCTGGAATTTTTGGGAGAACTCGCTCAAAAGCGGGTTGGCCTGATGCCGGATCGTAGCTCGATTTTCGATCCTGTCTTTTTTGGGGGTGACGTGGCCAACAACGAAATTGTGGCTATCATGGGTGCGGATTGGTATGGCCTGGACATGATTCAGCAATTCTCTTCCGACTTGGAAGGGGAGTGGGGAATGATGCCACTTCCGGCCTGGACCGACGACCAAGGTAACCCGAATTCAGTTCGTACTTCGACCTTTGCCGGACAGGGACTCGTGATCTACAAGGAAAGCCAATCCATTGACGCATCTTGGGAGTTCATAAAATTCGTTTTGACTAACAAGGAGGCAAATGCGCAGCGCTTCCTACAAGGGAACAGCTTCCCCGCTTACAAACCTTCCTTTGAGGACATTCGACTTCTTCAGCCGCAACCGTTTTTTGGATATGACTCGATGGGCCAACTCTTGGTGGATCTTGCTCCGGAGGTTCCCCGAGTTATAATGAATCCAAGACGGCCGATGGCAGTTTTCATGATCCGGGAAGGAATACTCAGCAGCATCATGTATGGGGAAGGTGATGCCCGGGTAGCCCTTGAACGATTTAAGGAGCAGCTTGATGGGAGTGGTGAGCCGCCAGAGCAGAATTAGTAACTGCTGACGCAATGCTACGGTATTCTGGGTTTTTTAGAATAAATCTAGGGCGGCTATTCTTGGCAACTCCGTTCTTCTTATTCCTTCTCGTTTTCTGGGCTACGCCTCTGGGTGAAGGATTGTTGCTGAGCCTTGAGTCAGACACTTTGTGGGGCGAGCCGTCTTTTGTTGGCTTTAAGCATTACAAAGAATTGCTTCAGGATTCACGATATTGGCACTCGGTCGCTAACACCTCTGTGTTTGCCCTATGTACAATTACTTTTTCTATTGGGCTAGCTCTGCTATTCGCCCATGGAATCAGACTGAGCCTGAAGGGATTGCAGGGGCCATTAGCATTTGCTTTGGTGGTTCCCGGTCTTTGTCCCCCCACCGTGCTCGCACTACTTTTCCTTCTCGTGTTTCACGGGAAAGAAGGGCTATTGAATCGATGGCTCATGGAGCCTTTGGGGTTTGAGACTGTCAATTGGTTGTCTGATCCTAACTTTATAATGCCAGCAATTGTCATCCAAGCAGTCTGGCGGTGGACGGGATTTATGACCTTTTTTCTTCTGTGTGCTCTGAACGCTCGCCCGCGGGATGTGCTAGATGCGGCAGCGATAGATGGAGTCAATATCTGGCAGAGATTTTACAAAATCACTCTTCCTCTCATTTCCCCGACGATTACGTTTTGCCTGATCTACCTTCTGGTGGATTGCTTTGCCCAATTCGCCGGCTCTTACGTGCTTTTCGGTGGTTCGGGCGGTGCCAACGATGCGGGACTGTTGCTTGTCACATATGCCTACCAGAAGGCCTTTGTTGGTGGAGGATTTGGCAGTGGAGCGGCGGTAAGCCTTTCGATTTTACCGTGGCTGGCAGGAATGCTGATCTTGGTAGCTCTCGTCCCCCGTTACCTATGGAAAGGAGCAAGAATGTGAGAACTTCTCGAATAGCAACTTTGGTCGTGAGTCTCGCCACATTACTCGCCGCTTTTATTTTCCTCTATCCGTTATTCTGGATGGCTCTAGGTAGCTTTAAATCAAACATTGAAATTTTCAATACACGAGTCTTTTGGCCGAACGAATGGACGGGGCATTATTTTGGTATCCTGTTGTCGGGAGAGTATACCAATTTCGAGCGTACGCTTTTTAATTCGATTGGCATTTCAATTTCCCAGGGTATCGGAGCAACCGTCTTAGCCGCAATGGCTGGCTACATCATCGGAACGTACCAATTTCGCGGAAGAATGACTCTTGTTACTTTAGGTTTTATGGTGGTTCTGATTCCCGCACAGATGGTGGCGTTGCCACTCTTTGTTTGGGTCAACGCACTAGGGCTGTTTGACAGTCCGTTAGGGGTGGCATTGCCGGGTATGGTAAGTGGACTTGGCCTCCTGTTTTTCGCTCGAGTATTTCGGCTCGTGCCGAAAGAATTAATTGAAGTCGCTCACATGGAGGGAGCATCCGAGTGGAGGACCTTCCTTTCCGTGCTTCCGCTTGTTAGGCCCTTCCTCATCGCATTTGGCTTCGCCCATTTTGTCCTCGCTTGGCATGCCCATGTAATTCCAATGCTTATCTTGCATAGCGAGGAAGCGAGGACCTTGCCAATTAGTTTAGCAGCGCTTTACGGAAGCAGTTTGAATTCGCCACAGGCAGTTCTCATGGCAGGTTCCACAATCGGAATGATTCCACTGATTACATTATTTGCCATGGCGTACCCTCAATTGAAGTCAGCATTACAGGAATTTGTAGCGTCATGACTTCAGCCGGTCCTTATTGAGTGAACACGCTAAAATCCTGTATGTGGGCGGTCAAATCCTTGAGAGATTCTCCGTCATGATTCACCAAAGTATACGCCATTTGGATACCTTCAATATCTTTAGGGTGGTGTCCACGCTTTCCTGAAGCGAACTTTCGCAGTTGATCTAGAATATACCAGTCCTCCTGGATATTGAGCGGAGGGGACTTGAGCATTTCGTTCCCTTCGCCCTTTGCTCCGTGGCAGGGAATACAACTCTGGTAAAGGACTGAGCCATTCAGTGCATTTCCTTTGACGACTGGTTGGTAAGGCTTTGGAGGTAGTAATGCAATGTACCGAGAAAGCAGGTTGATCGTTCTCTCATCTGATATGCGATCACGAGCCGATCCCATAAGGAGTTCAGACTTGTTTTCCAGACTTTGACCACGAGTGCCCTCCACGAATTTGCGTAACTGTTGTCTGTTATACCAGGCAGGTAAACCATTGATAATCGGACCTCTTTGCATCTCCTGGGTACTATGGCAAACCAGACAGGATTCAAATGCTGCTTTTGCCTCGACTAATTCCTCGGGGGAGAGGTCTTGTTCTAACCGACAGCCAAAAAAAAGCCAAATTAAACCGAACGGCAAAACATATAGGAAGCGATGGCTAAAGTTCTTGTTGAGAAAGGTCATTAAAAACGCTTTAATAGGGTTTTGTACGAGAGAAGACCGGAGTTCCATCTCTTAATCAGGAAATAAGTCATCTATGACCCCAGCACTGTGGATTTGCTCCTCGAACATAGCAAAGGCTGGGCGACGGCCCCGAGGTAGACGATCACAAACCGAGCCTTGCATTTGAGCTCGAAATACGAACTGCCAGTTTACTACTTTGAACCGCTTTCACTTCGTGGAATTCTTGAGTATTATCTTTCCCACTTGCGGGCAGACTCTTGAAATTGATTTGTCTGGGCATAGTTCCCAAGAGATCGAAGCGGTAACGGATTGTAAAGTTTGTTGCCGTCCGATGCAGGTAACAATTAATCGGCCGGATCCACGCGAAAATCCCGTTGTCAAAGTTTAGTTGGCGTCCTAAGCGAATCTTCGTAAATCCCTTTCGCACCTATCCCTATTGCCAGATCAGAGCACCGGAGGATTGATGGTGAAATGCGTAATTTCAGGCGGTGCGAAGATACGCAATTGAGGACCCCAGGAACCAGTGCCTCTGCTGAGGTAAAGAAAGGTCTGCGGAGCTAGTTCGCTGAGTCCTGGTTTAGCCTTGTAGGCGAGTTTCGACAGAATATGAAACGGGAAAATCTGTCCGCCATGGGTATGGCCCGACAATTGAAGATCAAATCGCTCAAATCGCTCGGGACGGATGCTGGGCCGGTGATTAAGGAAAATTGTGTACAGGTCGGGTGAGAGATTTTTGAAGCATTGTGCCGCAATCGCGATACGATCCTCGTTTCTCCGTGCAGTCGGATCCTCGATGCCGGCTAGGGCAATTCGGTCTTCCATGGTTATGGATTCGTTTCTAAGTACAGTGAAACCTGATTCTCTTGTCAGGTCGAGTGCTTCCTCGAGTCCAGCATAAACTTCGTGATTTCCGCTCACTGCGTATTTCCCAAGGGGGGCTGCCATCCCTTTGAGCAGTTCTACATACGGCCTCATCAGAGGAAGATAGCCATCGAACAGATCGCCCGTTGAGACGATGATATCAGGGCCAAGCTGATTGACTGTTTTCACCACCTTTCGCAGGCGGGATTGGGTGCTAGTATCGCCCAGATGCAGGTCTGAGATCTGAGTGAGGGTTACCCGAGTCCGGATCTTGGATGAATGGAGGGAAATGTGGCGGATGTTTATCCGATTAGCTGCGAACAACCCCCAAATGATAAGGCTTCCCCCGATGACCACTACGCCAATCAGTGAAATGCCATCGTCGATATTGGGTACAAACCACTGTACAGAATCGAAAACGAGTGCCACAGAGGCGAAGATAAATCCAACGCCCATCCAATTATATCCGATTTTGGAAACGATTAGAGAACTTTTCAACCAGCTTGTTCGCTCCATGAGAAGGGCTGCTATCAAGGAAATTAGGCAGAATACAATAATCGCTAACACTAGCCAAGAGTCTCTTCCCAGACCGTTGGTAATTGTGTAATACAAGTATGTGTTGATAATGGCTTGAATTGCGATGAAAACGCTTACAATCATAGCATTGGATGACTACTCAAGGAGCAAGGGATTGGTTCTGCAATAGCCAATGTGTGCCGGAAGGAATTTTGAATTATTTAAAAACCGTCTTGGTATCCTAAATACGAGGGTATAGTGGAAATCGCGATCCATAGCTGGGGCGGGTTTTAAAAGTGGGTGATTTTGTTGCTCCTTCGGGCGAGTGCCGGAGGCTCGCAGCGTATATGGACTTTTCCCTGAAGCCGCAGAGGGGCAAACTAGATTCGAACGAGCTTCTCGAGCATTTCCTAGACTACCCGTCGAAATAAAAAATCGAGCCTTATCCTACACAAGAAGAGGCGATACTGGAAGTCTTCAGTGGAAAGAGCGTCATCTTGAAAACGTCGACTGGCTATGGGAAGTCTCTGATAGCGGCAGCCATGCATTTCTTTTTGGCAGGGGGTCCGTTTATACCTACCCCGTCAAGGCCCTCGTAAACGAGAAATTTCTGGCTTTATGTCGGGACTTTGGAGCAGAAAACGTCGGTGTGATGACTGGCGATGCAAGCGTCAACCAAAGAGCTCCAAACCTCTACTATATCCCAGAAATTCTCGCGAAGATCGCTCTGAGAGACGGAGAAAAGGCTCGATTGGATGACGTTATAATAGACGATTTTCAATACTACCCGGACCACGAGAGAGGAGTGGGCTGGCCGCCCAGAACCGAAGAAGGAGGCCCACTTTTTGATTTCAAAGGCTGATCAAGGATTTGTGGGAAGGGTGATGGCAATCTAGAGGAAAGGGGTGGTCATCCGAGAGCGACTGGCTTCGTCTCAAGATGGATTGGAGGTGACCTTAGATACAGGAAGGGAATATTCGATGTCTGAGTGGAAGAGCTAAATGGGTATTCAACGTCCAAGGAGTTTGATTTGAGTATAAGACGGTAAAAAAAGAAGCGAGCTGCGTATGCTATTTAGATTGAAAGGTTGGACAGGGAATTCTTTAGAGGACCCTGCTTGCTGGCTTTATTTTTATTTGTGTACCTGCTCAGTCCCTTTTAGTTATCCTTGTCGGTGGTGTTCCACCTAAGCCTCAGGTACTGGCATTAACTAACCTTCGCTATCGACAAAAAAAAGGTGCTGTCTCATAACAGCACCCTTCAAGATTGTAGGTAAGTCCTTATCTACGATGTTTCTTCGATAGCGACCCGCCGATAGCCGCCGATCGATTTGAAGTAGAGCATAATCCCTAGATAGATCACTGCCATTGTAAGTGGTATGTAAGCATCGGCTCTCAGTGTCTTGCGATCGCCCTCAATACTCGCTGCAACGATATCATCGTCACCCGGGATTGCTTTCCCTTCTGTCACGCGGCCTTGAGCTTCACTCAATTTCGTTCCGTCTAGACCAGTGGTGCCCAACCACAAGAAAGAGCTGGGAGCGTCCGCTTTAACGACTTGGTAGATTGCTGGATTCGCTTCTTCCAAGGCTCTGCCAGAGTAGTGATCCTTGGCGAAACCAAGACCTGGAGATCCGAGTAGACCTGCCGAGAGCATTCCGATTCCACCCATGATGCTCATGGCGACTGCTCCGGTATGCGGATAGCGGTCACCCGCAACGGCAAGCATGGTGGGCCAGAAGAAGGTTTTTCCGACTGCGTAGATGCCTAATGCAAGCATCGCTCCAAGGAAGCTAGTCATTCCAGCTGCCATGTTCAGTCCTATGAAAGCGAGAATCGAGCATACGAGCAGAATCCCTACAGGCGAAAGCTTCAGACGTGTTTCGATGAACTCTGCACTGAAGCGAAGGGCAAACATGATCGTTGAGGTCCAGACGAAGAGGATTTTGCCTTGCTCAGAAGTAAGTATGTTTCCGGTTATGTTTTGCACCCATCCGTCCGTACCCAGTTCTACTGCACCTACTAGAGCATGGGCGACGAATAGAATGAAAAGGAGGATCGAACCCATTGAAAACTTGGTAATGTAGCCGATAGCAACCAAAATTATAAAAGCGACAATATAGCTAACCGTAGGTGATAGAAACGACACTCCCAAGGTTGAGAGGAAAAGAGAGAGCAAATAGCAGATCACGAGCCCGCCCAAGATTCCGACATCCTTCATCATGTCGCCCAGCCCCAGTCCTTTTTCTGATGCTTCCGAATTCGGATATTTCTGGCCGAGAAACATAATTCCGTAAATGACTGTGGGAACCAAGTAGATAGCGAGCTGATACTTCCAAGGCACCCCGAATTTATCGTCGAGCACCCATCCGATTACCGCTCCGATAATCATGCCCGCAGGCCAGGAAGCGTGTAGAATATTGAGGTAGTGTGTCCTGCTTTCAGGGTAGAGCGTTGAGATAAGAGGATTCGCAACCGCCTCGAGCGTTCCGTTCGCATAGGCGAAGATGAACATGCCCCAAAATAAGAAGGCGTAGGCAGAATCCCCGCCGGCTGCAAAGGTCACGAATGCGGAAAGCACGTGGCAGGCGAGGGCCAAGAGGACCAGCTTACCATAGCCAATCTTATCAACAACTACGCCGCCGATGATGATGCCGAAGCAGAAGCCAGAAAAGCCCGCTCCACCGATTGCACCTAGCTGTGCGCCCGTGAAACCGTATTCACCAGCCCAATTGTCAAATATTCCGCCACGGATGGCAAAGCCAACTCCAGCAGCGAGAATCGCCATAAAGCCGGCCCATAGTAGTCTTGATCGATGTATTTCGCTCATGTTAAGGAATAACCTCTCTTTTAAGTTAATCTATGCCTTTCTGCTTTGTCATAATATGGTACACTGAAACATGTGTGCTCTTTCGTGACGGGGGAGTGTGGGAGAAGAAAGACGGTTAGTGGAAATTTAGGAACCAAACATGCGGACAGTGTATGTCGAGCTTTTATATGCCTTAATTTTACATTTAATGTAAATTGCTTGGGGGAGTATCGATTTGAAACCAACAGGAATAGTGCAGGCATTAGCCCTCGGGATTGGCTATCGCATCTTGGCGATATCGCTAGCTTGGACATTCGAGCTGGCGTTGGCGAATCGGGCTCGAGCAAAATTCAGTGTTAGAGCAATTTCTTCGTCCGTTAAAAAAGAGAAACTGGCCATAAGGTTGCTGTATTCCCTATCCTGTATCCATTCGCTGCCCTCGAGCATTAACTTAATCAGAAAGGTGTCATCGGAACTAGAAAGCCTTTCGGATCCGATTAGTGAAGGCTGCATGTTGGGCACTCCACTTCCGTCTGCCTGGTGGCAGGCCAAGCAATATTGGTTGTAGATCGCTTCACCCTTTGGATCAGCTGTTTGAATGGGATTACCCGTGCGGATAACTTCTTGCACGATCTGGGTTTCCTTGGCTACATCCGCTTTTGAGGAAACGCCTTTTCCACCCGTGTACATAATTTTCCAAATACGGCCCACTTTGTCTTCCGAGACATAAAGGGATCCGTTCGGACCCACTGTCAGGCCAGTAGGCCGGTACGTGGCTTGATTCGGAACATGCAGTACATCGGAGCCCTTGAAGCCGTCCGCAAATATCTCGTAGCCTCCCTCTGGCAAAACTCCGTCGAATGGGACAAAAGCAATATTGTAACCTTGCTGGGGCAGGGGAGCCCGATTCCAGGAACCGTGGAAGGATACAAAAGCACCGCCTTGGTACTTTTGTGGAAACTGAGTGGCGTTGTAAAACTGAAGCCCTACAGGTGCCCAATGGCCTGGAAAAGTCAGGACTGGATCATCATAAAGACCCTCTTCGGGACGCTTTAGCTTATCGCCACCATACTCTGGGCTAATAATACGTGTATTCTGTTCGTGGTCGTAGTAGGTGTAGGGCCAGCCGAAATTGGAACCTTCCTTGATGTGATGAAATTCCTCAGAAGGAAGCTCCGCACTTTCTTGCTCGTTGTACAGTTCGGGCCAATTTTGTAAAAGGTTGTCGCGACCGTTATTGACGCCATAGAGCTCCTTTTTCAGTGGATCCCATTGAAAGGCAACATTGTTGCGAATGCCAGTTGCGAACTTGAATCCGTCCTCTAGTTGGGTCTGGCCCAGTGTTTCTGCATCGAACATCCATACTCCCGCATATCGTTCGAGTTCGTCACAAGGAAATTTTCCAGGGGAGTGCAAGGTCCGGTCAACCTCCTGACAGGAGTTGCCGGGAGACCCGGCTGATACATAGAGGTTACCCGAGTCGTCGAACGTAATATTTTTGCTGCGATGATTCTTTGGTGTGGGAAAACCGGATACGACGGTCTCGTATGGGCCGATTGGTAGGAGTTGCTTGGGATCGAGCGGGAACCTTACTATTTGAGTAGTGGACCCGACATATAGGTAGCCCTTATATATTTCCAATGATTTGCATTGGCTATCCAGCTCCCCGAAGTACTTGATGACGTCCATGACCCCATCGCCGCTCGTATCTCGCATCGCCACGACATATCCGAGATCAATGGGGTCCATCAGTGCAGCGTAAATATCGCCGTTTTCCCTCACCGCCAGTCTCCGCGTCCGCCCTACATTGTCGGCCACGACTAAAGCCTGGAAACCCTCGGGCAACTGGAGTCCTCCATTATCAGTTGAAACTAGCGGCTGGGAGCAGCTCGACTGAGGAAAGAGACCCAATGCGAGGACCGAGACAGCAAACGAGGTAATTGTATTTCGAAGCATAAGAAGAAAGTTAGGAGCTAACGACTGAGATACAACGGAAATTCCAGAAATTATGCTAGGGCTTTTACTTCGAAAAAGCACTACTCGGAGTTATCGATTGAAGAGATGAAGGCTTGCTAAGGATCGTCAGCTTTACCTTTCAGAATTCCCGGTTGCCAGGAGCACCCTAATCTAACAAAGTACTTCAATGGTACAATTGAAGCTTCTCCCTGAAGTCCTGGTACTGACCTTTGTTACTCTGCGGGTATTCATTCTAGGAGCGCTAGCCGATTTCCAGAATCCTCACCCAAACGTCGATTTTAAGATTTTCCAGTTTCCGCGGGATGCGATGCCGCGCATCGATGGGGACACGAGCGATTGGGAAATCGTGCCGGATGACTATACCTATGGAATAGAATTTCTCAACGATACAGAAGATGGGCATGGCGTTGAAATAGACCGCAAAGATTTAGATGTAAAAGTAATCGTTGGGTGGGTCAAAGGAATGAATCGCCTCTACTTTTTATACGAAGCTCACGACGATTTTTGGGATTTTGAGCGGACGAATCCGAAAGGGTACCTGAATGACATTTTTGAGATCGCGGTCGACGGGGATCGTTCTGGAGGTCCCTTCATTCTCAATCCGAAAATCTTGCCGCCAAACAACAAAGATCAAATGAGCCCGGAATTCCTCGAGAATCACATACGCTTCGCTGGGGTGCACGCTCAGAACTATCATATTTACACCCCCCCAGTAAACAACGCTTGGGTCTTGGTCTGGGGAGCTCAACCTTGGATAGGTGAGTTTCCGTATTCGAATCATGCGTTTTCCCATGACCTTAAACATGGAGAGAGCGGGAAGCTGATCTTGGAATGCTGGATCACACCCTTCGACTATGCACCCTTCGACCGGCCAGAAGACGCAGTTGAAACCGAATTGGAAGAGGGCATGGAAATCGGGCTATCTTGGTCGATTCTCGATTTCGACGGAGACAAGCGTGATGGGCACTACAATCTGGCCCACAACGTACAAATGGTTAAGGATGCGACCTACCTAATCCCATTTAGGCTTGCTCCCATTGAATCTATTTTGCAGCCAGACTTGAAAGCGGAATGGACATTCAAGATTCTCGATGTTGATGCGGGGATGGTTTCGTTCCACGACGAATCGATCGGAAAGATCACCTCGTGGAAGTGGGACTTTGGTGATGGCACTACTTCAAATGAACGAAACCCGATTCACGAGTTCGGACCCGGGGTGCGTAAAATGATAACGCTAAAAGTGACTGGTCCCAAAGGTAGCTCCAAGCGCACACGATACTGGGATGTGATAACTAAGTAGATTCGTTCGAGATGGGTCGACTGCGGATCTTTAGCTTGACTCCGTCAAAAGGACGAACGGTTGGGCAAACGCTCGAAATCCGAAAAATAGACCTGAGTATATCCTGACCTTTTTCGTGTACGTGGACAGATAGAGCATCCGTGCGGATCGTTGGCACTACGTAGCATGGGGCGAGCAGTGTGATGAAGGCATCGAACTTAACGACCAACGCTTAAATCCCAAGGAATTGAGCAACTTAGCCCTCTCAAAGGACCACTTAGAAGTCATTGAAAGTTTGCGTTAGAGAGTTGGGAAATTGACCCGAAAAATGAGCTTTTTGAGTTTAGGTTTTATCTAAACCCGATAAATCTTTAGAAATTCCCCCGATTTGTGTTAACCTTTTAGAAAATAGACGGATTTGCTTTGGTACAGCCCGATGGAGGAACAAAAACAGAATGCCGCAATTGTTTCCTTGCTGACTCAAAACCAGTCAGCACTGCGTTTGTATGTGGAATCCTTGATGCCGGGGGATCCACATTGCGATGATGTCGCTCAGGATACGAACACAATTATATGGGAGAAACGGAATGATTTTGAGATCGGAACTAACTTCAAGGCCTGGGCTTTCAGCATTGCTCGCTTCCAAGTTCGCAAATACAGGTTCAAGCAAGCTAAAGATGCCCGCCTAGTTTTCTGTGACGAGCTAGAGGAAATCATAGCGGAGGAAATGTCCAACCATCTTCAAGATTTGTCCGAACATCACATAGCCTTGCAGGCTTGTCTCAAAAGCCTCAAGCCATCAGATCGCGATCTGATCCATCATCGGTATTTTAAGAAGACCCCGCTGAAGGAGTACGCAGCTAAAATGGGCCGCAGTATTGGTGGGTTGAAGGTAACGCTTCATCGTATTCGCAATCGCTTGCTCTTGTGCGTTGAGAGACGCATCGCTTTAGCAAAGGAGGCTCAAGTATGACCTTGAACGACCGCGATCCGCTAATCGACGATCTGATCGAGGGATCCATCTCAGAAGCAGATTTTTTTAAATTGGAAGCGGAAATGCGGGTCAGCTCGGAAGCCCGCCAAGCTTATTACTCCAGACTGAAACTGACCGACTCGCTCAGATCGGAATCTGGTCTTTTATTTGAGGAAGAAAGTGATCAAACAGTATCCGCTTGGCCTGGAAAATTTAGTGTTTTGGCGGGTATCGCTGCAGTTTTCGCAGTTGCATTTATAAGTGCCTTTGGATTAAAAAGTAGCCTCGAAGTCAGAACAAGTGACATCGCGGCAGCAGAGCCCATCGCAACGGGCTACGCTGTATTGGCGGAACACTCGGAAGCGGTTTGGGTAAACCAGCCGAACCTAAACAGGGGAGACTTGGTCCCGCAAGGCCCCTTGCAAATGGAATCCGGTCTTGCCAGACTCGAACTTTTCAGTGGCGTCACGATTATTTTAGAGGGAAAAGCGGAGTTTGAAATCAACTCGCCCATGGAGATGTCTGTGTTGCACGGAAAAATACGGGCGCTAGTTCCCACCGCTGCTCATGGATTCCGAGTGTTGACCACCTCTGGCGATGTTGTTGATCTGGGAACGGAATTTGCTTTGAACGTCACCCCCGAGCATGCGGACATGCACGTCCTCGATGGGGAAATCGAGTGGCATCCCAAAGGCGAGCAGAAGCAGCATTTGTCTAATGGACAGTCTCTCCGGTGGACTGCAACCGGGAATCCGGAGTCAGTGGCATTCGAACCTAGCCAGTTTACTGGGTTAGCGGACTTCGAGCAGAGATTTGTCAGTCAAAGGCTGCAGCGCCGCCAAGCGTGGTCAGATAATGCGGCGGTTTTAGGCAATGACACAAGGATGATCGCCTATTACCCCATACACCAATCAAACGAGTGGGGACGTCAGTTGTTGGACTCGTCCCAATCTGGTCTGAATGGCACGGTGGTGAGTGCTCGCAACGATGCGGATCGCTGGGGCCAGTCTGGGAGTGCTTTAAACTTCAGTCCCGCAGGCAGTCGTGTTCGTGTGTCGATTCCTGGAGAGCATCGATCGGTAACTTTTTATTGCTGGGCTCGTATCGACAGTTTGGATCGAATGTACAATTCCCTTTTCCTCACAGATGGCCATGAGCTGAACGAACCGCATTGGCAGATCATGAACGATGGAAGACTCTTCTTTTCCGTAAAACGGAGAGATGCAGTACCAGGATCTGGAAAGGACAAGCACATCGCTTATTCTCCCCCAATGTGGGATCCCTCTCAAAGTGGAAAGTGGTTACAAATCGCGACTGTTTATAACGTAGATGAGCAGACAACGACACACTTCGTGAATGGAGAAGTAATCAGTCAGGATCGAATTACAGACGAGTACATTGTGGATACGGTTAGAATTGGAGCGGCTTCTATTGGAAATTGGAACGAACCCACGAGGGGTGATCCAAATTTTGCTCTCCGTAATTTGAACGGAGCGATCGATGAATTTGCTATTTTTAGCGGCTCATTGTCCGCCAGCGAAATCGCAGAACTTTACGAGAAAGGAAGACCTTAGATATAAATGTATTTAAAAAAGAAATTGGAGGTGTCCACCGATGGGCTGGCTCTTTGGCGTGTAGTAATATTAGTTTTGACCGTTACGGACTTTCGAAAGGGAAAGATCTAAGCTAGTATATGAGAGCTTCACTGATACTTTTGGTAGCGTTTGCTACGGCTAGTTTATCCACAGTGTCTGCAGTCGTTGATGAAACTGAAATGGAGCGTCTGTTTACCTTGAAGATTAAACCAATGCTCTCCGAGAAATGTTTTAGTTGCCACGGTGGACCGGGCAAGCAAGTGAAAGGCGGATTAAAGCTGACGACGCTGGAGGATTTTGTCAAAGGTGGAGAATTTTTCGACGACGTCTTGATTCCCGGTGATGCGGAAGACAGCTTCGTAATGGAAGCGGTTCGTTGGAAAGATCCGGATTTTGAAATGCCGCCAAAGGAGAATGATCGGCTTTCCGAAGCACAAATAGCCGATTTAGAAAAATGGATCAATGCGGGTGCTCACTGGCCGGATGAGAAACGACAAAATGAAATTCGGATAGCGGAACGTAAGGTCAGAGAGAATGAGGAAGGAATTCTCATTGATCATTCTGGCGGGTTGTCGGACGAGTGGACATACCGCCGGTACAAGCCTGAGGACATGTGGGCTTTCATGCCGATTCGTAAACCCGCGGTTCCTGAAGTACCTACGAAAACGGGAAACCCGATCGATTCGTTTGTCGGAGCGAAGCTGCAGGAAGCAGGATATGAACCCGCACCGCAGGCGGATCCCATAACGTTAATACGTCGAGCGTCTTTTGATGTAACCGGCCTTCCGCCAAGTCCAGAAGAGGTCGCGGATTTTAAGAGGGCATTCAAGCAAAACCCGGATTCTGCATGGACCGAGCTCGTGGACCGTTTACTGGAGAGCGATCACTATGGGGAGCGTTGGGGCCAGCATTGGCTTGATGTGGCTCGCTATTCCGATACGGGAGGAATGTCCAACGACTATGAGCGCTCGAATGCGTGGCGTTATCGTGACTATGTGATTCGTTCATTTAACGAAGACAAGCCATACAATGAATTCGTCATTGAACAAGTGGCGGGGGATGAATTGGTCGCGAATTCGGTCGAGGACCGTCTAGAAGGTGACGAAGAAGCCATAAGTAAAATTCACGGGACCGGGGCTTACACCCCTCAGGAAACCGAATGGATGGTGGCCTCAAGCTTTCTGCGAATGGGACCTTGGGATTCAGCCATGGTCGCGAAGCCTGAGGCCCGTCAAATTTACATTGACGATATCGTTAACTCGGTGGGGCAGACTTTCCTTTCAACCACAATGCGGTGCCTAAAATGCCACGACCACAAGTTTGACCCTCTGCCCACAAAGGACTACTACAGATTATATTCAGCCTTTTCGACTACACAACTTGCAGAAAGACCCGCTGCTTTCCATCCAAAAGAAAACCTCAACGGCTTCGAAGAGGGAAGAGCAATGGTTGAGAAGTTGCACGCGTTTGCGGTTGAGAAAAAAGAGGTGCTGCATGAAAAACGCGAAGCGGCCGCCAAGGCTTGGTTTACGGAAAGAGGTCTGGAGTATGTCGATTATGCTTCAAGGAAAGAACTTCATGATGATAATAAACCTCCCCGCGATATCGGATTAGACTACATCGATGAAGGTCGCCTGAAGGTTCGTGAACAAGACGATTGGATTTGGGAGCGGCGAAAAGAGCGTTATCAGCCTATGGTCCAAAGCGTATTTAATAGTCAATTACCGAAGTCAGTTAATGCACGCAAGCTCCGGGTCACCGACAAGATCGAGGAGAACGAAATGACCGAGAGCTTTATTTTGCTGGGGGGCTCCTTAAAAGCTCCAGGAGAAAGAGTCTCACCCGGAGTTCTGAGTGCTCTTGGTGTTCCCGTGGACCCCGCAGGCGATGATCCCTACATCATTCCGGAGGATCTTGATGGCAGGCGTCTAGCAGTTGCTCGATGGATTGCCGATGCACGCAACCCACTAACTAGCCGTTCATACGTGAATCGCATTTGGCAGCATCACTTCGGGAAACCATTAGCAGCAAACCCAAACAACTTCGGAGCAAAGGGCGAAAAACCAACGCATCCCGATCTCATTGATTGGCTTGCCGCTGAATTCGTTGATGGGGGCTGGAAGATCAAGCGGATGCATAAGCTCATCATGCTGTCAGACACATACAAACAATCAACTATCCACCCCGCAAGAGAGAAGCTGGAAACGGTCGATCCTAGCAATGACCTGCTTGCATCCTTTCCTCCCCGCCGTCTAACTGCGGAAGAGATTCGGGATGGGATGCTGAAAATTACGGGGGAGTTGAATACCGAGTTGGGAGGTCTTCCAGTAATGCCTGAAATCAATATGGAGGTCGCACTGCAACCGCGTATGATCCAATTTTCCATCGCTCCGGCTCATCAGCCGTTCCCTGAACCGGAGCAAAGAAATCGTCGGAGCGTTTACGCTTATCGAGCACGGGGGCAGGCCGATCCCTTCCTTGAAATATTTAATCAGCCCAATTCAAATGACTCGTGTGAAATTCGTGATGATGCCTCGGTATCGCCGCAAGCTTTCACCCTTTTAAACAGCGACATGGTTACAGATCGGTCAATCGCTTTCGCGGTTCGACTGATTCGGGAAGAGAAAAGTTTTTCCAAGCGAGTGAGCAGGGCCTTTGAGTTAGCACTCTCTAGACGCCCAACCAAGGAGGAGCAAATGCATATGCTGGACTACGTGGAGAATATGAGAGACTACCACAAGGAACATAAGCCCGTTCCGGTAACTTATCCGACCAAGATCACCCGTTCACTCGTAGAGGAGTTTTCCGGAAAGCCTTTCGAATATGAAGAAATACTCCCAGCTTTCGAAAACTATGTACCCGATAAAAAAGCAACCGATGTAGATGCGGATACCCGTGCTCTGGCTGACCTTTGCCTTATCCTCTTTAACACCAACGAATTTGTTCACTTGTACTGAGAAGATCCTTACAAATAATATCATTCCCATCAAACTTAACTCTCCAGTAGGTCCGTTCGTACTCGTACAAACTTTAGGGAAAAGATCTCTAGGAGAAAACTAATATCATGAAATTACCCATTTGTTCTCGTCCTTTGTCTACGCCGACCACCCGTCGTGACTTTCTTTGCGGTCTCACTGCATCGCTCGGATCCCTTGCTATGACAAGCATGTTGGCCAAGGACTACCCTTCTTCCTTATTGAAGGCGTCGGCCACAGAGCAAGGACCCCTCTGGCCGAAAGAGCCTATGTTCCCTGCCAAGGCGAAGTCGGTGATTATGTTATTTATGGAGGGAGCTCCAGGACACATGGATACGTTTGATCCAAAGCCTGAACTCCAAAGGTTGCACAAGCAGGAATCTACTTTGGCAGAAGAGGGTGACCCGTTCAAATTTTTCGTGGGCAGCCCATTTGGATCTCGAAAAGTGGGCCAGTCCGGTCTAGACATGTGTGACCAATGGCAATACATCGCTGACCCAGAAGTGGCCGATGAGTTTTGTAACTATCGCGGATGTCAAGCGGAGTCAGTGAATCATCCGGAAGCGCTCTTCCACATGAATACAGGGAGCCGCTTAGGAAGCGATCCCGCTCTGGGTGCGTGGACGACCTACGGACTCGGTTCAGTGAATCAGAATTTGCCAGGTTACGTTGTCATGACAGAGTTGGCAATGCCTCAGGGTGGGGCAGGCAATTGGTCCAATGGCTTTCTTCCGGCCCATTATCAAGGTACACGACTACGGCCCGAAGGATCTCCCATCTTGGATCTTAAGTCTCAGCCTAACAAGACGCGGGAGCACCAGCGCAGAGCCTTAGACGAATTAGCCTTTCTGAATCAGCGTCATGCCGTTAGGCATCCCGAGCACAAGGATCTTGCGGCCCGTATGGAAAGCTACGAGTTGGCTTATCGTATGCAGACCGAAGTGCCTGATGTCATCGATCTAAAAAGCGAACCTGAGTACGTTCGGGAAATGTACGGTATGAATGATAAGGAAACAGCTGTGTTCGGTCGCCAATGTTTGATGGCGCGTCGATTAGTTGAAGAGGGTACGCGTTTTGTGCAAATCTTCACTGGTGGATGGGATAGTCACGATTATCTAGAAGAGGGTCATTCCTCTCGTATCCGTAGTGTGGATCGTGGGATGGCGGCGTTGATTAAGGATTTGAAGCAACGCGGTATGCTTGATGAAACGCTCGTCATATGGACGGGTGAGTTCGGAAGAACCCCCGACAACAATAAGCGAGGAGGAGTCTATTCACTGGGTCGGGACCACAACGCAGAGGCGATGACCATGATGCTTGCTGGAGGTGGAGTGAAGAAGGGGACAATCGTTGGGGCAACCGACGAACTGGGTAAGAGTGCGGTGGATGTGGTACATCCAATACGTGACCTTCACGTAACACTCTTGCACTTACTCGGACTCAATGACAACAAGTTGACGTATCTGCACGGTGGCCGCTATAAGCAGCTGTCTCAGTTCGGAGGTCAGCTCATTCGAGAGTTGATCGCCTAGTTGAGCTTTTCTTAAAAACCTGTTGTAGCCCTTATCAAAGGGGGTTTCTCACTAAGCAAGGAGGCAATAATCTGCCGCTTTTCTGTGACTACGACGGTTATTCGTCGCGGATTAGGCAAATACTTTCCAAGATAAACTTAAGTCAGCCCCATGGACATCACGGGACTTGAGTTAGTTTACGTGGTCACTGTTAATCATCGTTAGTGCAGATTATGTTTTCCTTACTTAAAAGCCTTCTTGCCGTTGTTTTTGGTTGCACCGGCTCCTTCGCCTTTCAACCCAATGTCATTCTCATCGTGACCGATGACCAAGGGTACGGTGACATGTCTTGTCACGGAAACCCCTATTTGAAAACGCCAAATATCGATAGGCTTCACGATGAGGGAATTAGTTTGGACGACTTCCATGTCGATCCCTATTGCACGCCGACCAGAGCTGCCCTGATGACGGGTAAATACAGTGTTCGCGTAGGAGCTTGGGCAGTAACCGAAGGAAGGCAGTTACTCAATGCCAAGGAGGCGACGATGGCGGACGTATTTGCGGCATCTGGCTACCGAACGGGAATGTTTGGTAAATGGCATCTCGGCGATTCTTATCCGTATGCACCACGGTATCGAGGTTTTCATGACACGGTGCACCATCTTGCGGGAGGCGTCGATGAAATTGGAAATCCAGTGGGGAACGACTACTTTAGCGACACCTACTATCGTAACGGTGTACCTGAGAAATTTCACGGTTATTGCACGGATGTTTTCTTCGACGAAACACTGCGTTTTATTCGTGAAGGTGAAGCGACTGGGTTCGAACAACCCTTTTTCGTCTATTTACCCCTCAACGCAATGCATGGACCACTCACTGTTGATTCAAGTTACTCCGATCCGTTCCTTTCGAAAGGTTTATCTGAGCCACGTTCGAAATTCTATGGAATGGTTCAGAATTTCGACGAAAACTTGGGACGTTTGCTACAATCCTTAAACCAATGGGATATCGATGAAAGCACGGTGGTAATCTTCATGGGGGACAATGGCACTGGAGGGGGAGTCGATTTTCGAACGATGGAGGGATACAATGCGGGCATGAGAGGCAAAAAAGGATCTACATATGAAGGAGGTCACCGCGTGGCTTGTTTCGTCCGATGGCCTGGCACGCTTGATTCTGGAGAGACCCTAGAGGAATTGACTGCACACCTCGATTGGCTCCCCACTTTAATCGATCTGTGTGGCCTGGAAAAACCTAGCGATGTTGCTTTCGATGGCAGAAGCATTGCGCCGCTTTTGCACGGGAAATCAAGTAATTGGAGAGAGCGGAAATTGTTTGTCGATCGGCAAGCGGATCAGCTTGAAATGTGGAATCCCAGCGTCGAACCGGAGCAGAAATATCCTAGCAGGGTAATCATGACGGAGCGTTGGCGCCTAGTGAACGGAGAGCTCTATGACATTCTTGACGACCCTAGCCAGAAGTTTGACCTAGCCCGACAAAACCCTAAGGTAGTAGAGTCGCTTTCGGCTGCCTACGAGGAACACTTCAAAGATGTTGCGGATCATGGGGGGGAATTTACGCCTTTCATTATTGGTGCACCGGAGGAGAATCCGACCAGGTTTACCACTCGCGATTGGCATCACACCGACGGAGATGTCATCTGGAAAATGTCACTCGTCGAAGACGACTCTCTTTTCGTAAACGGTTTTTGGGCCTTAGATACTCACGTAGAAGGCCGATACGAATTTCGAATTTCCCGCTACCCCAGAGATATGGAAAAACCAATGGGTGCTATCGAAGCTCGTATTAAAGTTGGAGAAACATCAGAGTCCATCAATATCCAGCCAAGGGAGACTTACACAAAGTTTAAATTGGATTTAAAGGAGGGGCCAACGATTCTTCAAACTTGGTTGACGGACGAGCAAACGAAGAACGTACGAGGAGCTTACTACGTCGAGGTAAAACGTTTAGACAGGTAAACCGAAGGGCTCGTCTTGACTCATTTTGAGTTCAATTTCCTAGTGTAAGCCGCAAGTCTGCTGGGAAAGAATTGGACTAGCTGAAGTGAGATGATCCAGAGAGTGTTCGAGGGAATGCAAGATTATAGGTTTGAATACCCTGTGCGTTTCCGAATTCTGGGGTGCGGTGGATTTTTGTGGTGCTCCATTTCGACAAAATACTCCGAGACATTAAACAGCAGGCGGTACATTGTGCTCAATAGTATTTGCGTTATTGCGACAGTATTTGCTACTGAGCCCGAAGCGAGTGCCCCGTTCGCTCGCTCAAAATCAGAAGGAGGAATCAGCAGTCACTTTACCGGGGACGGACGATCACCTGATCAGGAATACGCTGAAATTCAATTAATTTTCTCCGCGTCCCAAAGCAGTATCGACCTAGAAGTCTACGCTGCATTCACCCCCTTTGCGAACTCCTTTCGATGGACTCGATGACATGGAAGTCGGGACAGGTTTTGTTTGGGATGTTTTTCCGATCCGAATGAATTAACTGGGGATACTTACTATTCATTCGATACGGAAGGATCGTTTTGGGAATTCGCTTTGAACAGAGCATTTTTCGTAACGAATAAACGGATCTTTCATACAGCCGGAATTGCAGAATTGAACTAAGGATACGTATCCGATGGACATGAAATGGCCAATCACCTCGCATTTAGAATGGGCTTTTAGTACGCTATTTCCAATTAAGTAGCTATTTACTTACACGTCGTTCATAGTTGGACTCTCGATCGAGATGCCTCGCTCCCTAGTGAGAGCCAACTGGTCGTTTTTTCCCACGCGAGTCTAGCTATGCACTTTTCGTTCTGAAAGGGACCTCAATTAATATCCCCTAAAATAGTTGCTTTCAGTTTAAATTTTGGGAGATAGCATTCAGTATTTCAGGGTTCGGGGTCGAGAGGTGAAGTTAGCGATCAACCCAAACGGAGATCTAATGGCTGGTTGGAGTGGAGACTCCGACAAGTCGGTGTCACTACTACCCAGCAGAGGAAAAACGACCCTGCTCTGCAATGTAGCTACGACGACCCTTCCTCGCGAAGCTTACGATAATTCCTAAGAATATAGTTAAGTTGCCGGCGATAGTTGGGACTGGACCCGGTAGGTGTGAGATGAAGTCGGTTTCGGCCCAGTTTCCTTAGATAAAACTGAGTCATCAAGCGATAATATTGGACCAGACCTTTCCGTGTACATCGGTCAGTCGGAGATTTCTGCCACCATGCTGGAAAGTAAGTTTTTCATGATTGACGCCGAGCAAGTGGAGAACAGTGGCCCAGAGTTCGTAAATATTGGATACGTTCTCGGTGGCGTAGTAGCCGAGCTCGTCCGTCGCCCCATAAACGGTGCCACCCCTTGTGCCTCCGCCTGCCATCCAAGCACTGAAACCTTGGGGATTGTGGTCACGACCGACTCCTTGGGCGAAAGGATTTCGGCCAAACTCTCCAGTGAAAACGACAAGGGTTTGATCAAGTAGCCCACGATTTTTTAGGTCGGTAAGGAGGGCTGCGATTGGCTTATCGACTTGGGAAGCCATCGCCCCATGTCCGATTTCAATTTTGTTGTGCTGATCCCATGGATTGGCTTTTTGCACACCTTTCTCGAAGGGGCAGCAGGAGAGCTCAACAAACCGAACACCTCTCTCGACAAGGCGTCGCGCCATGAGGCATTGCCGGGCGTATTCCGATTTGTACCAGATAGGATCATGTACTCCGTATTCATCCAGCAATGACTCTGGCTCTTCGGAAATGTCGGTGAGCTCGGGAACGGCTTGCTGCATTAGGTAGGCGGTCTCTGCGTTCTCGATAGAGGCCATAACCGCATCCTTTGCCGCGGTTCTTTGAGCAAATCCCGTATCTAGCGTTTTAATGATGTCGAGGGCTTTACGTTGCTCATGGTCTAACATGGCAGGCTGAATGTTAGGAATCGCTCGACTGCCGGAAACGTTGAAAATAGATCCGCCATTTGTGGCAGGCAAAAAAGCGTTTCCAAAGATGCTCACACCTCCATGGGGGGTGCCGGAGTGTTCGGATTGGAGCACGATGTATCCTGGCAAGTTTTTGTTTTCCGTACCCAAACCATAATTGACCCACGCTCCGGCGCTCGGATGGCCGAGGAAAGGAAAGCCCGAATGGATGAAGAAGTTGCCTTGGGCGTGTTCGCTGAAATCCGCAGTCAACGACCGGATCACCGCCATTTCGTCGGCATGTTCGGCGATGTTAGGGAAGAGGCTAGTCATCTCGATGCCGGACTGGCCATATTTCTTGTGATCCCAGAAAGAGCCCATGATGTTGCCCACCTGGTCAAATTGAGTTCGCTCTACAACTACCGGCATGGGTTGACCGTGCATTTCCCGCAGAAGGGGTTTTGGGTCAAAGGAATCCACGTGGGATACGCCCCCTGACATATAGAGAAAAATCACAGACTTAGCTTTGGCAGCGTGGTGGCGCGTGGGAATGTAGGGGCTTTCCCCGGATGCTGAGTTGATGAGACTCGACAATGTTAGGGCAGCCACTCCCTTTGAAGTCAGGTTCAGGAATTCACGACGATTCTGGAGATTAATAGACATAAATAAACTCCTTCGTATTCAAAAGGGTGAAGGCGATACGCTCAAGGGCGGTATTGGGATCATTGATGCTCTTTCGGTAGGCTTCTAGGGTTTCATGCTCAGATTTGCTCGGAGTCCGGGCGTAGGCTCCTAGAAAAAGAATTTCCAGTTTTTGATCGAAGCTAGGTTCGCTTAACTGTGAATCGACTCTTTCGGCCCAACGCTTGGCGGATTCCTGAATGAACCGCCCGTTCATCATGCTCAACGCTTGGGCAGGAACATTTGTGCTGTCTCGGCGGCTCACGGTTGTCGTTGGAATCGGAAAATTGAATGTAGAAAGAAAGGGGTCCAACTGGTTTCGTTTAGACATCCTATAGACGCCCCGCTCGAAATCTTTTTGGGCAAGGCTGTTGATCGAGTCCAAAATCGCCTCCGCATCCAGTCGACGAGGTGTGTAATAAGACAAGAATTGGTTGGTAGGATCTTTTTTGTTCGCTTCAGCAGTAGCGACGCTTCCCGATCGAAAGGCACGGCTGCCAACCATGTTTCGAAGTGCTGTTTTGATCGACCATCCGTTTTTTTCGAAATCCAAAGCAAGGTAGTCAAGCAGTTCCGGATGGGCGGGCTTTTTGCCTAGTCGGCCAAAATTGTCGGTTGTGGAAACAATGCCCTGTCCAAAGACATAGTGCCAAAGTCGGTTGACCAGAACTCGCGATTTAAGGGTGTTCGCCTTTCCGGCTATGTCTTGTGCAAGCTCAAGCCGTCCCGAGTCTTCCTTACTGTAGGGCCTGTTGTCGAATACCTCCAGAAATTGCCTCGGCACCGCATCACCGGGCTTTTTGTAGTCACCGCGAATGAGTAGTGGTTGATCTATGACATCGCCCTTCAGGATTGCGGGAGCTCGAGTCGGGAAAGGGATTTCGCTTTCCAGATTGCGGTATTGAGAGACTAGCCCACGTTGTTGAGCAGGCAAAAATTCAAGTCGATTTGGCAGGAAGTCGAACCGTACAAAGGCACTCAAAAATTCGGCCTGTGCATCGGTAATCTGTCTGCGTTTCCAAGCTATGATGGATGCCCGGAGGGTCCTTTTGTAAATTGTCTGAAGAGAATTTGGTTCTCTAAGACTGGAACCATTTGGTAACGCTGCATATAGAGGAACTCCTAGCTCTTTGACCTTGAAGTCTCCGCCTATCACTTCAGTCACTCCAAACCAAGAACGGCCCTCTGATGCATTAACCGGTTTGTCGCCAATGGTCGAAATCTGGTAGTGGATTTGTTCTCCATTCCAGAACTTGTATTTCCTCAGCGGATACCATTGCGAAATTCCTGTTTCTGCCGTTTTGTAGGGATGCAGTCCTTGCTCTAGGGGATAGTTCCGTGCAGACATGCGGATCGCCCCGTTGAGACCCATAGCTCGCAGGTAGCTCTTTTCACCCTTTGCAATATGATTGGGAGAGGCTAGAGTACCGTTATGTTTGTCGGAGGTCAAATGACTGTAGACGCCCCGCGGGTAAATCCCGGATATCGCATAGACTCCCTCTCCCGCGACCGAGAATGATCCCGCCGGACTGACCTTGGGACCGAGTCCGTTTCCGGTGCGATACCAGCGATCTAGGGTTTTCTGGTCCCGAAGATCGGCGTAGAAGGTGGCGTTCTTTTTAGCGGCCTCGTATGTATCGAGCGCCGTCTGGTGCTCCATTATTTGGTGATTCCATTTCTCGTTGAAATCTTCGCGAGGCAGCTCTTTCCAAAGTTTCATCGGAGCAAAGGGGTGATATTCTCCCACTTGGTCGATCTCTCGTTTTAGCAAAAACTGGTTTAGGCGTTCGGGATCGGTAGGCAGCGCCAATCTCCGTTTCCTTTCAGGAAGCTTCAAGTCGGCATGAATTGCCTTTTCTTCCTCCGTTTCATCGAAATTGAAAGTGGCTAGTTTTTGGACGGCGGCATCTATATTCTCCAACCAGAAATTCGCCATGGATCTTCGGATACTGGGTTTCAATTTCTCCAATTCATTTTTGTTTATCCCTTGTTTTTCCCGCGTATCGATATTGAGCGAGCCGGGACGGTTGCTCACCATAATGCCGTAAAGCCGGTAAAAGTCATTTTGACTAATCGGGTCGAACTTGTGGTCGTGACAACGGGCACAGGAAACGGTAATGCCCAGCATAGCCTTCGATAGAACGTCGATCTGATTTTCGGTATTGGTGATTTGTTCCTGATAGGCATCGACCACACCGAATCCGTAAGGCACCATGCGAAAGTGAGCGGGCCCGATAGCCGATTCATTGATACCAAGTTCCTGGTTAATGCGAGGCTTTTTCAAAAGGTCACCCGCTACGTGCTCCGTTAGTAGCTGGTCGTACGGAACATCGTTATTGAGCGCTCGGATGAGGTAGTCACGATAAGTGGATGCGTAGGGAAGATTGGGGTCTCCTTCGCTCCCATGGGATTCCGCATAACGATACCAGTCCATCCAATGGCGAGCCCAGCGCTCGCCGAATTCCTCGGAAGCTAGAAGCGTATCGACAAGATCCCAATAGGCCTTTTTATTGGGATTGGCCATAAACTGTTTTACTACTTCGATCTTTGGAGGAAGTCCAGTGAGTACCAGATGAAGGCGGCGAACGAGCGTTTCTGGACTCGCCTGCTCTTGGGGCCTCAGCCCTTTCTCCGAGAGCGATGCGAATAGGAACTGGTCAATTGGACTTTGATTCCAATCCGGAATTGAAGCTTTGGGAGGAGTTGTCGTTTTGAGCGGCTGAAAAGACCACCAGTTACTGCGCTTTTCTAGCAGCGTATCCCAAGCAACGGCATTGTCTAGGTCAAGTTGGGTTGGCTTTTTATCACGGGGATCTGGGGCTCCCATGCGTATCCATTGCTCAAAGTCGGCGATGACAAGGTCATCGAGTTTAGGCGCGTTTTCAGGCATTTCCAAGTCATCTTCGTGGCGAATGGACCAGATCAAGACACTGTCTTCGGGCTTCCCAAGCTCGATGATGCTACCGTTCTCGCTGCCTGCAAGGAGGGCATCCCGATAGTCTAAAGCCAGCCCGGCTTGGGCCTTGTTGACGCTATTGTGGCACTCGTAGCAACTTTCCGCCAGTACTGGGCGAATCTTGTTTTCGAAAAACTCTACCTGTTCCGGTGTCGCATCCAATGCGAAAAGGTTCAAAGACGAAGCTCCGAAAATGAGAGCGACTTTGAACTTAGGCAAAATGAAATCCGACCTAGGGAAAATGGGGAAGCGATTACGCATCTGTTTCGGTGTAAAGATGGATATGCTCATTTTTTGTGAATGGAGTGTCGAATGAAAAAGGTATTGGGCTGGGGCGTGATCTTTGGGGGTGCTCTACTAAAGTAGGAGACTCAAAGGGGCACCTGAGGATATTGCCAAGTTCTTGTATTGCTCTCCTATGTATTTCCCGCCGGCCGTTATCGACCACAATCTTCCCGCCAAAAGCGGAACCATTACCACTTGAGGACTGTTGGAAAGCAATCTGAGGTAAACAAACCCTAGCATAATCGATGTTGTCTAGACTAGCGGGACACCAGTATGCAGACGGCGCTTGATCGATACCACCAGTGATTTCGGACATCATTGCTGCGGTGGTCGAGAATAGCGGTTTTAGGTTTGCGGAGAACCAAACATTCACAATACTTTCGATTAGGGAGTTTTTAAATCATAGTTTATTCATTAGGAGGCAAAATCTATGTCCACAACTACACTTAAACCCACCGATATTCAGGCCTTTACTGCTGAAGACTTTTCCCCGCCCGATGCATTCGTCAACTTTTGCACTAACGGAGGGCAACCCCTCGACAGCATTATTGGTGGAAAGCGAGTACCCGGCTCTATGAATGCCGCGATCGACGTTATTAATCCCGGGACAAAAGAGGTGCTAGCCCGTGTCGCGGAGATGGGTTATGACGAAGTGAACTTGGCAGTTGAGTGTGGATACCAGGCCTACCATGGAAGCTGGAAAAGAACTTCAGTAGAAGAAAGAGCCGCTCTCGTTCTCAAGTTGGTCGAACTTTTCGAGCGTGATAAGGATATGTTTCTAGCTTGCGAGATCTTAAACGGAGGCAAGGTGTCCGAACTAGCCGAGGGCGACATGGGTGTAGTACGTGGATCGGCCGAGTATTTCGTAGGCATTGCTCGGAAGGCGTTATTCGGCGACAGCGTGGCTATACGCGTCGGCAAGAGAATGAATGGCTATACACACGTAGAGCCATGGGGTGTCGTCGCGGGAATAATTCCGTGGAATTACCCGGTAGTGCTTACGGCTTGGTTTATGATGCCCGCCCTGATGGCAGGAAATTGCATCATTATCAAGCCGAGCGAAGAAACCCCTCTAAGCGCCCTCTATTTTGCAAAGTTGGCGGAGGAAGCGGGATTTCCAGCCGGAGTTATCAACGTACTTCCGGGGCGAGGTGAGTTGACCGGAAAATTCATTTCAGAGCACCCAGGGATACGCTATATCTCGTTTACCGGGTCGCCGGGTGTGGGACAGGCTATCCTCCAAGCCGCGGATAAGCATGGCACGCGGGTAAAGCGGGAAATGGGCGGAAATGGATCGGCTATTGTTTGCTCAGATGCCGATCCGGAACTGGTCGCTCGCATGATTGGGCGAAACGTCAATCAGCACTATGGGCAGACATGCTCGACGATTCATCGTGTCTTCGCGGAACGCTCGGTATTCGACGATTTTCTCGAAGCTTCACAAGGTTTCTTCAAGGAGCTGGTCATCGGTAATCAGGCGAAGCGGGGAACCCAGTTGGGGCCCGTCATAAATTCGCGTCAGCCACAGCGGATAATGGAAGGAATCGCCTTTGCTAAAGCCAAAGGAGCCGACGCTATTCTCGAAGGGGGGCATGCTTTGGTTCCTGGATGCAATGGATATTACCTGAAGCCGACCTTGCTCCGGTCGCCTACTGGTTCAAATTGCAATCCCTCTGAGGTCTTTCACACCTTCGTCAATGTACAGCCTGTCGATTCAGTAGAACAAGCATTGCAGTTTGCTAACAACACGTTGTATGGGTTAGGTTCGAGTGTTTGGACAAAGGATCTCGAATTGGGACAGCGAATTGCTAAGCAGTTTAGGGATGGTACGGGTCAGGTCAATTGCCACAACACCGTAGCGGATGGAATTCCATATGCAGGACAAGGAATTTCGGGTGGCCCTGGGGGTGGTGTCAGCTGCGCAGACACCTTGCGAGACTATCTTCAAACCAAGGCCATCTACGTTTCTGAGTATCTAGGATAAAACCATCACTAGCGACACCAAGGAACGTGTTTTGTACCGCGATTGAAAGGGAAGTTATTGCGGTGTACAAACTCTCTCACACTATTTACCTTATACTAGGTCGCCAAACAACTCAATACGCTGGTTCGATATCGAGCCAGCATTTAGCGAAGCGTTTCCCATTTAATAAAACATCAACTTACCATCAAATCTCCCGAACACGCACATTGCGGAATTTGAGGGTACCCCCTGCGCATTGAAGGGTGAATGGTCCAATGCTATGGGTGTCGTCTGTGAATTCCGCTGTGGTCACTCCATTCAAGATTACAGTGAACTTATTTCCTTCCGCCGTAATATCATAGGTATTCCACTGATTGGGCGTATTGATAATTTCTGACGGAGCGGCATGGTTCACGACGCCTCCAGTGCGATAGGTCTGATCGGGTCTCGTATCAAAAATATTTATTTCGTAAGCGTTCGTGTCGGTGATGTTCTTCGAGTCGGTTGCACGAATAAAGATGCCGCTATTAGCTCCTTCATCAGTCCAGAATTCGAGCTGAATTTGAAAATTAGCGAAGCTCTGCTTCGTGACTAGTTGGCCGGTTCCCGAATCGGCAACAAATATGCCGTCCTCAATGCGCCAATTACCGTCTCCCATCTGATTCCAAGCTTCGAAACTCCCTGAAAGGTCGATCCAGCCCTCTGATTCGTTGCTTTTAGAACAGGCAGACAGGAGAAGGAGGCAGATTGTAATAATTGCGGAATTTAAAATTTTCATATAGGTGTGATTGAGTCATATAATGACGCCGCTGCTTAGTTTAGATGCTCCGACATGACAATAGATTGAATAGAGCCAAGAAGCGGACTTGCGAGGTTTTTCAATCCGCTTTTCTCACTTGGTTAGCAGCGGCTGTCGCGTCGGAAATGTGAACCGATTGCTGTGCTCCTATTACAATCCGGCTATGAGTGCCAAGGTGTCGTCTTAAATTAGTGCACTGGCTAAGGTGATGGTGGCATTCCCATTGTCAGAGCAAATGCTCAAGCAAAATCACAGCTTGAATTGTTTGAACCCATAAGGCTTGGAGGGATGAGGCTGTATCAATATGAACTCGATTTGCGTAAAATCAATGTTGCAGTACAGGGAGTGGAAGGGTATAGCAAGCTGGATTGACCAGTCGTTTTAACGAAATGAGTGCAAGTAGGCATTACATTCATGATCGCGCGAAGCACACCCTTTGAAAAATTTCGATTATTGCACACGGCAACTGAACTCTACTTTAGGTAATTGTCGTTGAGCTTATTACAGGACCAGAGCAGCCCTCGGGTTACGAGATCTAAGTAGCGTTTATCCGCAACCGTTTCGTCAAAGTGTCCGATGGTAGTGCTGAAAACGCGCGTGCTGTGGTACTCGTTGGTCCAAACCACCACTGCTTCGTCGTTCTTTGCCGCTATCATGTTCCCGTTTTTAGCCGAGCGCTTTGGTTGGAATTGAAATCCTTTCGCGAGCACTTTGGCAGTAGAAAAGACCTGAACATTATTGTAGAGCTCTTCCTCGATGGTTGCCCAATCCTCAAGCGTCTTAGTGATAGGATGCTCCGTGTTGGTAAAGCTAATCGCGATCGGTTCCTTTGGGCCGTGACCGCTGGACTGAATCCCAAGGTACTCGAACCAGAGATTGTCGTCGGTGCCAGGTTCTGTAGGCATTCTGTGATTGCCTACACGGTAACTGTGCATAGCACAGTGGAGGTTCACGCCAGGAATACCATTTCTGTGCGGAGCGAGTACACGATTGAGAATGGACAAGTCAGCCATACCTGCAGCGCATTCGTCATGAACTACAACGTCGTAGCCCTTTGCGTAATTAGGGTTGCGGTAGATAGGGAGTGGGGGGTTGTTGCTGGAGTCGTCCGTGTGTACTTGGTCAACCACAACATTTGCCCGAGTTTCTAGACCCTTCTTGATAACATTCTTCTGTGTCGCATAAGAATGGCAGCAACCACCAGTAATTAGAAGTACCTTGAGCGGCTTGGGAGACTTTTTAGCCTGCAGCGGCGAGGCGAGTCCGATCAGCAGCGCCGATGCAGACAGCATAAGG
>Ga0163109_10000242_pt1 | contig 44104 bp, 42 predicted proteins | sample CRUFie1St13metaG_FD_108704 | JGI IMG/M metagenome (GOLD analysis project Ga0163109, IMG submission 108704) | Marine microbial communities from the Costa Rica Dome - CRUD Field 142mm St13 metaG | ecosystem: Environmental > Aquatic > Marine > Oceanic > Photic zone | place: Costa Rica: the Eastern...
AAGGAGCCAGCATGTCAGACGATTCCGACGACGACGACGACACCAAGATCAAGACTGTCACCCCCCAAGAAGGAAACATCATCAGAGCCATCACCGCCCTCAACGGCTGGATGGACATTTGTGGTCTGGGGCGCGAGGCCATTGGCCGCGAACTGACCAAGTATGAGGCAACGGAATCAGGACGCCGAGCAGCACTCCTATGGAGGAAGTTGACGGGTCTGAAGCGTCCCTCCTACGCGCACATGCCGAAGCGCAGCACTGGCAAGAACTATGCGGCTCACTTGAAGTCGGTCTACCCCCCATCATGGGCTGACCGTGTGCAGAACGTCATCCGAGAAGTGGTCGAGGCCAACGCTGTCGCCAACGGCTTCACTGCATATGAACGTGCCCCGAGCGAGCATCCGTTGGAGGGTACGGTGCTCTACGAAATGTTCTGCGATGAAGACGAGAACGAAGGATGAGAAATGGAACTCGTACTGGAGCACGACGAGATCGTGACACTACTCCGCGAAGCCCTTCGCGCCCGTGGGATGAAAGTCCCAGAGAATACGAGGGTCAGGCTCCGCAGGAACAACAAGAAAGGCACACTCCGCGCCGTCTTTATGACGAAACAAGTGGTGGAGGTCGCAGTTGAGCGGACGTGATCGACAAGCATTGGACTTGGTAGCGCAGGTCATGGCTATGCTGGAGCAAACACCCGGAGCGGAGTCCGTCATTGACGACATCCGCATGGGTCGTCTGGAGCCGCAGAAGGCCATGCTCCAACTCGCCGAAGTTCTGGCGAAGGCGGGGCATGGCGAGGCGTTGGTCAAAGCATCCAGCAAGCTGACGGACATGTACAACATCCGTTCCGAGGTGAACGAGGATGGTCAGCACGTCGTGATGAAGCACGACAACACCATGCTGATGATGAACCCGATCATGGAGGCTGCTCTCAAGGAGCGGGCTTCCATCGACGGGGATGTTCCCGAAGCACGCACAGGACCGATGCTGAAAGACGGCACCCCTGCTGTCCCTGTGCTCACTGATTCCCTTGATCCTGTGGTCGTCGGCTATCAGTTGGAGGAAGCGTCGAAGCAGGTCCAGCAAGAAATCGCTGCGGCCATCGAAGACCACGACAACTTCTGCACTCGCCTGCTCACCAAGATCGAGGACGAGACACCAACCGACCAGCGGTCTACCGCACTGGAGATCGCCAAGAAGAACCTCCCGGCTGTTCCCACTGGAGTCAAGGGCTACGAGGCGGGGAAGCGTGCTGTGGCCCGTCCCGCTGTGAGCGTTCCGGTCGCCACTCTTGCCGAAATGAACCCTGTGGAGAGAAGACATTACGCCTACAGGGCTTTCGCCACGACTCAAGGCCGTGTATCTCTCACTACGGTCATTCAGAAAGGAGTCATCGAGTACCTACAGCACCACGGGATTGAAGCCCGCACAGGCGATCCAGACCATGAGGGGGCAGTGATGTCGAAGTGGTTGATGGTCGTGTGGGGTGCGGACGACATGTCCGATGGTTTCAACCCCATCACAACGGCAATCCACGCCATGTGTTCAGAACTCATGGCACAAACCAGTCATCCGCGCTTGATCGTGAGGGTGACTCCCTACCACGGGATCGCAGATCGAAGGTTCGGATGGACCCTCGTCGCGGGACCGAAGGAGCGGACAACATGAACAAGTACGACAGCAAGGCCATCGACTGTGCTTACCGGGCACTGGAAGACGAGGCCAAGAACAACACCTCAAGCAACATCGTCATCCTGACGCACCCGGAGCAGGCTGCTTCTGTGAGCAAAGGCATCGCTGGTGCGCTGCCTTCCGGCTCCGTCTGCACCGGGTCTGTGTGGAAGACCCCGCAAGGGAACACCGTGTCCATCAAGCGGTACACGGACTCCATGCCCAACTACACCGAGAGCTACAAGTTGCTGGTGTGCAACGGCGGACGCCCCATGACACGGGAAGATGGGAAGAACATCGACCGCTGGAGGGCTGGTGGCCCATCACCTGTTCCGTTTGTGGCTCCGTAAGGGCAATCCCTTCACGCTCCAAATGGAGCACAATCCGCCCATCGACCATGATGGCGGCAACACAGTCACGCACCTCTACCTCACAGCCCCTCAAGCAGAAGTCTTGCGGGGCTGGTTGGATGGAGAGGGGTGCGAGTACGACCTGATCCCACATGAGCGCCAGACCGAGAGCCAAACCCGCGAGCGGCAGACTCTCCTTGGGATGCAGAGAGGCGAAAGAGCATGGCCGAGCATGGCTTGTCCGTCGTGTACTTGGTTCGATCCCCTACTGAAAGGTGAGCCTTGTGGACGTTCGGGCTGGCCTGATGAATCCGTCGATGAGTTCGGTGTCACCGCCCTCGCCTCAAAGGCTTTGGAGGATTGTCCCGTAAAACACGTCTGGGAGGGGTAACTCGCGCGGCCTTCTCCCTGTACCAACAGGCAGGAGGAGAAGCGACGTGAAGCTGTCCGAGATCCCAATGCTGTACCAACGCGCCCCGTTCGATTCGTACCATGCGAGGATCATGGATTGGATCCACACAGGACGGGTGACGCGCACCCAAGCGGCAGACCTGTTCGTCGTTCCGGGGGTTGGTTTCAATCGCGCCTCATGGATGCTCACGCTCCATCTGGTCGAACACAAGCGGCACGGTCAGCAGACATTCGTGATCCCCGAAGCGATGCAGGATGCTCTGGAGCGCACTTCCCTGAAAGGTGTCGGGGTCAAAGACCTCAAGATGCCGTACCCGTCGATCTACATCGCGACACCGGAGAATGAGAGGTCCATCTGGGGCGGGGAGAAAACTCTGTGGCACAAGGTCCGTGGTCTGTTCATGTGGCATGAGAAGGGCCTCCGTGAACTTAGGCGACCCGGCGAAGACGCGAAGTACGTCAACGTCGAGGACGACCTTGGCCTGATCCACGTCTACATATGGGGCGTCGAGAACGAGCGGTCAGTGATGCGTGGTGATGATGCCTCTCTGTGGGTGGCTCTTGATCTCAACGAGATGTCTGACAACGACGAGGATCTGGAAGCCTACTTGAACCGAGTTCTCCGTGATCGCAGCCGTGAGACAAAGGACGTAGACGGCACCGAACTGGCGAAGGCTCTTGGTTTCAGCTTCATGCCGGGTGATGGTCACGGCTTCAACCGGCAAGCTAATGCTGTCATTGACACCCTCCGAATCGCGTTCAACGCCCTACTCTACATGGACTCGTCCAACGCCGAGATGGATCGTGATCCAGACAACCTCGCCGACCGACAGAAGCGAGCCGCACTGGTAGAAGAAGCCGACCGAAAGAAGTCCGCGTCGAAGAAGAAGCGGTTGCTCAACAAGGCTCGCAAGATCCCAGAGGACACGGTGACGTGGCTTGGTCGGTCCTTCGGTCGTGGCGAGCACCGGGAGTCAGGAGAGTCCACAGGGAAAGGTTCTACCCAACGTGAGCATTGGGTCCGAGGACACTGGTGGCCGCGCCGTGACACCATCAAGAGGCGCATCACAGAACTGAAAGAGAGCCACCGACCCCTCATGGACGAGTACAACTCCCTCCGAGCCTTTGTGTCCTCTGCCGACACGCCCGAAGGGGCGTCCCCCTACCTACTCCGACTCGCTTCCTTGAAGGGAGCGGCGCAGGAGGCAGAAAGTGAGATCAATGACCTCACCGACCGTCTTGAAGCCAAGCGTCGGTGGGTACAACCTTACAAGAAGGGGTCGCTTGCGAGTACCCCTAAGACACACACCTACGTTCTGGGCGAGTGAGATGCGAGGGATGGTGAAACCCGGCTGGCACTACTACCGTGACCACAAGGACGCCCCTGTGGAGGTCGTTCTTGTCCGTGTCACGAAAGATTGGGGGCCGAACCCCGCTGCACGCCGCTTGAGAGGGCCGACCCAATCGTGGACTCCTGTGTCTTGCTTTCCGGGGATCTTCCTTGGCCCTGTCCCACCACCAGCGGGACTCAAGTGGGAAGACGTGATTGAAAACGGGGGTGGGTGATGTGGCACCTTTTGAACTGTCATGGCGAGTGGGCGTTCATCGCAGTGATGGCCGCACAACTGCCGTTGCTTGGGTTGTGGGTCAGGGCGCACCTGACGGGTTTCGGCAAAGAGGAGAAGGGTCCATGACAGACGAAGAACTCAACGAGATCAAGTCTCACCTGACAGACAACCAGCAGAACTGGAACATGCTGCTCGCGCAGAGTGACCGGATCAAACTGCTCGCCGAGGTTGACCGTCTGCGAGAGAAGATCGACCAGCTACAGGGGAAGCCAGAAAAGCGGGCATGGGAAGATCACGGGGAGAACATCAAACTGCTGCGAAGCACCGCCGCCGACAAACAAGACTTCTGATGGCAGTGCTCGACATCTACATTCAGAGCACCGTCGCATTGGTCGCGATGTTCCTTCTGCTTGTCCTAATGAGGGACCGGCCATGAGCGATCATATTGTTCCTTTGGTCTACCAACTCTCTGCCGTGCTCTGCATCTGCCTCTTTCTGCTCTACATGATGGGCCGGGGTGACAAGTGATTCAAGAAATGCTCCGACAGGTCTGCACTGTCATCGAAAGACACCGACAGCGGGGTCAGACAACCCGGTTGGTGGACCTCTGCGATGATGGCGACACCCTGTTGATCGCTGCAAACAAACAGGTCGAGCGGTGCATCGCTGACCTTGCTGATGCTCGACGGGGTGTTGGCCGCAAGCACGTCACGACAGCCTCGCTGCACGGTCTGAACCGTGAGCGGGGGCGGGAACACAAGAACGGGGTCGTGTTCGACAACTTCACTGTCCATACGATTGCGGGCATGGCTGACCGGGAGATCGGCAACCTGCAAGACCGGGTGGCCTACGTCGAGCGTCAGAACGCTCACTTGCAGGAGCAAGTGGAGTACATGCGGGAGAGGGACCAGCGGACCACGGCAGTCATGGTGTCACAGGCACGGCTGCTGAATGACGCCCTCCCTCCCTCGGAGCCTCGCGACACAGGTGGACACGGCCCGTGGGGCACGACCTACGAGGCCGTCCAAGACCTCTCGGAAGCCGTGCGCCGTGCGGTCGATGCGCTGGGTGGGATGGGTGAGGAGTGATCTCACCCGCGACGGGACACAAGAAATCATGCCGTAGGAGGGGCTGATGAGTGACGAGAAACGAGAGGCACTGGCCGCACTGGAACATGAGCAGTGGGCACATTGGACTCGGTACATGATCAAGACTCTGGAGCCGATGCTCTCCCCGAACCTGCGCTGGCATCCCGACGTTCGGGGAAACTCCGAGGCTGCGCTTGAGCGATGGCTCCGTCAGATCAACACCCCCTACGCTGACCTCACGGAGAAGGAGAAGGACAGCGATAGGTGGTGGGCGGACAAGGCGCTGGAGATCACGGGTCAGGAAGACCTTGCCCAGCATGAGATCACACAGTTCCTCCGCTACCTCCAAACGTGCGGAGGGCACGATGCGCCCTTCGATTTGAAGGCGCACCTCCCCCGCATTCAGAGGCTCCTCGATGCCCACGACAAGTCGGGGGCAACATGACCCACTTCCTTCTCGGCATGGCGACAGGGGTGTTCATCTGCACCGCTGTCTTCGGATACCTCACATACAAACTCTACAACCTGTTCAGATACGGAGCATGAACCCATGAGCATTGAGAACCACGACTACCTCTACGCCACCTACATCTGGATCGACGGTGGCTCCCCCACCCAGACCCTACGGTCGAAGACCCGTGTGATCCTCGACACCTCCCTCGTACCGAAGGCCGGAAACCCGACCGAGAACTGGGGCTTGGAGAACGATGACTGGGACTGGTCCTTCGATGGGAGCAGCACCATGCAGGCGGACGGTGATTCCTCCGACTGTGTGCTCAAGCCCATCCGGTTCTTCAAGGATCCGCTTCGACCCCGAACGCCGTGCCCCAAGACGGGCGCGGCACGCTGCCACATCCTCGTTCTCTGCGAGGTCTTTGGGTCGGACGGTGAGCCGCACTCGACCAACTACCGCGCTCGCCTCCGTGACGTGGAGCACACCATCGAGGAAAGTGCCGCAGACCCGACCGAGTGCTGGTTCGGCTACGAGCAGGAGTACACGCTGTTCAAGGGTCCATCGCCTCTCGGATTTCCGGCTGGTGCTCGCTTCCCCGCAGCACAGGGCATGTACTACTGCGGAGTCGGCGCTGATGAGGTGAAGGGCCGTGATCTGGTCGAGGACCACATGGAGATGTGCGCCCGTGCCGGGATTCACCTGACCGGGATCAACGCCGAGGTCATGCCGGGTCAGTGGGAGTTTCAGGTCGGCGGTCCCGGTGCTTACGGGACGCTGGCGGGAGATCACCTGTGGGTGGCTCGCTGGCTCCTGTACCGCTTGGGAGAGAAGTACGGCATCCACGCCACGCTCGACGCCAAGCCTGTGACCGGAGACTGGAACGGAGCCGGGATGCACACCAACTTCTCGACTCCCGAGATGCGTACAAACTACAAGTCCGATGATGGCCTCATGGGAGATTCATCCAAGGGCATCCACGCCATCGAGTCATGGTGTGGGGAAGCCTCCCAGCACGTCGAGGATCACCTGTCCGAGTACGGTGACGGCATCGAGATGCGACTCACCGGGAAGCATGAGACGTGCTCCTACCGCGAGTTCAAGTGGGGCGTCAGCGACCGCACCGCGAGCATCCGCATCCCCATCGCCACCGCGAAGAAGGGCTATGGCTACCTTGAGGACCGCCGCCCCAATGCCAACGCCTGCCCCTACCGGGTCGCCGCTGCCATGCTCAAGACCGCCTACGGACTGTGGGAATGAAGAACCCGACAGAAGTATTCCTGTACGTCCGTCTGGACGTGTCCGCGAACCTCCCCTGTGTGAAGTCCGCACACGTCGGAACTCTGGTGAAGAACATCCAAGATCCGGGGATCGCGATCCTCGCCTCCGTGGATGCGGGAAACCTCGCCGAGTCGTACAAGGCGCTCGCTCTCTTGGTCAAGCACGATGCCAAGTACGAGTGGGTCCGCGAGAATGGTGAGATCAAGCAGTTCGTCCAAGAGTGGTCCAAGCCATGACTCACCCGTGGGAAGACCCCAACCTGATGCCGCTGTACCACGTCCAGTTGGAGACGCGGGACTTGATCGTGTCTTACGAGATCGCCACGGACAACTACGACGCCGTGGAGGTCGCTATGGCCCACCTGCGGGAGCGGCTGCGCGACCCCCACGTCCACATTCACTACGGGGGCGGCGACAGCATCGGCTATCATCCCATCAGGGACGGCAAGCCTGTAGTCCTTGAGTGGAAGGTCACGACGGGTAACCTGCCGAAGCGTGGTGAAGGGGGGGAGGATGGGTGAGAGGGTGCTCTATCTGTTCGACTACCAAGGTACGTTGAGCACCCTTCCTGACCCCTTATCTTTCATCGACCACCTGCGGCTGCACGACGCCGAGTGCATCATCGTTGTGATGTCGGGCGGCGCGGTGCCGTCCTCTATCTCGGCCCGTGTCGATGATTTCTGGCAGAAGGGCATCACTGTCGCGGCGAAACTCAAGGACAGGATTGCCCGTGATTCCGTGAGCAAGATCGTGCTGTCTGATGACCACGACATCGCCCGCAAAGCATACCTTCGGTACTCACTCTCGCTGTGTGATGCGGAGTCTGTCTTGCCGTGTGATCTGCCGACCCTGCTTACTGACCGTTGATCCAATCAAGGACGGACTGGTGGTCGATGGCAAGCCGCGCCATGTGGATCTGGCTGGCGTTCTTGGTGCGCTGATCCCACGTCGTTGTGACCCGGTTCTTCCAGTCGTGAGCGTTGGTGTGCCTGATGGGTCCAAGATTCCAGAACCCAACGCCGTTGAGTCCTGTGCCGCTGGTGTTTGACTCCAGCGTGAGGATCTTGCCTGTGGCTTCATCGTAGTCGAGGACGATCCATGAGTGTCCTTTGGGCCACGTCGTGAAGGTCTGGAGCAGGTACACACCGTCCTTCGGCACGGTGCCTTTCGGCTGCATGATTCCCTGACCCCACTCGCACACAACGCCGGGACCGTAGCCGTCGTAGACGGACTGATCAGACCCCTTGGCGACCTGCCACTCAAGCCACTGGTCCTTGGTGAAGGGGCCACCAAAGCCGTTGCCGAGGAAGTAGGCAGTGAACATCGAGCAGTTGGAGTAGGACTCGCCGAGGTACTTGCTGGAGAGGAAGTTGACCCCCGGAGGGAACTTCGGCATCTGCGCCCCAGACAGCGAGTAGGTCGCGTTCATGGCGGGGCCAAGCAGGGGCGTGAAGTCACTCCAGTCAGCATCCACACCGTCCCACGTCGTAGGGTCTTCTGTGATCTCGGACCCTTCCAATGCTCCCCATGTGTTCGGACCCACGACGCCGTCAGCGATCAGGCCGTTGGCACTCTGAAACGCCTTGACCTGCTTCTCCGTGTTGGGGCCGAAGATTCCGTCCGCCGTGCATGGGTATCCATGCTTGGTGAGGTCTTGCTGGCACAGGACAACATCGCTTCCTGTGCTTCCCTTGCGGATAGTAGCGGGCATGTGGAGCCTCCTTGGTAGTAGTGGGAGGCTATCGACGCCCTACCGGAGATCCCGCCTCTCAATGGAGTCAGATGACTTGAAACCTTCGGGGTAGCGCGACTTGAGCTTGGCGATGTTCATCGCGGCGACCTCCTCCAGAGACAGGTTCAACTCGTCGCAGAGGCAAGCGCAGTACCAGAGCACGTCGCCGATTTCTTTGGCGACGTGATCCCGGTCCAGTTCATGTGAGTGTCCGACCACCTTCTTGATGTAGTCGGCAGTCTCCCCTGCCTCTCCTGACAACCCCAGCGCGGCTACCGCCAGCCCCAGAGAGGCATCAAGCCGGGTGTTCTTGGTCCGCATCGCAAGCTGCTGGTACTCATCGAAGTCCATGATTCCTCCAAGTAGACCACCTCACCCCCTCCGCAGGGTTGGAATACCATTGAGGACTCCCTGTGAGGGGGTGGATGGCTACATCACACAACTACCCGTCACGACGAGTACCCGTCGCTCGCCCAGCCTCCACCCTTGAGCATGAAGGAGGATTGCGAGATCAGTTTCTTGGTCTTCTTCTCGCCGCACTTCTTGTCGGGGCACGCCTGTGGCTCATCCCGCTCACTGGCTCGCAGAAGTCTCTCAAACTTGATCCCGCACTTTTCGCAGCGGTACTCAAACATGGGCATGGGTCACTCCTCGGAGGACAATACCCGCGCGACTATATGGTGTTGGGCCGTGTGACTATACGAAGCCGGGGCGCTCTGCCGATCTACGACAACGCTTGTCGTGGGATCACCCTTTCCCTTGGTTCTTGAAGTAGTCGGACGGGCTGTCTTTCTTGCAGTGGGGGGATTCGGGGTTCTTGTACTTGCAGTACCTCGACCACGCCACAGCCCACGCCTCACTCTCGGAGAGGCCCTGTTCCTTGCCCTCGTCAACGTACCGCTCGACGTTCTTGGGGAGGTTCTTCGCGGTTCTTGTCCCGGTCGAGTGAAGCAGAGCAACCTTGTGGTGGCTGGGTCGAGGCATCAGGTTCTCTCCTTCATCACAGACAACGAACACAGTGACAACTGTTCAGCACTTCTGGTTCTATAGACCCGATATTGGACCCGTGACCACAGGGGATCACACACCGGGATTTCTTCAGAGGGCGTTGTTGTCATCACCCGGAAGATCATCCATGAGCATCGGGAACTGACCCAGTGTCTCACCAGCCGGGTTCGTGATGGGTACTCGCCCATCCTCGTCAGCCTGATTCCAGATGGCGTCGATGGTGTAGACCAGCACCGGAACACTGTGCCCGTCTTGAAACCTGTCCGTGGTGTAGATGGCTCGCATTCCCTCACCACGCACAGATCCAACCATCATTTCTCGTTCCTGCTCCAACTGCTCGTACAGGTCCGAGAGCTTGATGATGCGTTCCTCAAGCAAGATGCGCTTGTGGTACATCTCCTTGATCGTCCACCGCCTCAACAGGTCCATGTTCGCGGCGATGATCTCGCTCTGGGTTTCCCGTGTACCGCCGACGCGAGAGGGCTTGTACTTCTCGATGTTGGAGTCCGAGTCCCGCTCCTGTCCTTGCAGGGAGTAGGTCATGCCCTTCGGATAGGCGAACCCCCTGCCGGGGCACTCCGTGTCATTGGAGTAGAGGAACATGCTGATGTCGAAGGGATTGCCACCGAGGGCGATGTACGCTTGCACCAGCTTGGCGAGAGCACAAGTAGGATTCCCGTCGATGACGATCCCCGTTCGCACTTGGTTGACTTCTTCTGTCTCTTCGTCACGCCCGTAGAGGATGCGAACCCTCCCAATGCGCCTCTGTTCAGCCAAGATCATGGCCTCCCGTGCGCCCACGTCCCGCCGTTCCTCAAGTACGAACTGGCGCAGCACCCGCCACTGGGTGAACCGCATGGTGTCGAGGGATGAGAACGAAGGCATGTCAGTCGTCTCCCCCGCCGCCCAGCAGCAGCGCGATGGTTTCCAGTAGGACCGCTGGCAGTCCGCCGAACAAGATCACAGCCCCTCCACCGTAGGTGGCGAGATCGCTGGGAGGCTTGTTCCCCGACGTGACCAGCGCCGACGCGATGCCGTCCGTGCCGTTCTCGACCAAAACCAGACCGGAGAAGGACGGGAGGTCGAACAGAGTCAGGGCCTTGAGCAACGCCCGAATCTTCTCGATGAGGGCTTGTAGCTGGAAGATACGAGCTTGGATGCCCTCGATGTAAGCCACAATCTTGTCGATGATCCCCTGCAAACCATCAAGGATGGCGAGCAGGAACGCCTCGATGTCCGTGAGTAGGGTGTCCAGCGGGGCGAGCGCCTTGTCGAGAAATCTGATCGCGGTCCACTGTCCCGATGGCAGTTGAACCCCAAGCGAGCCGTGGATCTGGAGCAGCGTGGCTACTGACCTCAACAACTCCCCACCGTCCGCATCTACAAGCAGGCTGCGGACGTAGGACACACTGACGAAACTATCCCCTCCCGAAGTGAAGGGATCCTGCCACAACACAGGGCAGTAGTCGGAGTAGCCTTCCCCGACGATGAAGCGAGAACCCGTTCTGGGTTTCCTGACGGGGAACGCGGGTTCCCTTCGGAGCCATAGGTTTTCCCATGTCGGCGTATCGACGTAAGCCGGTGGGTTTCGCAGGAGGATGATCGATCTCAATGGCCCACCATCAGCCCAGTTCGCAGGGGTGGCGGCGTATCCGAAGTGCGCGGCTTCGGAGTCAAACCGACCATCAGTCAGAGTCGCGAGTATCCCCGTCGATGGAAGGTTGGCGTCCACAGTGTCCCAAGCAAAGTCGTTGATCGCGCTGACCTCGTCGCTCACCGCTTCCAGCATTGACTCCGAAGGCTTGTAGGTCATCAACATCTCGTCCGCGACCTTCTCCACATTGGTGAGGATGATGTTGGAGAACGTGGTCGGGTCGGGCGCATCGGAGAAGTCGATCCCGAACGTCAACTTCTGGAGCAGATCCTTCGCGAACCCCTCCAGCCCGGTCGCAAACCCTTGGGCGTAGGTGTTGTCCGTGGGACTCCGCTCTCCGGTCGTGTCGTTCACGGGTTCCTCGACAAGATCAGGACGAACCAGAACCATCACCAACAGTGCCGCCTTCAAGGCGTCTTGGTACTCCAACTGGGATGCTGTCGGGAATGACACCTTCACAGGCTCGGACGCCTTGCCGTATGTCCCAGTCGCATCCGAACTACCGGGGTTGAGCACCGTGCCTGTTGATCCCACCACGTCTTCGTTGGTGATTTTGTAGAGGTTCCCTACACCGCTGCCGGGTTCAATCAAGGTCGGTGCCCTCGACGTGCCTCCCAGCGAGTAGAGGTTCACGAACTCCTTGGAGACAGGGCGCACACGGATGTAGAAGGTGTCTGCGGGAGAGAAGTCACCCCTGTCGAAAGCCTCTGGGAGATCGTCCTTCTTGAGTGTGCATGAGTACGACGACGATGCGGGCAGAAGACCAGCGAGGGGAACCGTGAAGAAGTACGTCGCGGCCCCGCCAGAGACACCGAAGTTTTCGATATGCTTGATGAATACTTCGGGGGCTATGAGAGGCGTGTTCTGGTCGAGTGAGAGGACCAGCTTTGCGGCGTGTGGGTTGTTCTCTACGTTGAAGAAGACCTCCGGTGAAGCTCCGAACCCGAGATCACTCATGCCGCCGTACAGACGCAACTCTGTTCCGTCGATGGGGTCCACACCAGCGAGGGCGCGGATGGGCAGGTTCTCCACCCTCTGTGAGTTCTCACGGTCTGGCATGAACGCCCGAACACCGAACCCATCAGGCACGGTGGAGACATGGACGAGGAAGCCCTTGGGGGCCTTGCTGAACGGTGTGCCCGTGCTGGGCATCGTCCATGACAGGGTGACCGCATCCGGCCCCGTTGTGACCTTGCTGGCTCCCACAAAGGTCGATGGCTTCGCTCCGTAGATACCCAACTTCGCGTCCGGCGTCGTGGGCGCGGCGAAGGGCGCGGCTCTGCTCTGCTCGCGGTTCCCGAAGAAGGCTTTGATGCGACGAATCAACTCAAGCAGGGCGGGAAGGTCACCCGATGAGATGTAGGCGAACAGAGCGACGACGGCAGAAGCCGAGGACAGGTCTGGTCGAGTGGGATCAGTCCTGTCCAGAAGCCGGTGGAGCATCCGCTTTTCGTACTCTGTGTAGCCGCCCAACAACCGCTGCGAGAGGTTCACAGGCTGAAGGGTGATCAAGTCGGAGTCGTCCGCGATGTACAGACCTGCTTGTCGAAGATCACTGATGATCTGGCGAATCTCCGCGATGATGGCTTCGATGATCGCCCGAATGGGGTTGAGCAACCCAATGAGGAACGCCTTGACGATGTTCAAGATGAACTGCACGACGTTGAGGATCGCGATCAAGAACGCCAGCACCGAGTCAATCGTCGCGATGACCGCGTTGACTGGCTCCAGAATCGGGTCCAGACTCACCTCTACTGTGGTCCAGTCGTTCGCCATCTACTGACCCCCGCCGTTCTTGATGCGCTGGAGGGCCACATGAAGGTCTGCCACACGCTGCTTGTCCTGCTCTACTTGGTCAACCAGCAAAGCCTCGATCTTGCGTAAGGCTTCCTTCTGCCGCTTCACGACAGGAGGTTCCACGCTCGTCTGTCGCTTGGTCGGACCCCACCCATCCCCCACAGGGATGCCCGCCTCTTTCAGCCTCTCTTTGATTTCTTCCGGGGTCATGCGAAACCTCTCCTACTCACAGCGTACAGCCACACTACCGTCAGGAAGACTCGTCCAGAGCCTTCTGTCGGGCCAACTGCTCACGCTGCTTCCGAAGACGTGATCCCAGACTCCCCGCCGCTCGGTTCGCCGTCTGGATCGACCCGTCCGTGCGGTTGGCCCGGAAAGAGAGCCACGAATACCGCTGCTGCCGGAATCTGTCGTCCAAGTCGAGCACATCCTCAATGAGATCAGGAAGCACAGGACGCTGGCCGAACCCATCCACAGCGAAGTTGGTGTACCCGAGTGGGTCGAGCCGGGAGTCCAGCACCCAGAATCGACGGTCGAGCACCGAGAGACACTGGGAGTTGTTCGCGAAGGGGGTCGAGGCGACCAGACCTTGCAGGCTTGTCGCCGCGATGTTGTGCAGAACTCCGAGGCCAGCGGTCGGGTCCGTGTTCGACCCGATGTCCTTGATGTGGTCGTCCCGCTGGAAGACGTAGTAGTCGCCACCCTGTGAGTAGACCGTGTTCAAAGATCCGATCCATGAGAGCATCCGCTCCCGCATGAACAGCACCAGTTCCACAGCGTCCTGCGAGAACACCGGATTGGGACGGATGATCTTGTAGGCGAAGGGCTGGATGGACTTTTCGGCGTTTGCTCCTGTGCGGGACAGGAACGAGTTGCCCACAGCAGGGGCCGTGGGTCGGAGGGCCTGCTGGTCTTCCGCCCCGTTGTTCACGATGGGCATGACGACGTACTCGGCCCCAGCATTCCCGAACTTGGTTCCGTCTGTGAAGCGGGAACTTCCATCCACTGTCAGGGTCGCACCCGAAGGTGCAGCCGCCACACGGTAGAAGCCACGGTTGTCGTCCAACTTGCTCGGTGATCCCGTGTCGTGGATTGCCCCACGCTCAATGACAGAGGTGTCCCCTACAGGACGTGCCCCGAACTCGGTGTCTGTGTAGAGCTTTCCTGCCGGGTCCACGATGATGTAGTCGTTCTCGGCTACCGCCTCCCCGGTCTGCGCTGCGGTGGCCGTAGTCCAGTCCGTGACTCCAGAGTCACCCAACTCATTGACAGTGGTGACCTCCCCTCCGTTCTCGGTGGGTGAAGTGCGCGGCACAAACCGCTGGAAGACCACCTTGTCCGTGATGAGGTCAAGCAACTGCTCGTTGCTCTGCTCATGGGGCACGATGGCCTGCTCCAAGTAGACCTCAAACACTGCTCCTGCTGGGATCACCTCGGTCAGCCCCGGTCGCCGCAGTTTCAGCGTCACGGGATCCACAACCTTCTGGATTTCTGCTGTGTCAATCAGTGCTCTCTCCCCCGTCGTGGGGTTGAGGCTGAACACCCGAAGCACGTCACCGGAGTTGATGTTCACGTCGGGGTTGTCGAAGGCACCGAGGTTGGTGGCCTTGGGATAGGTGGCCCCGATCTGGGCGATGAACTCCCGAGAGGAAGCCGTGTAGGAGTTGACCTGACCCCGCCTGATCTCGTAGGCGAAGCGCAGAGGATCAAGCCCCGCGACCACCTTGTCAGCCTGTTCGTGGAACCGGCGAATCCGGCGCACGGTGAACCTGACATCCTCCTTGCCCACACCCGGAGCAGGGGAGAAGGCGTCGTCGTAGTCGCGCATCCCGATCTGGTCCACGGAAGCCGCAGTGTACGAGGCAGATACGACGTGGGGGATGGTCTGTCCGAGGTTGCCGACCGGAACTGGTGTGCTCGGCTCCAAGAACACACCAGCCAGCGCGTAGAAGGTTCCGGTGCCGCCAGAGAGCGCACTCGCCGCACGGATACGGTCGGAGGGAAGGAAACATCCGAGCTTTGGGTTGACCGGAGAAATCGTCGCGGTGCTGGCGAAGTGGATGTCCTTCCACTTCGCGTCATTCAACTCGGCCACAGTCATGTAGGTGGGCACACCCGTCACTGGTGGTGAGAGGCCAAGGGCAAGGCTGTCCGCCGAGTAGATGGGGGTACTGCGCTCGGCGTTGAACGCGAGGCTGTCGTTTGGTGCTGCTGGTACGTTGATCCCGATCCTGTTTGCGGTGGGCAGCGTGGTGGTGACCCGCTGAAGTCCTCCGGTCACTGGCACTGCGGTGAACGTCTCGTCACCGTTGCCGTTGGGGTGGGTGGACCCGATGCGGATAGACCGGAAGCCTCCCACACACGCCAATCCTGTGGGTTCCTCCTTGTATCCCACACAGTTGTTCTTCGGCAGGTTTTCAGCCAGTTGGCGGATAGGGATGTAGACCATCCCCGACACCTTCACGTTTCGCTGTGCCTTCCCGATGAAGATGTTGTTTGCGACCACGGCACCGTGGGCGTCCCTTGCGTCGGAGATCCCGGTGAAGGTTGCTGCTCCCGTGTCGGGGTTGATGGTGATGCCCGTGTATTCAGCGGAGTAGACCGCGTTTGCATCTACCGTCCATGTGGTCGAGGTTGTGTTGAAGGTCGCGTAGTTGTCCTTGATGATCAAGTAGATGCGCCCTGCGCTCGCCCACGCATGGCCGGTGGGAGAAGTCGCAGCAACCGCCAGAGGGGTCGTGGTGATGCTCTCCGAACCACCTGTGGTCACACTGGAGATGACGCTTGGGAAGGAGAGGTCGAACGCCTGCTCCTTCCCAGCATCCGCCTGTGGAGCCTCCTGACGAATCCTCGTCGTGTCGAGGGCAGTACCAGTTGGTTCAACCGCATGTCGCACCAAGTAGGTGCCTGTCTTGACCGCGCCAGAGTTGGCCGTCTTCCCACCCTCGATGATGAAGGCGTCTCCCGGCTCGACGTTGCTGATGGAGCCAAAGGTTGAGTGCGTGGCGTCCTGCTGGACCCATGTGCGGTGACCGAAGGTTCCGAACTTGTCGAAGCTGACCCCTGTTCCCGACAAGATCACGCTCGTCTTTCCAGCGTCGGACGACGCCGCAGCGCCGAACTTGATCCCCGTGAGGTCAGATGCGTCCAGTGGGGTGTTGCCGTTCTTCTCCCACGGCATGACCTTGATGGTCCCGCTCTCGTCGTTTGCTCCAGATGCCGAAGCGGCGGTGAACTTGCCGACGTAGGGCACGAATCCGTCCAGCCTCTCCAAGAAGGTGAAGTAGGTGCCTCCGTTTACGGTGGCGGGGGAGTTGATGAGGCACCCCGTCGAGTCAACCTCGACCTCCCGCACTGCGAGTTTGGTGCTCACATCCACGCTGCCGGGAGCAGCCGTAGTTGTGTTTCGGTCAGCGGCGTTCGCAAGGCTCACCGTTTCCTTGAAGGTCAGGCGGTCGGTCTGGATGGCTGCGGTGGTAGTACCAACACCCGATCCGACAACCAGCCCGCTCACCGCAGAAGTCTCGGCGTCGATGTAGGAGTCCACCGAGATGGTCACGTCGTAGTAGTTGCCGTCGTTCGCCACCGACGAGACAGCGTTGTTTGTCTCGATGTAGAGAAAGCCGTTGCGGAAGTAGAACGTGAAGGTTGGGATGCCAGCGGGGATCAGGACGCTTCCCCACACGGTTCCGCCCGACACGGTGATGCTCTCAACCAGAGCGCCGTTTGCCGGGTCGAAGATCCGCACAACGACCGCACGACCAGCCGCAAGGAACTGGTTGTAGCCGCCAACACCGGGAGGCCCACCACCTGCCCCATCGTCCAGCACGAACCCGACCGAGGAACAGTCGAACGTCGTCTGGTAGAGGGTCGGCACAGGCTCGACTTCCGTGACGATGACGCCCTCGGCCCCGCTGCGATTGACTGCCACCGCAGCGTTCTGGATGGTGTGCTTGATGACCGCCCCTTCGGGTACTGGAGTCACGAAGCGAGGAGTCTCAATCTTGTCCGAGGTCACGTCCCCGATGGAGAGGATGCCTGTGATCCCAGCCGGAACCCCACTTTGCTCGGTCTGCATGAACAAGAAGTCATAGGGCCTCGCGTCACCGATGCCCGAGTTGGCCGTGTAGGATCCAGCCGTCGCAACCGGGGTCAGGTCCGTCGAGGTGTAGAGGGTCGCCGGGTCACGCTGGGTGCCGATGTCGTAGGCCGACGTGAGAATCGCACCATCCTCACCGATGATCTCGTCGGGGTAGACGGCCTTCCATGTGTGGGTCGTCACAGCGGTGGTGTCTTCAAACAGCAGCCGGAAGTCAGCGGCCACTCGACCGAGGACAGACAACTCGGTGTCGGCCCCTCTGATGTACGGGATCTGGTAGTCGCCCGTGTCGTCCTTGTCCTCGCCAAGCAGGCACGGAAGCTGGGCAGGCTCCCCATCCGTGTTCACGAACTCAACATCACCCTCGATGCAGGTCATTGGCTGTGGGGGGTTCTGGTTCAACCACGTCTGCAAGGGCAGTGGGAACACGTCTTCCTTGACCGGAAGGGAAGCGTCGATGAACTCGCCCGTGCGCTTGCCCACCTTGAGGTCGTACTGGATGCGGTAGTCGGGCAGCGATGCGATGATTGCTTCCGAATCTGCCTCGGTAAGTGGGAGTTCTGCGATGGCGTCAAGCAAGGCGAAGTCGATCACCGGGCCGCAGAACACCGTGTCGCCGTACCCGTCGTCAACGCTGATGATCTCCTCCAGCGGGTCGGTGCCGTTGTAGAGCACAGCGGAACCAGACAGGGGGGCACCTGCCTTATCGCCGAGGACGATGATGTAGCCGTCAATCACTTGGCTGACGAAGATGCCGTTACCGCTGCTGTCCGTCAGTGAGTAGACCGTATCGTTCGGCTTGCCGTAGTTGAGTTGCTGGCCCACCTCAAACGCCGGGGTGGAGAGGTCCACGTCACCAGACACAAGGTCGAACAGGGCACCGCCACCGGAGATCAGTTGGGTGGGATCGGGGAGTCCCGTAGTGGGATCCACTGGGAACTCGCTCAACGGGAGCGGGGTCGCCACGATGGTCGCAGCCGATGTGCCGAGGTCCGTGTTCCCATTCGGGTAGTAGGCCCAGACCCGTGCGCGAGGGCGTCGGTCCTCTGCCGTGACATCCACCACGTTCTCGACGTTGCCGAGAGCGGGGTTGGCGATCTGGCCGATGGGAGACTTCCGGGTCTTGACCACCTGCTCGGTTTCCTCACCCGGCTCTGGACCGGGCACCGTGACCTTGCGCCCCGACGTGTAGAAGCCGGGATCGGATTCCGGCACGAAGTCGATGCCGGGGAACAGCCGTGAGAAGTGTCGGGTCATCTCTGGGTACAGGCGCGAGTAGCGGTGCGCCTGCCACATCGACCGGAACACTCCGGGGATGTCGAAGGAGGGGAACAATGCCGCCAGACCCCGTGGGCGACCAAACCCAATGAGGAGCCTGTCGTCCATGTCGTTCTTGATGCGGTGGCGCTGCTTGTTCGTGAAGAACTGGAGCGTGTCGGGGTTGGGTGTCTTCCCGTCCGAGGCCCCCGGTCTGTCGGTAGGTTCAGGAACCTCTGCCGTCGTGGGATCAAACACGGGGTCAGCCGTCTTGTACCATCCCGAGTAGCTGTCGGACGACCACTCGTTGACGATTTCTCGCCACACCAGTCGAGTCCGCAAGTCGCCTGTGATCTCGTCCTCAAAGCCGGGGCGGACATACCGCTTGCCGCGACCCACGAAGAACCGGAACTTGCCGTCCCTGTCGCCGATGACCCGACCGTCGATGGCCTCCAACACCTGCTCAAAGGCCAACACGACTCCGTTGAACAAGCTGATGTAGGCGCGGGCTGCTCGGTCTTGGTCCTTGAAGTCCCGTGCCTCACCACGAAGCCCGAAGTTGCCCTTCTTGCTCAAGTCAGTCGAGCCGCCGAACGGAACGGATGCACCGAAGCTGACCGGGTTCGCCCCTTGCGCCCCCGACGCCGCCTGCACTTTGGGCAGGTAGTCGGTGAGGGTGAGCACCGAGAAGTAGAACGAGTCGGGATCACGATAGCTGTACTGCGCCTTGAGGATCTGACCGAGAAGTCGGTTCTCCAGAGAGGGCGTGGTGATGTGGAGGTACTTCGCCTTGTAGAAGGGGTAGAGAAGCGCACCGTCCACGATCTCTGGGAGCACGTTGACCAGCCGAGTGTGTCGGAAGTGCAGGTACTCGCCGGGATTCAAAGCCCCCTGTGTCGGACTCTGGAAGATCACGTCACCAGAGTTGGCGTCCACGGTGTAGTGGACATCCTCGACCAAGAGCTTGCCGGGGATGTCCTTGCCGCTGGAGTCTTTCCGCCCCAGCAAGAACAGGTCATAGTCCTCGCTCTGCACGAAGGGAGACAGACCCGCGAACTGGACAGGGCTTGGCGCGTACACGGGCCGCACACTGACCCGAACGGTGTCCGAGTTGTCGTGGTCCTTGTAGACCGGGGTAGCGAGGCTCACGACGGTGTTCCTTCCGTCGTCCGAGAGCGATGACCCGACGACGATGTACGGGTAGCCGTCGATCTCCAGAAGGTGGTTCGCCCGTGTGTACTGGCGCACGTCACCGTAGAACGACACCTCCAACTGTCCCTTGTCCGCAGGCAGCAAGGGTGTTGTCGCTGTGTCCAGCACAGGTATAAAGCCGCCCGTCGCTGGGTTCGTCGCCGGGGCCACGGGGAAGTCTGAAACCGTCAGTCCGGCATCCCTGCCCACCGCTCGACTACCGACCTCGACCTGTGTTGTGGGGAAGATGCCGACCGTGGTGGTGTCTGTTCCGCTGTCGTAGGAGGAGGCCGTGATGTAGATGGGTGCCGGACCCAACAGGATCAGATGACCTACAGGGAAGTCGCTGGTGCGGTTCGTTTCCAGAGTGAACTCGCTCGTCCCTGACTCCAGAAAGAAGGGCTTGCGGTACACAGGGGGTGTACTGACCGTGTACGCCTGCTCACCGCCGAAGGCTTCCAGCACGCCGTAGTTGATCTGCACCTTGTCGGTCGTGCTGACTTCGGACAGGAACTTGATGGTTCCGTTCTCCGCTGTGGCTGTCGTGACTCCAGCAAAGTTTTGAAGGTTCACACCCACCCAGATGAACTCCTCAACCGTGGTCGAGAGTGTCTTTCCTGTCGGGTTGTAGGTGTAGGTGAACCCATCGACACGGGTGGCTTCCTCAAGGCGGACAATGAGAGGCAAGAACTCCGTGATCTCAACGGCAGCACCATTGGCATCGAGCTTCTTGTCCCCGTTGCTGTCCGCTTGGAAGTAGCTGACCTCGACAATCTGCCCTGCTCGTAGAGGCTTGTTGAACAGGACACTCCCGTTGAGGGGCGAGGTGGTCACGTCGAGGCTGTTCTCCGTGACCATCTGCTCCACGAAGTAGGCCGTCTTCCCAGATTGGGTCAACAGAGCACCAGACGTGATGTTCACGGACCCGTCAGCGGCGTTGATCTCGCACGTCCCTGCTGCGAGATCAGCGGGGGAGAGGAACAACTGGTCGTAGAAGACACTACTTCCGGTCTGTTCTGACACCACCGCAGCGTCGATGGTCACCGCTCCTGTGGTGGTGTCCACATCTACCGGACCACCACCCCCGTTCACCGTGGGGGTGTAGACCAACGCACCGATGCGAATCTGGAAGCGGACAGGACCGCTATCCGATGTCGCCACATGAGGGTCGGTGGCATCAACAGTCAGCCCGGTCGCCACGACCGTGCCGATTTCTACACCACGGGTCAGGTACGTCGGGATTGCTTCCGGTGATCCAGCATCCAGACCGAACCGCAGCTTCGTCACCCGACCCACACGCAAGGCGTCCACAGGATTGACAGTGAGAGCACCCCCAACCGTGCCCGCCGCCGTGAGAGTTCGGATCTTGAATGGTTCTTCGGGCAGGTGGTTGGTGACCACTTGCTTCACGTCAGCGAGAAGCGTCCCATCCAGATCCGTCCGCTGCTTGGCTTCGTAGATGCGCCACTGCGCGGGCGGTGCGGTGTTGGTGCTCCCTGCGCTTGCCGGGAAGGGGGGCGTCACGTCAGTAGCAGACGTGAACGTGTACACCCCCTCGGCATCACCGCTGATGATGTGGAGCAGGTAGCCGGGGAACACAGTCCCGAGAGGCGTATTGGGATCAGAGAACGTCACCGACCCGCTCGCGAAGGTGCCGTTGCCGCCCTGCGAGATGATCTCACCTTCGACGGAGATGCGAACTGCCTGACCCGGCTGTCCATCACCGGGCATCAAGAAATCAGTTCCGAGGGCCAGTTCCGTGTACAAGGTGTCTGTCGCACCCTTGAGATCAAGGCCGAACGAGCCGTCTTCCATCGCCGCAGAGGAAACCGTTTCGGTAACCGTTCCGGTGTCGCTCAACTGGAGCGTGGGTGAAGGGAACGCAACCGAGGTCGGGTTCGTGGTGCCCTGCTCGACCCATGTGAAGCGGTTGTTCGGCCAGTCGTACTTCATCCCGATCTTCTTGGTGTTCGGGTAGTTGCGGAGCAACACCTCAAGAAGACCGCTCTGAACCTTGAAGTGCTGGTTCGGGCTGTACCCGTCGATGTTCTCCAAGGGAGGCTGGTTCACCGTGACGAAGGGAACTGCCGGGATGCTCTCGGACAACACCTCGTCCTTGAATCGCGAGCGTGCTCGGATGTCCAGCGTGTCAGGATCGCTCCGGTCGAGGTTCACGGGGGACCGGAACACACCCATCGAAGCCCCGTTGTCTGGGAGCCACCGAAAACGGTCTTCGGGGTCGTCCATGTCCACACGCCAGCCGGGAAGGAAGCCGAGAACAGCGTGGCCCGAGAGGTCCGTCTGGTCTGTGTTCCAACCGATCTCCACGGCACCTGTCTCCGGGGTCGGGGATTGCAGGTAGACGCGGTTTCGCTCGACTCCAGCGTGGCCTGCTGTGAAACTCGCAGCCACGTCGCTCGCCGTGTGTGTTCCGGCACCCAGCGTTGCGGCAGACCATGTGTGGACTGATCCGTCGATGGCGTACCGAAGAACCTCTGTGCCAACCAGCGTGTACGGACCCTCAAACCGAGAGTAGATGGTGGCTTCCTCGGCGTAGGTCGATGGGGCGATCATCGCCTGTCGGAAGTACAAGGCGTCCTGTCGGACAGGACGATGCCTCAACTGAATCCGAGATGCGTTGTCCGCTCCAGCGGGGGTGGTCGATGGCTCCATGCGAGCCACAGCCACATCCGTCTTGGGCACCTTGATCTTGAGCTTTGGTAGGTCTTCGTCGTACTCCTCCACATCGACATTCTCAAAGGCGAAGTTGGACGAGTCCGAGAACGAGAAGAAGAACGTGTCTCCCGCCTCTGCTCTCACCTGACGCACCAGACCTGTGCCGTTCGGACGGGTCTGGGGGGTGGTCGTGAGGGCGGCAGTAGTCGGCTTTTCACCAGAGCCGTCCGGCACCCATGAAACCCCGCTGACCCCCGGAGGGGGAAGGCACACCGACCGTTGGACGTAGAGGTCGCCCGTGGAGTCGCCAACCGTGACTCCACCCAGAGCCGGATCGACCTTCTGCCCTGTGCTGTCGTAGATGACGCTCGGGGCCTTCACCGTGACTGCTTTGGTAGAGAGAACTACACCGTCGAAGTAGAGACGTGATCCCAGATAGGCACGGTCGTAGGTAGCATCACCCGGTGTAGCACGAAGGATGTCGGCTGCTGACAGGACGATGCGCCCCGTCGTGCGCGACCAGTAGAAGTCCCCGGAACTGACCACAGAAGGGACGGGGAGCGCAGCATCGTTGACCACCGAGTTGGGTTTCAGCCATGTCCGACTGCCAATCCGAAGCAAGGGGCGCTCGCCGGGGCCGGGAACAGGGGAAAGCGAGGGGAACCCCTGCTTGGTCGTGGTCGGGAAGTCCGCCATGGTGCCCATGTCGCCATCAGCATCGGGCACGAACGTCTCGGCGTTGTACCAGAGGTCACGTCCCGCCTGTGCCTCCACGAAGGTGGGGTTGAGGATGAGGATGCCGCTTTTCTCTCCCATGATGGCGTCACCCAAACCACCATCCCAGACCCCAGCGTCGGCAACCACATCAGTGACAACACGGATCTCCAGTGGTGTGGATCCCGAGTCCGCATAGAGGCCAACCCGAACCAGCGCGTACCCATCCGCCGAAGCAGGGTTGGGGAGCGTGACCCCAGAGGCAAACCGTGTCGGTGGTGGGTTCAAGGTATAGGACTCGTCGGGGTCCACGGGTCCGAGATTCCGTGCGGGTGATCCCTTGAGAGGCAACCACTTCTGTGCGATGCCGTCCCAGCCGAACCGCTGGACATCAGGATCGTTGCGGGTCCACCAGAACTTCACCTCGTCTGTGGTGTCCGACAGAAATCCGTTCGACGCCGCGAACATGCAGTATTCCCGACTCGCCGCTCGGTCGGTTGGCTGGAGCAGGACTGCCGCCCGGTACATGTCGGCGTATGGCTCGACGGGATCGTTGGGGAGGACCACATAGCCAAGCGCCGTCAGCGTCGTCACGGTGATGTGATCTCGGTCTACACCGGTCGTAGCCTCGTCAGAGTCAGACGAGTTCCCTGTTGCCACCCGTGCGGGTCGGAGCACATAGCCATTGAGATCGAAACCCACGTCGCCATTCCCTCGGTCAGATGATGCTTGACCTGCTGACACCAATACCCGGTGACGGACCAGCCGCGCCTACAGACACTCCTGTCCCGAAACCTGTGAGGAACATAGACGCGATACCGGAGGCAAGGCCGACCGAGAGTTGCTTTGAGGCGGGTCCGATGATCCCCTGTGCAGCCATCGCCACATTGAGTGCGGTGACCAGAGTGGCAGGGTTCGCGAAGACGACCTTGGAAACATCAGCCCCGATGGCACCGACGCTCTGTCCGATGTAGGCACCGGAAGCCGAATACGCTGTGCCGATGCCGATGCCCACCGCAGCACCCACTTGCGGAGCGTTCAGTCCGACCATCCCTGTTCCCGTGAGGGCCGCGACCACGGGAACAGGGACAGGAGGAAGCACCAACTTGCCTGTGACTTGGCCTCCACCGGCTGCTCCTGTGGTGGTCCCTACCATCACCACGTTTGCTGGGATCACGGACCATCCCACGACCGCGATGCCAATGGCGGTGGACAACTGGAACCAAGCTGGACCCTTGAGCATAGGTCCAGCAGCGATGATCGCTCCCGTTACGGCTGGAGGGGTGACAGGCACTACGGGACCGTCCGAAAGCCCGGTGATCCAATCGTCCCAGAGAGAAGGAAGGGTCGCCCGGTCAGGGAGTCAAGACACCCATCTGTGAGTACACCTCCCGGTGGTGCCGGGGCTGAAACGGTGACGAGAGGTGCCCTCAAGTTCACGAAGGCGGCGCTCTGCATGAGAACGCCAGCCGTTCCCTTCACCGTAGCCAGACCCTTGGTCGCGGATACTGTGGCAACACCGACGTTCGCGACCAGTGTGGCAGATGCAGGGGTCGCTGTGACTCCGTTGTCGAGAAGGGGGAGTCCCGTCGTGATCGAGATTCCTGCACCCGGTCCCACAGATGGGAGGTTCACACCCATCGTGGACACGTTGAACGACCCGACGTTCATCGTTGTCTCATGGCGACCCATGCGGAACAACTCGGAGCGCCCGCCGAAGGTCACCGTGTAGTCGTCCACGGAGCCGCCCAGCGCCCCTGTGGCGGGGTTGCCAGAGAACGAGGTCAGACGGGTCGCCCCATTCGTCGCAAGGCCGTCAAGAGGCCCACCGAACGTGTATTCGGCCTGTCCGTTGATGGTCATGCCCAGCGTCTTGCTCGACATGGAGATCGCATCCCCCGAGTTCACATTGAACGCGCTGGAGGGCTGGATGTTTGTGACCTTGTTCTCGGTGAGGTTGATCTCCGGTGCGGTGACCTTGACCTTTTCGGCTGCTCCAAGGACCGCTCCGTTGGCACTCCGAAGCGAGAGGGCAGTCTTGCTGTTCGCGGAGTCGTTGGGGTTCGTAGATCCGTCTGCCGCACCTGCCGTGTTTGGCCCGCCCCCGAAGATTTCCACAGCACCCGACACCGACTTGATCTCGACACCCACGTTGTCGGCTGTCCGTCCCGCCGAGGTCAACATCGAGATGGCACCCGCCGCCGTTAAGGTCCGACTCTGGCCGTCCGAATCTGTCCCGTAGAAGCTGGCTTTTCCCGTTCGCAGGCTCTCCTGCGCGACCTTTGAACCCTGACCTTGGAACGAGGTCAACCACGCGCCACCCTTGGAGAGAGCGATGAAGCTCTCCTTGCCGGGGTCTTCGGGATCACGGGACCGGATCAAGAACGCCAACTGATCTTGCAGCGTGTCCGTCGCCGGGTCGTAAGCCCGAATCGCCGTTCCCTCCTGCCCGCTCTCTGTTGTGACTTTCGCCACAAGCGGAAGCCCGTACTCGTCCGGCTTGTAGAAGGGGTCGTTCCCCACGGCTGTTCCCAGCACGAACTCCACCATCGCGCTGTTGGGACTCAAGAGCGATGCGTCTGTGGTCCCGTTCTCGTTGCCTCCTGTGACGCCCTCTGCCTGACTCGGTGGTGAGGACAGCAAGCGGTCGATGTCGATGCCGTCCGTCTGCTCCGTGACGGGGAGGACACCTGTGCTCGTATGGGACACCTCGACACGGTACTCGGTAAAGGTGTTCACCCCTGCCGTTGGCGCAGCGTTCCCAAGGTCTGTGGACACCCGGTAGATGGGCTTGCCGCCGTAGACCGCATCGTTTGAGTTGAGGGTGAAGTTGCCATTACCGTCGAGGAACAAACCACGTTGAAGGACTGTCTTGGGATCGGTAGCACTGGTGGTAGTGATGTCCGTGTCGTAAACACCCGCGAGACTCGCCTTGTAGGCATCGTTGCCTGTGGAGTCCAAGTTGCTTGGGGGGAGCGCGGTCCTTGTGTCGTCTACCTGTCTGTCGGACGCCCAATCCACTGTGTCCGTGACCACCTGTGTCGGGAGCAGGTTCGCGTCCCGCTGAACCATCCCGCTGTAGGACCGGAACCCAGCCCCAGCGTGAAACTGCTGAAGACTTCTGACCACAAGGGCTTGGTCCTGATCTCGCAGGATGATCTCGTTTCCTCGTCGGTTCGCCAGCGTGGCCGACTCGGTGAGCAGTAGGTCCGCCCCCTGCGAAGACGAGGCCACCACGTTGCCTGCCTCCATCTGCCTCAACTTGTGACGCCGCTCGGATGCAACCCCGGTCAGTGCGACCTTCTGCTTGGGGGTGAGTTCCAACTCGTCGGGTCCGTGGGATCGGACGTTGAGCCAGTCATATCCTGACTGTGTGGACGGGACGTACCAGCCGAGGATCACGGGCCGCTTCGACCTCCCTGACTCTGCGGGGGCCATGCCGATCAAACACATGTCACCGATCTCTGGCATCGCCCCGAAGAAGTGACGCCCCCCAGCGCCGGGGAACGAGATCGGGACGTTGGTGAACTTCACGTTGGTCTGGTTGAGCACAACGAGGTCGATCACCATGCGCTTCGGGTCCACTCGGAGCACACGCCCATACCGGATCGGAAACTTGCGGCCCCCTCGGAGGTTGCTGACCGTGAGGTTGGTGACCCCCATTTCACGGGAGATGTCTCCCTTCGTGACCTTTGGCATGATCAGCCTCCCTCGTCAGGCGACAGGTCCACCTGTTGTGCTTCGGATGTCCCTGCGAGCAGGTCGTCGGATGCCTCGTTGAACTCGTCGCGGGTTCTCTCAAACTCGGACCTCGCCGTCCGCCCAAGACTCTGGACAGCATCGCTGAAGTTTTGCCCTGTCTCTTTCAGCTTGTTCTCAAAGCGCGTGTCGAGCGCCTGACCCGCGAGCGCCTGACGTGTGATCTGGTGTCTCTCTCCAGCCACCGCAGCCTCGTCCATCAAGAAATCGTTGACCGCCTCATCCCCGACCAACTCCACAAACTCTCCCGTGAAGGCTTGCAGGAAGTACGTCGCTTCAACACCCTTGCACAGACAGACGGTGTTCGTTTCCACCGTGAGATCAGCCAACTCCGAGATGCTGACGGAGGCAGTGTTGGACATGCCCCGGCTCCGAGAGGTGATCGGCGTGTTTCGGACGTACACGGACTCGGAGTCATCCTCAAAGATCGTGTTGATCTTCGACACCAGATCGGCGTCGTCGGTGGCCTCCAGATCAGCGGCGAGCGCGGCTTTGGCGTCTGCGGGAAGTGCGAAGACAGCTTTCGCTACCTCTGCCCCGTTGATAGCGAGTGCCGCGAAGAACTGTTCCACAGCGAGCATAGATGCTTGTGTGGTTGGCGATCCCTCGTTGTCCAGAAGCCCCTTGTACTTGGTGATGTCCAGTCCGCGCCCATAGGCCATCGCGCCGTAGACCTCGTACCCGGCGTTGTCACTCACAGGGAGCACGGCGGTCGAGATCGGTTGGAGATTGTACTGTGCCGCCGTCGAGGTGTGACGGCCATCGGAGACACCTCGGTAGGAAGGGAACCGAGAGAGGAACATTCCGAATGCCTGCATGTCGAGCAGGGAAGGCTCGTACAAGAGACCCCCCTTGATGATGCGCCCTTCTTCGTCCTCTGGTTCTTCCGTTGGCGCGTTCACCTTCAAGTTCAGGTATGCCTGTTGGATGGTGTCGAGTATTTGTGCAAGGCTCCACGCAATCTGCGGGGCCATGCGAGCGATCCCGACTTCCCCCCGCAGTCCCGTCACGGCACCAATAGTGCCTGTCTTTACGGGTTCCCCATTTTCGGTTTTGAACGTCCCGAAGCTGTTGGCAAACCCCTCGCTGTTGGTGGGGTTGTACTTGTCCAGCACGGCATCCACCTCCGACCACTGCTCATTGGTTGCCCCAGTGCTGACAGCCAGTGCTCCTGCAAGCTGGTTTAGGTCGCGGAAGATGCTTCCGTACCCACCCAATCCGTCAAGCACATCGTCAACCGCGAACAGAACATCGACTTGCTTGTCGTCGTCATCGAGAGCATCGCGGAAGGCTTCAGTTGCGACTGCGACTAACTGCTTGGTGAACGTCTTCTCCATCGCCTTCACGTCAAACAGGAGGCGCGACGGTCCTGTTGTTTCTTCCTGCTGCTCGGTGGTCGAAACCTTCACCCCGTGGCGGGAGAAGTTGATGAACCGGATGTCCCGTGTGGTCACATCGACGTAGGGTGAGTCCGCTGTGTCTGCCTCGTCGTCGGCGTTCAGACCGTAGATTCGGAAGGCACGTTCGGGGTAGCCCTCCTGCACCTTGATCCGACCACCCACCTGACGAAGCAAGGTGATCGGGTTGGTCGAGACTGTCTCAAACACCCCGCCCACAGGAGTCTTGCGGATCTCACCGGTCTCGGAGTCAAACAAGAACTCCGATGGGGATTGGTCTTCCACGTTCGGGGCCGAGGATGAGAAGTAGCGGTACTCACCCGTCACAGGCGCTCCGTCGCGAATGTCTTCACCGAAGACATTCTTCAACGAGCGTTGCAGGGCCATGTAGCGGTTGAGGTTGTCGGCATCCTCGATGTTCCGGTAGGCCGTAATCACCTCGTAGAGCACTGCCCCAATCTCCGCGCTCCCAACAACGTCTTCGATGTTGAGGCCCGTTTGCCTGCTCCGGTTCCCGCCGAGGACTGTATCCCCCACCGCACGAAGGGCCTCGGCCACATCGGTGTACCCTTGAATGAGCGCGTCTTTCTGGATCACCACGTCGTCCAAGAAATCATCCCCGCCATTCAGAATGAAGGAGTTGTTCTCCGGGTCTTCTGGATTCCGCCGCAGGATGCCCAATGACAGCACGATGTCGAGCAAGGTCTCCGAACTCAACGTCGGCATCCCCGGCACCGTGGTGGGGTTGATCTTGTCGGGATCCAGAGCCATGACCACGTTCGGGTAGCCCTGAATCCGAGGTGGGCCGCTGCTCCCCTCGTCACCGTTAGGCATGTCCTCTGGGAAGACATACAAGGGCATCGCTGGGAACTCGCCGGGGTTGCCCAAGCGCACGTTGTCGAGCGACGGGAGTTTCCCGTCGCTGCGGTCAGGCAAGCCGGGAGGGAGCCACTTCGCTCGCTTCGCCGCACAGGTCAACGTGGTCTGACACGTTCCACCTGCCGCGAACGAGTGGGACATCGACTTGATGTAGTAGAAGCAGTCCAAGTGCTCGACGTACACCGGGTAGCCGGGGCGCAACTCCGGTCGGAGTGGGATGGTGATGCTGGCTGATCGCATTTCCATGTTCGCCACGTCGAGGCGCATGATTGAGCCGATGAACATCTGCTTGGAGCCAGAGTAGTAGTGGCTCTCAAACGATGTCTCCTTCCAACCGAACTTCGCCACCAAACGCCAATCGACGTACTTGCCCTGTCTGTCGCCGAACTCACCCGAGAGGATGCCCGTGAAGTTGCTGAACAGGGAGCCTGATCCCTTGACGTAGGTGGCCTCTGGCTCGCGCTCTGACTCCGAGATGGAGATGAGATCACGATCAGCGATGCGGTACACGGGGTCGCTGCTGGTGTCGAGGTTGTAGTACGGCGGCTTGAACACGATGTCGCCGTCTACGTCTTGGTAGAACTCAAAGCCCGTGATCTCCTTGGCGGCGTTGGCGATCTCCAGCTTCGTCATGTACTCCGTCTCAAAGAAGTTCACGGACCCCAGCCGTCCGAGGTCGAGCGTGTACGCCTGCATCTTGGCAGCGTCGATCCTGTACCCATCCTCGTCGGCGATGGCTGCGATTGTCTCTGTGCCTCGGTAGCCCGCCCGTCGCGCGGCGTTCGCTCGCGCCGTGCTGTTGTCGAAGTCCTTGTCATTGGGAACCTCGATCCCGAAAGACTGGATCAGGCTGGCGTTCTTCTTGCCGTCAAAGATGCCCAGATACGCCTGCTCAAAGGAGTTGAACAGCGTCCCGTCGAACCCATACATGCGGAGCCGCATGGACGACTCCTGCCACCGCTTCTCCCACCACTGTGCGGCGTGCTTGAATAGGGAGATGCCCGTGGTGTCATCTACAGCAGAGAGGTTCGTTTTCTGGCTGATCGTCCAGTTGACTCCGAACGCCGACCCGAACCCGACGCGCATCAGCGTGTAGATGATCCCGTAGGGAGACATCCCGGTGAAGCGGTGACCGGACAGGTCCACCTCCACGCCTGCACCTTTCTCCGGGGTCTTTCCGAACACGGAGCCGTTGGTGGCAAGGTAGAGGTACTGCCAGAAGTGCAGGATGTTCGCGCAAGACATCGAGGCTGTGTAGAAGCCGCCACTGAACTCATGGCTCACCTCGGTCACCACACCCCGGAACACTTGGTAGTAGGGGTAGACCGGTGTTTCCTCGGACGCCAGACCACTCTCGTTCTCGTCTTGTCCCTTGGCGGCGTACCCGGTGACCGGGAAGTACCCGCGCATCTGGACCACGACCTCCAGCCCCGGCTCCAGAACGTAGTTGCCGTCATGCGAGAACACGTCGGAGGCATGGCGAGGCACAGACAGAGAAATCGTCGCGGTCGAAATGGGGTCGGTGCTGGGATCAACCGAGATGGTCGTGATGTACTTGTTGAAGTCCGTCTTCTTGTTGCAGGTCGCACAGATGGCGAACTCCTCCTGCCCGTTGATCAGCACACGCGCATCAGGCGTGTGCTTCACAATGGTCTGCTTCCCCAGTTCCCACGATCCGACGTATGGACGATCACCAATAGCCATGCACCACCCCTACCCGAGAAGCCCTGTAGGCGTGAAGTAAGCCCCGAGCACATCGAGGGGTGTCTGCCCCTCTCCCGGCTGAAACTGCTCTGTGCCGCTGACGTTGATGTCAACGTCTCCCAAGACGGTTCCTGACTCTGTGGTGACGGGAACCGACGCAACGGTGATGCTGCTCTGCGATGGTGTGTCGGTGAGCAGTCGAACCAACTCGGCGTCAGACAGACCACCGGCCCCCGGCGACGGGGTGCTCTGTGGAGTCACGACCACAGGTTCTTCCGCGAGGTCGAACATACGGCTGACAGTGAACTCCATGCTCCACTCGATGCGATGCGGGTTCTCGTCGCTGTAGCCATACTCAAAGGAGTCGATGTTCCCGATGTACGTCATCTGGTCGTAGTCGATGGCGACTGACCCGACGAACAAGTGCGCCTCGCTCCCACCCACGGTGTCGTAGATGTAGCCGTTGTTCTGGTAGATGTGGAACAGGGACATCAACTGCTGGAACGCTGCGGAGTCACGCTTGCTGGCGAACTGGACACCCGTGGGCACCTCGTTCTCGCTGTTCGTGATCCCAGCGAATCCCGCCGACGACTGCACAGCACCCGCCGTGGCCGTGGGGTTGCCCGCCGCGAACGCCCCGGTCGAACCAGAAATCGACAGGGTGACCTGCGCTTGACCCCATCTCTCAAACACCTTCCCGTAGCGCGTCCTGTTGCTGAACTGCTGAACCGATGAGCGGTTGATGGAGAGGGTGTTCGGGTTCACAAACAACGTGAGCGGAGGCGTCTGGAGCATCTTCTCCACTTGGTACTGGATGTCCGCCACCGTGACGAGATCCGTGACCACAGCCCTCTCTGTGTTGCCCAACGTCGTCAAGAGCGCCTGACCGGACGACAGGGTGGACTGCAACGAGGTCAGGAGAGTGGTGGTGTCGTACCCTTTGCCGTTTCCGGTCACCTGTGGGATGCCGATGGCGCTTCGGATGGCGTTGGCCTTGGACGTGAGATCAGATGACGCCTTCGACGCCCTGCCGAGAAGATTCACATCGGTCGTAGACACACCAGCAGCCTCGACCAACGCCTCTGGGACGACCAGCCGAAGGGTGAACGGAGACAGCAGCCGTGCCAGCTTGTTCGTGCCGTCGTAGGGCACGCTGCTCTGTGTCTCGTAGGTGTAGGTGAGCTTCGGCCCTACCGCGAGTCCGTCGTACCGGCTGGCGATGTACTGTTCCTCGTTCCCGTTCTTTTCATCAGCCATCAGTCACCTCACAGCAACGAAGACAGGGGGTTCGCCAAGTCAACCGCCGTCCGCCACGTCTGGATTTCTCGCTCGACCTCAAACGCCGCCGTCAACGCAAACTGGTAGGGCTTGTCTGCTGACTCCGTGACCGTGAAGGTCGTGAACCAGCCGAAGTAGACCCCGCCGTCGAACGTGATCTTGATCTTGCCCTGCAAGGCCACTTGGCCCGTGATGTCGTAGACGGAGCCGTTGTTGTTGAACAGGGCGAGGATGTTGAGGTACGAGTCGTAGGCCAGTGTCTCGCGCCGGGTGCCGCCCGTCATAATCGGCGACGTGTTGCTCGACAGTCCCGTGTAGAGCCGCATGAAGCCGCCCGTCGCCAAATCGAAGTCGATGCTCTTGGTGCCGTCACCAAAGTGCTGCTCGACGTACCCACTCTTGGACTGCATCCTCTCGATGACCTTCTCGCCCTTGATGCTCATGCTGGACGGGTTCACATGCAGCACCATCTTGAGGGCGTCGGGCAGGATGCTTGTCTCACCATCAGGTGCGATGATGTCGAACACCACCGGACGGACGCCACGACCAGAGAACTCGTCGTCGGCCCCTGCGGGGAACGCACCTCGGAAGATTGGGCTGGGATCAGACAAGAATCACCTCACGCCCTCCGCATGGCAGCGTCTACACCCTGCTTGATCATGGCGAGGGTCTTCTGCGGGTCACCGGACTCGTAGACGACGATGCTGTTGATGGACACACCCCTCCCCATCCCTGCCAGCGGACCACTCCCATCACGGAGGGTGCCCACCACGTCACGACCGTTGATGGGGTAGATCGTTCCTGTCGTGCCGTCGCCCCGGTAGATGAAGTCGTTCAACTGATCTCCGAGAATATCGATCTGGTCGTAGCCGATCCGTCTCTGTCCTGCGTCCGCAAGGGAGTCGATGTGAGCCTTGATCGCAGCCTTATTGCTGATGTCACCGGAGAAGTTGAGGTTCTCCCTCAAGATACGTTCCGCTTCGCGGAACTTCGCCTGCTCGCCGATGTCTTCAATGGCGTCCTCGACCCCATGTGTAGCCTTCACCTGATCTTTGGACTGCTTCTTGGCGTCATCCGCAGCCTTCGCGGCCACCGCGACAGCTTCCTGCTGCTTCTCTGTCATCTCCCCGAACGTCTTGTCGAGGTCAAAGTCAGAGAAGTAGTCGAAGGCAGTCGAAAGGCCGGTCGCGATGGATCCCTTCGCCGCCCCCGTCATCGCACCCACCGGGCCACCCAGAAGAAGTCCAGTGAGAGCGCCGACCCCAGTTCCCGTAAGGTTGCGTTGTGCCGCCATCCCCAACGCTTCCCCGCCCACCGCAGCGGACCCTGTCTCCAACTGCTGTTTCTGTGTGAGTCCCGCCGCCGCTTGCTGGTAGACCCCTGCGGTCGTCCCACCCTGTAGGACAGCCTCATACGCCTTCTGCGCCATGAGGGCGTTCGCGGCCAGAGTCTCGTCTTCGGGGGAGGCGTCGGAGAGGGCTTGGGCTTTCTCCATCGCCTGTCGCGCCCCGGTCACGTCTTCCGTTCCCGGCAGGAACCCGAACAGACCGTCGTAGATCAGTTCCAGCATCATCACCACGCCCGTCTTGAGGGTCTGGAGGATGCTCTGTGTCTGCTTCAACTGCTGCTGCGCTATGCTCTCCATCGTCTGTGGGGCCTTCTCCTGCATGTCCGCCAGAAGTTTCCTGTCTTCCTCGGACAGCAAATCTCCAGATTGGATACCTGCGATGACTTCCTTGAAATCAGCCCCGCCAGACCTTGCTTCGGCCCGTGCGAAGACATCCTGATACGCCGTCAGCATCTCGCCAGAGAGGCCCGTGATCTCCTCAAACGCCATCTTGGTCACGCCGGACATGTCCGTGAGCGCCCGATCTCCGAGAACACCGTAGGCTTGGGACATGCTGAACGCCATCGTCCCAGCCTGATCGAGTTCTCCCAGAGCCTCGGCTCTCGCGCCCAGACCTGCCCCAGCGGCACCGCCCCGCTGCGCCCTTCCCAGAGCCAGCACCTTTCGGGCGAGGTCAACATCGCCAGCATCCTGCATGTTGTTGGCGAGTTGAGCGAGTTCTTGCGGAGACATCCCTTTCAGTTGATCAGCGCCAGAGATCATGGCGCGTGTCTCTGAACTTGCATCTGCAAGTGCCTTGTCGAACGCCTCACCTGCGGAAGCAGCGAAGTCGGCAAGCACCTGTCTCCCCGCCCCACCAGCGGTCATCACGGCCTTGAAACGCTCTTGCGTCCCGGCTCCCTTGAACTTGCCCTTCAGTGATCCCATGACCTCCCGCGAGAGGTCTTCACCCAACAGCTTCTCCAGCCCGAGCATCAGTTCCAGCGTGTCCTCCAGCTTGAAGTTGTAGAGGGCCATGCCCGAAGTGGTTTCCGAGATCGCGGTGAAGAAGTTCTTGACCCCCATGCCTGACATCTGGGCTGCGCTGAAGATGTCGTTGAACCCCTCTGCGATGGCATTCTGCCCATACGCGAAGTCACGGGTCATCTGGTTGACGGACTCCGCATACTCACCCGCGCCGACACCGAAGGCTTGGGTGACCCTTACGCCTGTTTCCATGGCCTCTTGGTAAGAGCCGAACGTCCGCACCTGCTCTTTGAAGGTGAAGCCCGATTGGTTCATCGCGTTGCTCAACGCCAGCACTTCTTCGGTCGTGGTGCGGAACCCCATAGCGGTGTTCATCGCCGCCGTGCGGATCTTGCGGAGTTCTTGTTCTAAAGCCGGGGCTGATCCCACGGCACTGGTGGCGAGCATGTCCACCGCGCTGGAACCTTCCAAGATGGCCTTGTTGAACTCCTTGGTCTGACCGTATGCGGCCATGATCACGGCGACGAATGCGGCGACGACGGCAGCGGCACCAGCAAGAACACCAGCAGCGGCACCGAGAGCAGCGGCACTGCTTCCAAGCGCCGCCGCCGCTTTGCCCATCATGCCCCCTGTCTTGGCCCCGAAAGCGGCCATCTGCTTGCCGCCTGAGATCAAGGTTGGAGCCGCGCCCTTGAGCGACTGCCCGCCGCCCTTGATCAGAGCGCCGAGGTCAAGATTCTCCGCCGACAAGGCTTGCGAGAGCACATTCTCAAACTTGTCTCCGAAGCCCTCAAGGCTGTCTTCCATCTTCTCGTCGAAGGACCGGGCGGCACGCTCCAGCCCCTCCTGCATCAGCTTCAGCCGCCTCGCATCTGCACTCGTTCGCTTCTTGGTTTCATCCTTGATCGCCTGCTGGTTTCTGGCAATCATCGTCATGGTGTGTCGGAGCGCAGCCTGCTTCGCCTTCTTCTCCTCGTCGGACATCCTGCCTTTGAGTTCTTTCTCCAACTTCTGTTGTGTCTGGTAGAGAGACTTGATGCTCGCCAACCTTCGGTCGTGGAGGTCTCTAAGAGCGTCCGCTTCCTTCTTCCTGCCGAGCTTGATTGCGTCCCGCCGAGCCGCGAACATCGCCGCCGTGATCGATTTCTGTTCGGCCTTGAGGGAGCCATCAAGACCTGTAGAGAAACCCGCTCCCGTAGCTTCGGCGATCTTCTGCTCCAATCCGGGGATGCTCCCAACCGAGAGCATCAGATCGGCGGCCATGGCTGGAGTCGGCATGTGGTTCTCCGAAGGTTCTACATGGAGTCACGCTATAGGGTGACTATGGCTTGATCTGGGGGGTGATGCGACCGATCTTGTCTTGGAGTGATTGCCCTTCGGCGGGTTTCTTCTTGGCTTCTTCTGGGACGGCGTTGACCCCAAGCCAGCCCACCTTGACATCTGTTTCGATGTACTTGGTGAACCGATCACGCTCCGGTGAAACCGCGTCCCGCCTTGTGTTTGGCTTCTTCTTGAGCATGGCTGGGTTGATCTGTGCCAACTGCTCTGGGGTGTAGCCGACGAACCGAGTCTCGCCCTGCAAGCCTTCTTCGCCGTTGCCCCATGCCTCCGCAACAGCCTCACGCTGCTTCTCCCGCGCCTCGTCCAAGCGCCGCCGCTGCTCCTGCTTGTACTGGTCAACGAGCATGTCGTGGTAGTCCTTCTCACCACGGACAGCCCGCATCATCTCACCCTCCATTTCCTCTACCGTCTGTGAGGCGTGGACCTTCGGCACCACATATGTCTCGCCGTTGATGGTCACAGTCACGGGCTTCTGGTCCGCACGCTCTCCCGAGATGATCCAGTTGACAGCTTCCTCGATGACTCGACGTGCCCGGTCTTCCCTTTTCTGCTGCCACTTCGACATGCTCTCTGAAACTGACTTCGCCGCCTTGCCGGACATCGCCCCCATGATGGACCGTGTGTGGGACCACTGGCGTTGGTCCGCCTCGTACCTGTCGTCCGCGCCGTTGTAGGCCACCCAGAGTTTCTGAATGACGTTCCGGTCGCCGCCCATCGGGCCGATCATGCGCCACATCGACCGAGAGTAGTCCTCATGGCAGTAGGCGTCCGTGATCTTGATCGCCCTCTCCACACGAAGCCGAAGCCCCGTGATGTACGCATAGAGCATACGGACGTACTCGTCGTGGAGATCACGCACCCACTCGTTGTAGACGTGCCACGCTTGGTTGCCGCCGTATTGGGGTTCCACAGCGAAGCCGTTGACCATGTGGACAGACGACGCGATGTGGAACCTCGCCCACTGACCGTGCCGTCCATCGGCACGAAGCAAGAGATGTTCGATCTCCGCTGGGGTCATGGTGCGGAACACGATGATGTTCCCGTCGAGGTTCACCGTCTGGGTCAGCATCCCTCGCGTGATCAGCGCCTCGACATCCTTGTAAAGAAATCGGCGAGCCTCTGATTCGTTTCGCAGCGTTTCTTCTGCTGCTTCTCGGAGAAGCGCCTGACGGTCCATGCCGGACCTCTCTTATCGGGACGGCTTGAAGTGTGGGTTCTCCGTTCCACGGGGATCAGTGGGGGTCTTCTCCGTCGAGGATTCACGACCCCTCGGAGACAGGTTCTCGGAGGGGAGCCTGTACGCCTCAATCCCACCCACCTTGCCAGCAGGCTTCGCCCGCCGCAGGGCATCCTCTGGGGATGGTTCCTCACGACGCGCCTCAACAGCCGCCGCCCGTGCCGCCATGATGCGGGATTCCTCTGCTGCGAGCACATCCGGGTCGTTGCCATCGCCGAACGAGGACTGGAAACCGTCTTCGGTGGGGGCATCATCCTTCGGGGGAGTTGTGGTCCGGTAGACAGGAGGGCCTGACGAGGGTGGTGGAACGACAGGAGGCACTACCGACTTGCGCTCCGGGGCGGGAGCGGGCTGTTCCGGTACTGCGGGAGCATCTTCTCCCGATCTAATCCCCGCCGCTTCCATTGAGACAGCATCAGCCGCAGCTTCGGCTTGTCGCTCGATGGCCTCTCCAGCGCGGAGAAGGCTGGTGATCTGCTGGTTCGTGACGCTGGGATCACCAGCCGCTCTCATGTCGCGCTCGTTCTTGAGCCGTTCCAGACGATCCGTGACCCGGCTGATCTCGGCATCGAGGTCAGGCATCGAGGTCTTCGCCACCTTGTCAGCTTGGTCGGCGATCTTCTGAATCAGTTCGCCGTAGCGAGAGAAGCAGACTGTGATCATGGCGCGGGACCAGCCCTCCACGATTTCTCGCATCGCCATCGTCCGCTTCACCTGCACAGGTACGCCGTTGTCCAGCACCTCGCCCGTAGCGATGGTCTTGACGTTGCGGAGATCGAGGCTGTCCACCTGCACGATGCTGTAGGCGATGATCTCGATGCGGAAGCGGTCGAAGTAGTCAAGCGCCGCTGCACGACCCATCTGGTCATCGTCACCAAGCCCTTCTCGGGACTGGATGTCCGTCAGGACTGACGCGGCATACCGCTGGACCTCTACTTCCTCAAGGGGCAGCAGAGGTCGAACAGTGACCGACATTCCGGCTACATCAAAAGTGGACTCGTCCCTCCCAACTTCCGAGAGGGGTGCGAGGGCTTGCTTGAGAGTTTTGAGATCGAGCATGGGGCAGTCTCCGATGGAGCACTGTACCCACTACAGCCGATCAGCGCCGACGATACCCCGGCTCACCGAAGCCGGGAACGTACCGCAACTTGCCCAGCATCCGATGGAACACCCTCTGCGCGGCGTCGGAATCGAACAAGACATAAGCAGCGATCTCGGCGTTCATCCGTGCGTCCGCAGAGTAGCCGTACACCCGATCCACATTGAAGGCCAACGTCTGCGACGGACCATGCTCGGTAACCGAGAACACAGCCTTGAAAGGATGCTCTCCGGGGCGGCTGGAGTCGGTGACGGTCCCAGTGGCGTAGAAGGTTCCGCTCATCGCCGTGATCCCACCCCCTTCCTCGCCGTAGTTCTTCACGGTCTTGTTGTCCACGGACTCCAAGTTGATGCCGTACTTGTGGCCCGTGCGGTACGGGTTGAAGGACTCGGCCTTCTTGAGCGCGGAGAGAATGGCTCTCCGCTCCTCACTGCCTGCGGGGAGTGAGGATGCCATACGGATCAGGGACTTCCGTTCGGAGGCCATCAGTTTGCGAGTCATGTTGTTCTCCTTTGTTGCTGGTGGTGTTCGATAAACGGGCTACTGAACTCACTCTGTGACGAGCAGCTTCGACTGGATGTGGGACACGTCCAGCGGCTTCGTGGAGTCATAGTTGTGGCATCCGAAGCAGTTGGGGATGAACGAGTCGTCTCCCTGCTGGAATGTCTCAAGGCTCATGTTCGCCAGTTCCAGTGATCCCCGCTGGGGGCTGTCGGGGTTGGCTGGACCCTGACCGCTTGGCACAGGAGGCGAACCGGAGTTGGCCCCGTCCTTCGTCCACAGACCGCCGACCATCTCGTAGTTGGCCCAGACGGACAGGGGATCACCGCTGGGAAGCTCGACCAGAAGACCTGCGGAACCAACCAGAGCCTCATTGAGTTCTACGATGGCCTTGAGGTTGGCCTCGTTGTCGTTGCCGTTGACCGACGCTCCAGACTCGTTGCCGTGGGCGTACTCACGGCACACGTTGTTCGGAGCACCCGTTAGGGGCACCGTGCCGGACGGCAGTGTGTCAGGGGTGTTGAACGCGAAAGACGAGCACGCCTCGGACGGAGGACCATCGCCGTCGTGCTTGTTCGCGGACAGACACGCCGCTGCATCTGCGCTGGTGAAGGACCACGAACCCTCTGGGGAGTGGCCGTTGCACAGCGGAGCGTTCCGCTTGTGCTCCCACGACGCCCAGATCATCTCTGGGTGGTTGGGTGTCCAGATGGCGAGGTGAAGTCCGACCAGACCAAGGAACACTTCCTCGCCACCCATCTCCACGACGATCACGAAGAAGTCTGACTCCGGGGCGTTCAGCTTCATCCACGCCGCCTTGACCTCCAACGTGCCGGGGGCGAACCCGCTCGACGTGGAGTCACAGAGCGCCTGTGAGTAGAAGGCATTGTAGTGGAGGACGTTGCCACGCTGGTCGTAGAGCGCGTTCGCGTCGGCCTGCACTTCCTCAAAGTCCTCGGACTTGATAGTGCGAGGCACCAGAGCAGCCTGCACACCAAGCACACCCGTGAGGGCTTCCCCGGCGCACTGACCATTCCCACCCAAGGGCTGGTAGACCCGATTCTCAAGGAAGTTGGGCATCCCGTTCGCAGGATTGAGGCTGACCTGTGCCAAGAACCACTGCCAAGAGAACTGGTAGAAATCGCAGAAGGACTCGGCTTCCGGCACCTCGGAAGGCATCGTCGGGTTGCTGATCCAAGCGGGGTCAGCATCACAGGTCACGGGAGCGGGCGGCGCGGGAGGTGTCGGGTCTGGACACCCAGCGAGCATCAGCGAAAGAATGAGGGCGTGTCTCATGTTGTTCTCCATACGGACGAAACCCTGACCTCACGTTGTGGGGTCAGGGTTCGGTGGATCAAGTCAAGGTCGGATCAGCCCCGGAAGGTGTCTCCGTAGATCAGGGAGGCAGTCTCGCCGCGACTCGGATCGTTCCCGGTAGCAAGGAACTCACCGTAGATCACGCTGGAGAAGTCGTGGACATCGGTGATGGTCACCGTGCCGGACTCCATGACCATCGCACTGTCTTTCTGGAAGGCCGTGTTCCAGTCACCCCACCAGCACCCCTCGTAGTAGGTGATCAGGATGTTGTGACTGCCCTGATCGGAGCCGTTTCCGAGAGGGCCACCTCCACCAATGGCACCCTCGTATGGCAGCGATCCGAACGCTCCGAAACCTGTGTTGGTGCCAGTCCCGTCGCCGCTGATCTCACGGTCAGCGATGGTCGAGAAGACGATCTGCTGCTCGATGTCGAACGGCCAACGATGGTGACGGAGGCTTCGGCACGGGCCGCTGACCCCAGAGGCGTAGCCAGTGCTCTGCCACAGGTTCGACAGGTACAGCATGGTCCGCTCGATGGAGGCAGTCATCGGCTCTGTGTTCCCCGGAACAAGCTCTGCGATGATGTCTCCGAAGCCGATCCCCCGCACGTTCTCGATGGTGCGTGACTCGGTGGGTCCAAAGTTGGAGAGAACACCAATCTGGAGAAGCCCCGTACCGCCGAAGCCGGGGGCAAGGACGCGCACCTTCTGGGTGACGACGCTCCGAGTGTTCGGGCTGGTGCCGAACTTGTACATCTGAGAAGTGCCCTGCAAGCCGTTCCCGGCTTCGGGTCTGTGGTCGGTGTTCGGCATGTGGAGCCTCCGTAGGGTTACTTGTGGTGGGGTATAGGCAGTCTATCGAGTCGCCCAGTCTGCCCAAGAAGTCTTCGTGCCGCCATTGTAGGCGATGGCGTGACCCTCCGAGATCAGGAGGTCATTGACGCACAGACCCTCATCGGACCACACCCGAACCAGCAAGCGCCCGTACTTGTCCGGCTTGGAGATTGACTGAAGGGTGACCTTCTTGCCGAGGACAAGAGCACGAACCCGGTCGCGGGCCGCATATGCGGCGACCTTCTCCCCGGCGACCTTGGTGCGGATCTCTGGAGTGTCGATCCCGTCCAGTCGGCAGGATGCTTTGCGGGTGATGCTCATGCCAAGGTCCAGCATGACGGTGATGGTGTCTCCGTCGTACACGCTGATGACTTCGGCTTGGTAGACATAGGGGGCAGGAACGACGCTCATGCAGGGCCTCCTGCTATTCAGAAACATAGGCTTTCTACCGGGTGGGGGGGTAAACCCTCTCGCCGCCGCCTGTATATGAAGGCAACCCACAAGGAGGGTGTGTGCTCCGAAAGTATTCCTGCGACTGCATCGGCTTTGAGGTCACCGACGACAACGGTGACCGTCACGCCTACTGTGTGTGGGCCTGTGATGCTCCGGTCGAAGCCCCCGACGTGGGCATGTGGAGCCGCCCCGACTTGCTGGGCAAAACCAGCGAGCCGGTTCCGTTCAACCGAACGGTCGATCTGCTAAAGCAGATCGACAGGTACATCAAGGACGGTGACAGGTTCCGCACCGTCGTTTCAGTCCTTGGTGTCAGGGGGTAGTGTGCCGCATGTCTGATACATCCAAGGTCATCGACCTCGATAAGTACCGCATCAAGCTCGCTCTTGAGGGCAAGCCGGGTACGCCCGACCTCGACACTCACCCAGTCGCCTATTTTGAGGCGGTCTGGGGCACAGATGCGTTCGGATGGAATGCGGTCATCGTGGACATGGAGAAACTACGGACGGGAACCCCTGCCGAGTCGCTTCCTCTGCGCCCACCCCAAACTACCTACGAGGTTGAGTTGCTGGTGAGGCATGTCCGCGCACTCGCCAACGACATCTGCCGCCAGCACCGGCTCAACCACATCATCAAACCGGAGGACGATCTTTGATCGCCCTCCACTGGAGACAACATGACCATTGAAGAACAGATCGACCGCATCATCAAAGACCTCACCGACGCCAAGCAGGACGCCGCCCAGTGCGACAAGGGGAAGGCGGGAACCCCCGGCACGCGACTCCGTAAGGTCGCTTCGCAGGCCAGCAAGGATCTCAAGGCTGTGCGGGATGCAGTGATCGCCGCCCGCAAAGCCTGACCCCCGCCGTGCGGTCGTATGCCCCCGGTAGCCTTGTGCTGCTGGGGGCATTGTCGTTGGGGCTATCGCTTCTTGGAACGCCCTACAGCCACAGCGTTCTTCTTCGCTGTGTCCTGTCGGACAACGGCCTCACCCTTCCGCAACTTGCGGAGCAGTGCCTTCTCCTTCGCAGCCATGCGAGTGTTGCCAAGCATGGTGATGTCACCCGTGTCTCGGTCAATCCACCGTGAGGTCAGACCAAGGGCACCCGGCTTGAGCATCTTCACCAGCTTCGGGTCCATGTGCTTGATGGCGATGTCCCAGACCATCTGGAGGCATGTGCCTGCACCGATCATCAACGGCTTGTTGTCGTACATGGTGCTCTGTCGCTCCTTGAACAGCAGGATTCCTGATCCCGTGCGGAGTTCCAGATCGAAAAAGTGAACCGGGATGGGCACCTCTGGACGGTCGAAGTCCAGTGTCAGCGGGAGGGCGATCCGTAGGTCACCAGCCTTCGCTGCCTGCACCCCCTTGATGTAGCCCCACCCCTTGACGAACACGTCGAGATCCCGTGCGGCGATCAGCCGGTCAAGGACTTCTTGCTCGTCCTCCGACATTGGGGTGTAGAGGGATCCCTTGATTCCACCAAACGGGTTCTTGTCCGTCATCACCATCTCCGTTTTCGCCCACACTACCCGCTGACGGGGCGGACGTAGCAGGCCCTCGGCTTACCTCGCCGCATGCCTGCATAGAACGTGACCCGCGACCGAATCAGGGGCATGAAAGGAACCATCAGATCACTCCGGTGAAGGAAATAGGCTTCACCATCATGGTCGAGGAACCCCCACCCCTTGACGGGATCAAACGACTTCACCTGACCTACAAGACACTTCGGTCGAACAGATCGGACCAAAGACGTAGCACGGGGGCTGCGCTCCCCGTGTACGACGCGATCTACACGCACCCGTTCTCCGCAGATGGGCAGCGGGTCGTTCGGCTCGCGGAAGAAGTCTTCGACACGAAAGAACACACGCTGTCCGTCGTGCTGACAGAACCCGTAGCCGTGATCAATCGAGTAGAGGTCAACCACCATCTCGACCACGGAGATCAGCCTATGCTTCCAATGCGGCGAGGATTTCGGCCTTGGTCCAGTTGGACCTGACCTCGATCCCTGCGGCCTCGGCAGCGGCAGTCAGTTCAGCCTTGGTGTTGCTCATTGACCACTCGGGAGAGGCTTCCTCGACGGGAGCTTCCTCGACGGGGGCAGGAGCCTCGGCGACCGGAGCCTCGGCGACCGGAGCCTCCTCGACGGGTTCTGGAGCAGGAGCCGGGGTCGGCTTCTTCACTCGGGCGTACTTCAGAATGTGCTTCATGTTCACTGGCATGGTGTTTCTCCTTGATCCTATGGTGGGGAGTTCTTGTAGGGGTGTCCAGAGGGGAGCAGGCCGTTTAGACCCCACTTCCAAGCAAGATACCCTTCGGCTTTCTCTACGTCGGTGATGTCGGTTCCGCCTGTACCGGGCAGGTCGGCCACGGAGAAGAACTCGGCCATCTGCCCATCCAAAGACTGACCGCCCCGGTTCCGCATCAGTCGGAGTTGCTGGTTGGTCTGGACGCTGTTGTCGTAGTCGTTGACTGGAGTGAAGGCGTAGGAACCGTTCACTCGGCAGGAAATCTGGTTCCCGGTCTTGTTGAAGATGGCGACGACGAGCGCCCACGATCCGAGGGAAAGGCTCTGGAGATCCCACGTTTGGAGGTTTCCAATGGTGCTGCTGATCCGTTTGCTCGACAAACCGTCGAGGTCCAGTTCACCGGGCCACGAACCTGTGGACCCCGCAGACATCGCGTAGTCACGCACTGGGGAGCCATTCGTCTCAAAGGACCACAGGGAATCCTTGTTTGAGTTCACAGAGTCAGGACGGAACACGCCGATGGCCCAGTGGTTCCCAGACGAAACCTGTGCCTCAAAGGTGCTGCTTACGATGGACTCACTTCCGTTGAAGTCGAAGGTGTTGAGGCTGTTCCTGCCAGCAATCACTCGCGTCGGAGTCCCGTTGATGGTCAGCGTGGAGTATGTTCCGGCCTTGTCCGTCACCGAAGTCAGGTTGCTGCCGCTGACCGTGTAGGATGAGGTGTCAGAGGCATCGACCCAAGCGACCGTGCTCACGTCTGTTGGCACCCACGCACCCATAGGTGTCTCTGTG
>Ga0163109_10000243_pt1 | contig 44050 bp, 23 predicted proteins | sample CRUFie1St13metaG_FD_108704 | JGI IMG/M metagenome (GOLD analysis project Ga0163109, IMG submission 108704) | Marine microbial communities from the Costa Rica Dome - CRUD Field 142mm St13 metaG | ecosystem: Environmental > Aquatic > Marine > Oceanic > Photic zone | place: Costa Rica: the Eastern...
TCTCTATATGTTAATACATTGCTTGTAAAAAATAGATCAAAGTTATTAAAATATCTCCACCAATTGGTTATATCTCTTGTAACCAACATGTCAACATCCATAACAATAGTTTTACTATAGGGGCTTAAATCAAAAATTTTATATCTATTTCTAAATTTTATTTGCTCATTAATACAATCATCTTGTGGAATAGGAATAATGTGATCAAATAATACTTTGTATTTTTGTGGTACATTATCATTTGTAATCAAACTTATTGATTGATTTTTATTAAATTTATGTATGCTTACAGCTAATATACATGCTTGTTGCACATAATTTGTTTTACTATTATTTTGTGCTACAAAACAAAATCCTTTACTCATTTGCTAACACCTTATCTAATTGTGATGACAATGCAAATTTATTCATAATATGAATGTTAACATTTTCGATTGAACAAATAGTATCAGCTTTCAAATGATCAGTTGTCATTATTTGCATTTTGTACTTTTCATCTTTTATATCTAACAAAATATCTTTATCAGTAGTAAAAAATAGAGAACAAGGTAAATCCTGTTGCGGGTTATCTAAAACATGTAAAGCTATAGCAAAAGCATAATCATTCCGATAATTTTTTCCTTCTATTTGATATTGTAACCTATAAAAACTCCAATTATCTTTAATATGTTTTATTAAATTAAAAATAAGTTTTGACATTTTATTTTTTGTAAAATAAAACACAGTTGCCCAATACATATCTATTGTAGAATCACTTACACGTTGTATTGTAGTGTCATTCCTGTTAGGATTGCAATCTATAACTTTTTTATTAATTTTAAAATTATTATTGTCAAAACAATACAGTAATTTTTTATTTCCTACAAAAAAATCTGTATCCATTACTATTGTATTTTGAAATGGCGTAATATCATATGCTTCACATCTTGTAAAATTATTCCAAGGCAATGACTCTGAATGAGTACCGTTAGAAAAACGTCTATGTTGATTTGTTTTATAAGAATTATCGATTACTATATCAATATACTTTTCATAGTATGCGAACTTTTTGTTCAGATAGCCTTTGGAATCTGTTGCAAGTGCAACAGGTAAATTTAAATGCTTTTTAATTTTTTTTGCACAATATATTGCTTGTTTTACATAATCTATTTTTTGATTATTATGTGCAAAAAGTAATACACCATTAGTCATTCAGTATTTTCTCTACGCTTCTTTTTGCCTTTATTTTTTTATATTCTTGATTGTAATCAAGTAATGCTTCTTCGTACACAATTTTAATCTTAGAATAGAAATCTTGCATGTCAATTTCAACTGGTAATAAATTATCATCTAAAATTATATCTAATTTAGAAGTAGATGTGTATGTAAGAAGTTCTGGTGTAATTGTAAACTTTCCACCGTTGTAAAAGAAAAGGGTGCTTTCAAGGAATTTTTCTTGTAATAATCTTTTCTGATTATTAATAGTTGTCATATATTGAGAAAAATCAAGTGCTTGTTGTAGTCTCTTATCCATACATTCTCCTATAGCGTATAGTAAGATTATACAATAAAACTAACTATTTGTCAAGTATTTTATGAACCTGCACTAAATTCAGTGTTAGTTGTTGTGCTAAAGGTGGGTGCAACAACATTTGACCCTGTCGCGGCAAACTTTTGTATGTTAGAAGATAAAGTACCATTTACAGATTCGTCTTCTCCTGGACCTGGCTTATATCCAGGTTGTTGGTCGCCAACGTCTGCATCGATTACTCTAATTCTTATCTGTAATGTAGTCGAACTAGAATTCTTTTTAGCATCAATGACTACATTGTTTTCTGTATAAACACCTGCACCTACATCTTGTATGAATACTTGTTGATATGATGTAGTCATATCATACCATCCTAATCCTGCACTAGTACCACCAGAACCAGTTTGAGTTGCTGTAGTGTGGTTGAAAATTACAGTACCCATAGTAGATAAAAGTGTTGACCAAGTATTACTCTTTGAACCACTTTGGCCTGTTAATGATAAACTAATTCTAATATCACTTCCGGTATTGAAGTAGTGCCTTGCATTATTTGCATTACTAAAATCACATGTAAAAATGTGTTGTATTTCGTTTGACCAATTTGTAGTTCTTGTTGAACCGTCAATAACGTCTAAGGTTCCTTGAGTTGGATCTATCAAAAACTTATTTGTAGTAATCAATGTGACAGCGGCATCATAATCATTATAACCACCATCTGTAGTCGATAATGAAGATGTAGTACTGCCGGTTGCATCAGCACCAATAACATTTCCTACAGCTATGTTAGCAATACTTGCATCACTACCACTTTGATGGTTATTTGCTTTATTGATATCTGTACGCAATTCGTCCATTTGCGTTGCTGTAACTACACTGCCAGCTAAAACAGTTGAACTGGCAAGTGTTTGTCCATAACCATTTTGACCAGTACCAGTACCCATAATGGTGTTTACTCTACTCTGTAAATCATTATATTGAGCTGCTTGAATGCTATCGCCGGTATTTACTGTTGCCATTGGTAATCCTTTTTATACGTATATAATCTATTTATCTACACAGCAATCTCAATTAGACGTATTCCGGTGTCCTCAGAATCCTCTAAACTTTTACCAACTACACATAAAGTACTTGGCATTGAACTATCTGATCGTAAACCTGTTGCAGTGCCTGGTGTTGGACCTGTTACAACTATATCACCTTTTTTAATTGGTCCTTCTACTTTACAAGGTACCCTACCTCTAAGTGCTATAGCTACGCCATCGATTTCGCTATTCATTAAGTGTGCAGGATCTGTTGATACAACTCCTGCTAATTTATAATCACAAAATGTTTTACATTCTGTTACCTCAGCATCTCCTCCAAAAACTAATACAGTACCTGGTTCATAATCTTTGTCTGCTGTGTATTTTTCTGCCAAGTCAGCATATCTTGCCTGTGTTGCAATACCATGAAATACTTGTGCATATAAATCACCTGAACTATTTCTTGCGGCTATAGTATTTGCAGTTGCTGATGTACTTGCTGATCTGCTTGTGCCAGCAACTTCTAAAGTCTGTGCTGACGTAGCACTACCACTAAAGGTTGTTGCAAACATAGTTCCAAAACCATGTGTTGTGCTACCAATATTTGTTACGTTTGTTCCTGTAAATGCTGACAAATTATCATATCCAGGAAGTAAAGCTCCTGATTCAATTCTTAAAGGCATCTTTTGTGCGGCAGAACCGTCTTGAACTTGTACAAAAATCTGTTGTCCTTGTTCATTAGCAATTAAGCCTTTATCATCGTCAACTATTTTAACAACTAAATCGTTTGAATTACCTACTGTAAACCCAAAATCGCTGAAGTTAACTGTAGAATCAAATGATGCTGTGCCTGCTTGAACAAAATTACTTGCACTTACACCGCCCAACTTATCTGCGTTAGATGCTGTACCAAAAAATCTGTGACTAGTGCTTGTTACACCGCCTGTGCTATTAATTGTATTTTTTAGCGTTACACCTTGTCTTATTACGTCAAAACCTGGATAACTTGCAGCATCTTCAGTGCCAATAGTAAACTGAATACTACTTACAATATGTATAACTTCGTCATTAATAATACTTACAATGACAGCCCTTGCAACACCTGTGTTGTCTCTTATTGTTCTACTTTGAAATTGTGTTACGCTGTCGCCTGCTCCTTGGGGACCAACTAGGATAAAACTTGTTCCGTTATAGGCGTATAATTGTTCGTTATTTGTATCCCACCAAAAGTCACCTTCAGAAAGTCCTGCTGGACTTGTTGCACTGATTTCTGCACCACCTGTAGTTCTCCACTTAGTGCCATCATAAAATTTTAATTTACTATTTGCTGTATCAAACCATACTTGTCCACCGATTGGTTTTGGAGGTTGATTTGCCCCAGCAAAATTTTCTAGCAAAAATACAAAATTTTCGTTTTGTATTTCACCATATCCTGCATAATTTTTTCCTACAAGTTTTAGATCTGTAGTTTGGTCTAATGTACCATCTTCAACTACAGTAAGCTGACTTGTATCAAATTTGTTAATAGTATACGCCATTTATTACCCCTATTATAAGTTTATTTATCGCAAATCCTAAGTTACCGTCACCTGTGTTCTTGTTCCTAGACTGTAGGTCCATGTACCAGCTACGTTAGTATATTCGTAAATATATCGTGTTGCAGTAAGACTTACAGCACCGCTGGCAGCATTGCTAGCCGCAATATCTTGTAATACGCTTTCTGAGCCTGTATCTGCAGCATCTCTAACAGAAACTACAGATTTCTGTAAAACAGAACTACTGCCTGTAGACACAGTAATATTAATTCCTGACACTGTACTGTTACTATATGATGTAGCTAAAACTTTTGCTACAGTGCCGTTTTCTGTTGTATTTGCCGCCCTTAATAATTGTAAAATATTTTTAATACTTGTGTAAGGTCCGTCGTTAGTTAAAATATCATCTGGATCTGATAAACCAGTAACGTCAATTGGCACAATCAAAGAACTAGCAGAAATTTGGATATCTACATAGGATTTATTTGCCGCATCTGCTCCTCCTGTAGGAGTTGCTACATCAGTAATTTTATTATTATTAAAACTTGTATCGCCAGCGGCATCAATTGTTAATCCTGCGCCTCCTACCCTACTTATAGTTTGCCCGTCTAATTTAATATTATCAATAGTAATTTCACCAAGTGTACCAATGTTAACCAAACCTGTAGCAGTTGTTACACTAGGTGATAATTCTGTGGCTGTCAATATAGTATTACCAGCAATTTTATATCCTGGATTTGCGTTATTATCGCCCTGTGCTAAATCTATATTCTGATTACTTGTCCAAGAACTGGTAGACTGCTTCCAAGTAAAATCTTTTGAACCTCCAGAACTTCTAACAATAATTCCTGCATCATCTATAGCAGTGTCATCACCTTCTGTACTATCATCAAGTAATCCAAGTTCAATATTTTTATCTTCTACACGTAGAGTAGATGTGTTAATGAATGTTGAATCACCTGCTACTGTTAAATTTCCTTGTACTTTTACATCGCCACTAACATCTAGTGTTGCACTAGGATTTGTTGTAAATATACCAACACGCTGTTCGCTTGCATCTGCATAAAAAGCATTTAAGAAACTACTACCTGTACGCACTCGTACAGCTAAATCTGCGTTACTTTGTTGTGTTTCAAGAATTGTTGTGGTACCTGAAACTTTTAATATTCCAAATTCTGTATCACCAACGCCAACACTTAAACCTGCACTGTTCTTAATTCTTATACTTCCAGTAGTTGCTCCGTTTCCGTCAGTAGGTAAAAAGTTTTCCGACGCTCTCTCATTGCCTGCGTCATCAACTAATTTTTTTGCTTTTTCTGCTGTGCCTCTCCACCAAAAACCACTTGTAGCAGTTTCCAAACTAGTGTCAGCAATGTTAAATCCTTTAAATAATTTTTGTCTTTTTGGTGTGAACGTATCATTTGGATCTACACTGAGTCCTGGAATAGCAAAATCTGTTGGAATAATAAAAGTTTCTGGTGAATATATACCAACTAGTGTGCCACCTAAAAATAATTTCAAAATTGTTCTTTGTACATCAGTAGTATCTAATTGACTTGCAGTCTCAAAACCAGTTTTGCCTTGTCCAGCACTATATGTCGGTCCTACTAATACTAAATCAGTTCCGTCAAAAAGATACAATTTATTGTTAAGATTATCAATCCAAATATCACCGGTCGTTAAATTACTAGGCTGTGTACTGCTTACAATTGATCCAGAGGCTGCTCTAAATGTTAACCCATCATAAACTTTTAATCTTGTGTCTTGTTTATCAAACCATATTTGCCCTACCATAGGATTGGTTGGTTGCGATGTGCTTGCAAAATTTTCTAATAATTTAATAAAATTTTCATTAAAGTATTCTCCAAATCCCTTATAATTTTTTCCTATCAAAGTCAAGTCAGTAGTAGTCTGATCAATAATACCGTCTGTTAAGTCAATTAAAAGTTCGCCGTCTGTTCTATTGATTCTATAACTCATTAACTTGCCCCTGCGTAAATAATATAATTAAGTGTCATATACGGATTCATAACATTCATAGCTGTACCTAAAGTATCATTTGTTAATACTCCGCCACTATCAGGTAACGCTTGTCCTGCACCTGTAGCATTTGGTGCATCGTATATAATAGCTTCATTATCGTTTGGTGTTCCTGATACATCTCTAACCACATAATATTGATCTCCACTATCGCCGCGTAAATCGTGTTTGTGTTCAGGTAAATTCGTAACCTGTATGTTTACACTTTCAGCACCGTTTTTAGCTCCAAGCACATCTGCGGCAATATCTGTTACATTGTTAGCAGAAGCACCTCCCATATCATCTTTTCCTAATGGGAATCGTCCTCTTAAATCAGGCACTGCAAAAAATCCTTCTGCAGGATTTGCTTTATAGGTTGTGCCAATTACAGCATACAATTGAGTGTAAGCGGCTCTAGATATTTCAGAACCATCACAAATTAACCAACCTGCTGGAGCACTGGCACCTGCGAAAGGTGCAATAAGTCCTATTGGCGTGGTTGGTACTGCATTTAGGAGACTTTGTACACTAATTTTTTTAAGTCCTGTATCTCCACTTGTTCTATTTAAAATTAATTCATCGTCACCAAATGATGACGATACGCTTGATTTTCCTGCAATAATTTGGTTACTTATTGTTGTTGAAAAAGTTTTTAAAGAACCACCAACTTGTCCGTCAAAAATAATATCCTCTGCAGATACATCTCCTGTAACTCTAAAAGTTGTAGCAGAAGTTAATTTATCCGCAGACCCTGCTCTACCACTAACAGTTCCGCTTACATTTCCTGTAAGGTTTCCTACAAAAGTAGTTGCGTACATGTTTGCGTATTTTGTATCTGTAGAACCTATATTTCTTAAATTATTTTGTTCAGGTAAAATGTTTCTTGTAGTAACATTACCTAAAACTTCTAAATTACCACCAATGTTTACATCTTGTGCAACACCCAATCCACCTGCTGTTCGTATAGCACCTGTGCTTAAACTTGTGCTATTTGTTGTATCTGTGTTTCTTATCACTCCACTTGCAAGTATATTTCCTGTAACATCAAGTGCTTCGTCTGGTGCTATATTGTTTACTCCTAGACGTAAATTACTATCTACTCGCAGAATTGTTTTTAGAACTCCATCATTCTTAACTTTGAAGTCCATACTTGAACCTGCAATATTATGCTGGAATACACCTGCATTTCCAACAACACCTATGTTCATTTCAGCATTGATGCCGTAATTTATACCACCGTTATTTTGAACATTAATAGGAAAAGCTGTTGTACTAGAAGTATCACTTCTTAAAAAATTTCCTGCTGCTACAGTATTCCCTGCAACAATCAAATTTTCTGCTTTCTCTGCTGTACCAACATATTTAGGAGCACCGTCACCAGTAATGTTGTTTACACTCAAATTTAATCCTGGCACTATTGTTGTAAAGCCAGGGATTTTTATTTTAGGAGTAAAATTGTCGGCTGCTATGATTGCTACGGGTTTTGCTGATATATCAATTTGTAAAACATTGTAACTTAAATCATCTGTTCCAGTAATAACTTGAGGTGATGCACCTGTAATCAAACCATCACTAAAATCTGGACCTACTAAAACCCAACCACTTCCTGTGTAAAGATATAGTTGCTGATTGTCAGTATCTACCCATAAATCGCCTGTCAAACTTTGTGATGCTTGTGGTGCAGTAGTTGCTTTTTTCAATCCTCCGGAAGGCACCCAATTTGTTCCGTCATAAACTTTTAGTTGTTCTACACCCGGTGTAGAATCATACCACAACTGTCCTTCAACAGGTGTGCCTGGCTCTGTTGCACTTGCAAAATTTTCTAATACATGTAAAAAGTTTTCTGCAATCGCACTTCCATATGCTGTCGTATTTTTTCCGGGCAACTTTAATGAAGTTTCTTGATTGATTGTATTATCTTCAATAGTAATAGTGCCTTTGTTAGCTTGATCTGTATATGGTATAGTATATGCCATTTATTATTCCTCAGCTAAACCAGAAAGACTTTGTACTCTTACTGTATAATCTATCTGTATAAGTCTATTCAAACTTTTTTGTACAGGATGGAAAATGACATGTGTCAATAAATCGCCTGTTCCGTCTGGATTCCAACTTTTTAATCCTAGTTCATCAAATACATACAAACTAGCCGCACTAGATGCAGTATCAAATGCATCTTGTCCGCTTGGCTCACCGTAATCTAAAAGACAAGTTACCAGCACATCTGTATAATTTGTACCACTTACATGTCTTATATCAATTTTGTTTCTAACAGGATCAAGATTGTTTATAGATCTATCATCTACAACCTTAGTATACGTTTGATTATAAAGGCTTGCATTAGTGCCTGTAGAATTAGGTGTTAGATATGTAATTATACCTGTAGGATCAACACTTGTTCCACCGTTACCAAAGCTCATTTCATATATCCAGCCTTGTCCTTGGTTTGCAATACTTCTAGCCAAAGCAACACTCATATTTTCATAATGAATAGCATTGCGTTTGTTTATAAGCACTTCTTTGGTATCAGGGTCAAAGATCTTAATATGACCTTGAATTAGTACACCATTTCTTTCTTTTAATACATCTGTCATTTTATATCCTACATTGTTATTTATCTTGGTAAGTCTACCTGCGTTGATAGCAAGAATCTTGCAATATCAGTATTACTATTACTTAATGTTTTTCCTTGTTCATTCCATATTTGCCCTATACGTCTAACTACAATAACTTTACTATTCTCTACTGGCGTTTCACCTAGAACTAATGAGTTATTATTCAACGCACTTGTCCAAACTTCGCCGTTAAAAGTAAATTGTATATGATCTTGTGTATACGTTGTGCCTGCTTCTGGATTTCTAGGTAACAAAGGATCTGTTGTTTTAATAATAGGTACATTATACTGTGCCGGTAAAGTTACATCACCTTCTGGTGAATCTTGAGCTATTTTTTCAGTTGTTTTAGCATAATTAGTTCTGTTATCACTAGCAAGTTCATAAGACTGAAGTGGTGTTTTACGCATTCGTTTTCCTGCTACAAATACTTCAAATTCATTTACACTGCCAGGTGTAAAATCTAAATCATATGTTTTGCTTGTGCCGTCTGCCGTAAATATTTGAGTAACAGTTTGATCTCTATACGGTAAATTGAAACTGGATGATTGATTATACAATTCTGTGCCTTCTAAGTATAGATCTTTTACACCCGTGCCCATTGTGCCTCTACGTATTTGTTTTAATTGTAGTCCGTCTTTTGTAAAATATTCAATACGCTCTCCATCAATAAAAATTACGCCAGGCAATCCAGAAGTTGGATTAGGAGACGGTAATGTATCAGCATTTTCTACATGAATTGATTTATCATACCAATTTAAATTTTGTGTAAGTTTAATATTTTCTTTTCCGTTTACTGATTTATAGTGATTTCTATTTAAAATATCTTTAAACTGACGCCATCCAAATTTATTTCTTAATTGTGTATTACTGAAATGGAATGTTTCAACATTATCATTTAAGTCTAAACCACCTAAAATTTTAATTTTAGTTTTGCTAGGATCTAAATAATAATCTACCGAAGCATCTAGAAGCACACCATTTCTAGTTACCCAAACATATTGATCGTCTATAGCAGGACTATTAAGAGGAATAAATCCATTTCTAAGATTTCTAAATTCATACCAGTCACTTGTGCTTGCATCTGGCACTATATCAGATCCTAATTCAGTAATTTTAATTACGTCTTCTGCATCAGTTGTAATTCCTAAATCATCCAATCTTAATTCATTAGTTGTTTGAGATACTGTTATTGTTTGTATTTTTGCATTTGGATTTGTCACAGTTCTACCTGTACCAAAATTAGGATCATCTATTCTGACACTATTTACAAATAGTGCATATTTTCTATCTGGTTCTAATGCGTTGACTAGATTAATAGTTGCTGTGCTACCGTCAACTTGATATTGCTGACTACCTAAATCAGATCCTGAAGATAATGATGTTCTTTCTACTATATCAAAACTTTGTCTATCTATACCTTGACTATCGTGGTTGCTAAATTGATATACTTCTATTACATCGCCTGTTGCATAGTCTGGACCTATATGTAATTGTCCTGGTGTCTTAATAAATTTTCCGTCAGTATCAAAATACCCAAACTTGTAATCACCACCAGACAGTGTACTATCGTCATATCCTATAATGAATACTTGTAATATATCTCCTTCTTGACCAACGCTATCATTAAGTGTGATTGTGCTACCACTTTGTTGATCTAAAGGAAGTAAAGGATCAAATGCATCTGCACTGCTGAATGTCCAATCTTGAATAAATGTTATTTCTTTATTGTTTAAAAACACCCTAACCTGTTCATTTCCTACACTAGCTAAAGGCACTTGATATAATCTTAATCTATATTCTCTAGTTTCTGTAACCTTAAATGTTTCAGTATACCCTGCTTTTAAAATTGTGTTGTTTAATTTTACAATAGTATACCACTCATGTGGCTCCTGGATAAAGGGTGTTTGTGTAAGTTGAAAAGATGTTGTACTACCATCATGAACAAAACTATCTTTAACAACACTGCTGTAATTTTGCACTGTCCCTTCAAAAATTGCATATCTTATGCTTGCACCCATTTTGGGAGGTTCAGCAAAACTAATCACAACATTATTAGGTGCAATATAAGATGCATCGCTTTTTATAAGAACATGTTCAATTTGCTTACCATCTATTGTAATTAAACTACTCATGTTTTGTGTAAATCTTATATTTGTAAGAAAATCAACAGTTGAACCGTCACCTGTAAATTCATCAATATCTAAAATATTTGATCCACTATATTCAAGTGTCACTAAACTTACTTTTGAGTTTGCAACCGGTGCTGTCACAAAGTTAATTTGCTTTGTATCATAATCAATAGTATAATCTGTTGTAAGTGTTTTTATAGAATTATTCACTTTAACAAATAAAGCAGTTTCTGTAATAGGGTTAGTGCCTATATCATAATTTTTTGTAGATCCGTCACCTACATAATTTCTACTAATTATATGACTTGCTCCAACAGTAGGTCTCTCATATACTTTAATATCTACTGTATCTTGCACCCATCCAGGTACTAATTCTTCGGGGCCTTTACTATTCATCGGAGTTGTGAATCCGTCGCCATCAATATTAATGTCTTCGGGATTAAGTCCAAGTGCATTTGAATAATTCAAATCTCCACCTTTAATGACTGCATCATAATCAATATTTGTAGGAAGGAAACTACCGTCACTAGTAGTTTTTCTAACAATTATTATATCATCAGCCGCTGTGCTTACTCCTAACTCATCTAATTTTAAAACCGTAGTAGTTCCGTCGCCTTCTATAGAACGCATTATTGCATTTGGATTTGCAAACTGAGTGCTGTCATCTGTCCAATCCGGATCATCTAATCTTACACCGTTTTTATAAAAATTATATGTAGATCCAGACTCCAGTGGTTTACTTAATGTTAATTCAACTGTTGAACCATCTAGTGTAATTACTTCATCTTCGAAAGTTGTATCGTATGTATCATAAGATCCTGTATACCAAGGTGCTGAATCCCAACCACTAGGTCCTCCAAAATCAAAACTTTTTACTTCAACTCCTCCATAATCTATTCCGTCCATCAGTTGACTTAAATCTTTATCTAATTGTCCAGTTTGTGGATCGTAAATTAAATTTATTCTGTCTTGTGCTTGAAGTAAACTTGTTTCTTTTTTATATGTAACAACTATCGCACTAGATATTTCTGCAGGATTTGTTAGAGTAATTCTGCCCTTATACCTATTATAACCTTTAGAAGTATCTAAAATATTTTCGTATGTGTATTCGCTAGTAAGAAGTTCCTCACCTGCAACTGTAACGGTAATATTTGTAGATGTCATATTCATTGGCCAATTTAAATCAAATACGTACTTTGATCCAGTGCCAACAAAATTTTCAGTTTCATTTAAAGTAGTGATAAAATATTTTCCGCTAGTTCTATCTAATTTTACTATAGTATGCATTGAACGTACTACAGACTGACCTATAACTAAACTTAATTTTGCAGGTTTACCTGTATCACTTAAAGATCCCTGAACCGTTAATGTAGGAGCAGTAATGTATCCTTTGCCAGGATTAATTACTTCTACTGCTGTTACTCTACCATTTGCGCCTAGTTTAGTTATAGCTTTGGCTCCTGTACCGCCTCCACCTTCAATTACAAGTATAGGAGGTGATTGATAACCAATTCCACCATCGGATATTAAAATTTCTTTTACAACAAATCCTAAATTATCTAACCAATTTTTTCCAGGATACGTATCTGTATAAAAGTCTGTTCCTTGTAGTTTTCCATCAACAATTTTTAAACTGGTTGTTTCTATTTGCTCAGAATTTTGATTATATCTAGGAGGTAAATCAAAATCAGCTGTAAGTGTATTACTGTTTTCAATTTTTTCGTAACTACTTACATATTCTCTTAGTTTAGTTTTAAAAGGTTTTACTTCATTAATATAATCTTGATAACTAGGTAAGTTATCATTATTAAATGTAATATCTTTTCTAAGTGAACCTACATTATGCTTTGCTTTGATAAAACTGGTTTTAAACAACCAGTCAACATATAATTGTTCTGCTAATACATATCGTATAGTAGCAAAAAATAATTTATTGTATTCTACTTCTAATTCCTCAATAAATAAATCATCTTTGATTGCACCTGCAATAATTCTAGTTTCTGTTGTAGGCAAACTATCATAAAATTTTGTATCAAAACTTATCTCGTCAAAACCGTCAAAAGATGTTGCAGTATTATATAAAGTGTTTTTAAAGAATATAGTTCCGTTTTGTCTGCCTATAGTTTGGTAATTTATTGTATAATCTACTCCAGGCCTATCGTCAATTTTTCTTAGAAGTAACCAACCACCTGAACCTATATTTTTAATTTTTACAATTTGATTAATTTTGTCATCTAAGCTATCTAATTCATAAGCAAAATCAACTATGTGATCAGGTTCACTATACGCACCATATCCTGTAAGGTACCAGTCTTTGTAATCCCAATATAATGTTGTGTTGTACGATTGACTTTTAAATCTATTCCACGAACTTGTAGCACTATCTCTTTCATATAATGACCATTTGCCTTGTATTTCTTCATCAGCATTTACTAATACAGTGAACTTTCTAATTGTTACTGTAGTTTTATCATTATAATTTTGGCCTTGATTTGTAATTTCTACACTTGCAATAGCTCCAACATTATTCAATGTAAATGCAAATTCAGCACCCGAACCTACACCTGTAATTGTGTAAGTAGGAGCAACAAGGTAACCTCTGCCCGGATCTAAAATTATTGCATTGATAATTTTTCCATCTTTGACTGTGACTTGCATAGTTGCTTGCTTTGCTTTTGCAACACCAAGTGTATCCAATTCAAGTTTAGTATCTACAGATGTGTCATAAATTCTTGTAAGTGTGCTTGGAGCGGGATCTTGTGAATTTAATCTCTTAAGACTCTTACTATCAACAATTAATTGTGTCTCTAATACTTTATTAACTTTTTCAACATACTGTTTTAGTGCTTCTAGTCTATTTCTAAACCAGCTTTGTCTTGGAGAATTTAAAATTCCGTATTTTTGTTTTTCGCCTAGTGTTGGATCAGGCACAATCCTTCCGTATAGATCATAACCTACTAAACTATCAATCCATTTAGCCTCTATATCCCTATTAGGTTTGCTACTAGCTAATCCATCAGTAAGAATTTGGTATTGATTATGAACATTAATGTCTTTATTATCTATAGTCCACCATTGAATGCCTATTGCAACATCATCATCTTGTAAATATTTTTCTACGTTTATAGGTGCAAAACTATCGTTTGTAAATAATGCTACATATTCATAAGCATTGTTCGCTGGATCTGAAATTAAATTAGCAACATCTGTAGCTTTTAATGATCTACCTTCTACATCTGGTTTAATTTTTTTGTCTTTTACCCAAAAATAGTATTTGTTAGAAAAAGTTTGGGAAATTTCATCGTATTGTTTTTTTACTGTGTATGCTGAATCAACATTTTTAGCTTGTCCGGATATTCCTATAGATATTCCTTCGTCAGTATCAGCAAGATTATTCCATTCACTAGGAAGATAGTCAGACTCTACCCATTCATATACATCAATAGTGTTTGACTCAAAAAGTTTATTCCAATTATTTGCACTGAATGTAACATCACCTTGATATGCATTATAGAACTTTGCATTTGTTAAATCCCACCACAGTTCACCAATATGATTATTGTGCCATGCATCTGAAGGATTGTTTACAAAACTGTCATTTGTTGTTGTGTTATATACAGCAGGATCGTAATACAGTTTGAAACTTAAATTTTCTTCTGCTGTGCCTGCAATTTTTCCTTGCACTGGATCTATATAATCTAAATATTTTAAAAGTTTTTGTGTTTTTGTATTATATAGAATTACACGCTTAATTTTATCTAAATCTACAGTCTCTTTTGCTTCCCTTATTTTTGTATAAATCTTTTTACTAGCTAGCCTATAATCTACCATGGTGCCTGAGCTTAATTTATTTGCTTTTACATTGGGTAAACCTACGTATAAATGATTATCTTCTAAAAGTAAATTTCTTCCGAAATAATATACAGGGCTTAATGGTAGTTTTGTATCAGGATCTACTTCAGCATCATAGCGTAATCTATTTCCAAAAATAAGTTTGTCTACTAAGTTTTCGTAAACATATATAATGCCGCCTTCTTCATTTTCATATCTAAATTTTGTAAAGTCTTTATCAAATGTTAATAGTTTATTATCAAAAGTTGTAATGTTAAAATTATCTGCGTTTTTAGCATTGACCGCTAAATGCTTTCCGTTGAAATTTAATTTACTGCCAAACTGTTCTGCTAATTCGTTATTTGGACTTTCAAGAGTTTGATCTAATTCCCAAGTACCAGTGTCTAAATTATTAGTTGGTTGGTTGTACTTGTAAATATAAATTCTTCCTTGGTCATTTTTTATAGTATCATCAAATGGAGAACCTATAGCAATTTTTGTTCCGTCTTCACTTATTGCTATGCTTTCTCCAAATTCAGCATTAGTGCTTGGCGCAGTAATATCTGCACTCCAACCATATTGTCCTTTATTATTTCTGTAAACAGCAACAATATTAGGCTTATCAGTATATTTTACATTTGTAATAAGAACTTCGCCATCTAAACTTAGATCAAAGTCTGATCCAAAATCATATATGTTTGTTAATTCTATTACACTATCTAATGCACTGTCGTTTACAACTTTTAATCCTGTGTCGTTAGGAATGTGACCCACATAATCAATCATATCGTCAGTTGAAGTCCAAAATGTTGCATCAAATACACTTGGAGTTAAATTTGTTCTAGCTGTAAACAAACTTCCATCATTGAATACAATGTCGCCGGTAAAATAATTTCTTGTTTCGTCGTATTGCCCTCTAAACTTTTTGTTCTTAGCGTACTCCCATGAATAAGCATTTGAGTTTTCTGTTCCTTTCTTGAGGAAAAATATTTTTCCAGGATTACTTGTAGTTTCAACTTCTACTGCACTAACAAATGCTCTATACAAATCGCCGCTAAGTTTTAATTTAACTCTTGTACCAAAGTAATGATTTGAACTCCGTTGCGGTGATACAATGTCCTCTGTAATAATATATTGCTGTCCAAATCTTTCATATATAGAAATAAGTCCTTCGTTTGTAAATGTGCTTGCAGATCCTTCAGGACGGGCAGATACTTTGAATACTTCAGTCCAATCTAAATTATCTGAAGCAGGTACATTAGCTGGCCTCGGAATACCAGCTACACTAGATGCTTTGTAGAACCAATATTCTACATCTTTTAATTCAAAAGCACTAGGTACTGCTATTGTTGTTGCAGCATCAAATACAATCATCTTACCTATGCCTGCTGGGCTATATCCAAGACTTATTTCCTGAATTTGTCCCATTACCCTGTCAGTAGTATAGATATCAACTCTACCGAATATGTCTGGATTAGGACCGCTAAATCCTTGAGTGCCTGGTAATTGTAAAAATTTTATTTCAGCATTGTCCCCAAATAAATCACCTTTACTCCAATTACCTGTAACATTTTTTACATAAATTGTTACATCTCTAAAGTTACGTTTATAGTACATAACTTCAGCTTGTGCCCCTGTCGTAACATCTTCAACAATTTGTCCTGCACCAGTATCAATCCATGACGTACCAATATATTGATATCTTGGAATAGGTTCAAATGGTTGGCCGTCGAGTGTTTTTGTGACTCTATAAGTTATAAAACCGTCCCATAAGTCAAATACAGTTTGTTCTTTATTAGACAATGAATAACTTAAATTAATATCACTAGGTTGTACTAAAGTGCCCACAATAGGTGCAGACATTGGTCTTGCTAAAAGTGGTCCACTTTGAGAACCAGCTAAGAAATCTATTGTACTAAACGATCCTATAATATTTTCAATTTTTATACTTGTTGTATTTGAGGCTGTTTCAAAAACTGTGCATTTTGCGTTAGTATTATCCTGTGTAATTAATTCTCCTGCAACAACACTAGTAGGTGTGTTAACTTCTAGTGTAGTAACAGTTTTCTTAAGCCTATTCCAGTAAAATTGCAGTGTATCGCCAGGCGACAGAGTGCTTGTTAGTGCAGATGGTGCTCTAGCTACCCAGTATGGTGGTGTAAACGGATCTACAGATCCGCCAGGTCCTGGAGAACCTTGGAAACTAAGGACTTGTAATAGACTATTTTCTGTATTTCTACTATCTATAGTAGCTGTCTCTGTATCTAAACTATTGTAATAATAATTTGTACTAGCAGAACTATCAGTTATAGCGTTTTTAATTAATAATCCTCTACCGCTGTCAACATTTGTTGTTCCTACAGCGTAAGGTGCACCGCAACGAATAAGAAGATAGCCTCCTAATTTATTTGTTGCTGTAAAAGTTTCATCATTAGGAGCTGAAGAAACATATTCTCCAACAAAGTCGTTACCGGCTATGAACAAACTATTAGAATCAGGAAATACACCATTGACATTGTTAACATATATAGTTGTACTACCGCCAACACTAAAAGTGTAAGCAACTGTAGCTGTTGCACCTGTAGTTGTTACTATTTGTCCAATTGCTGGAACATTAGTAACTTGATCTACAAAAAGGATAGCATCAATTTTATCACTTACAGTATGATCACCTTCTAAATATTCTTTTGTAATATACGGAATGGTTCCATTAAAAGGGTCTCTATCAGTTAGAGTAATTTGTGTTTGATTAGCATTTGTTTTTTTGTTCCAATGAAAAAATATCTCATCTTCTAGACCAACGCCCTCATATAATTGTGCAGGAGCTCTTACTAAGAAATGATCTGTAGTTACATTAGTAAAAGGATAATTACCGGCTAGCAGTAAATCTAAACTTTCTGCTCTCTCTTCGTCAAGATTAAGATCAAATAATATTTGATCAAAATTTCCAAAACTAGAAAAATTGATGTTTGTTTCACTGCCTTGAATTGCATTATCTGCAGACCAGTAGCTATCTTGATAAGAAACAATATCACCTGCAGAGTAATTTGTTGGTCCGGAGTATGCGCCTTTGAAAACTGTTTTTACATTGGAAGCGTTTGGTGATCCAATTATAATATATTTTCCATCTTTTGAAATTTCTATACTGCTACCAAATTTTTGTCCGCTTGCACAAATTTCCTGTGTAGGTAATAGAATTTGAAATAAATTCCAATTTACAGATTCACTTGGACGTTTAAATATGTAAACTTTTCCATCTTCATCTTCTGGAGCACCTATTGCCATTACAACATTTCTTGCATCTACACTCATTGCAACTGCAAAGTTTGTAAATGAATTACTCGTACTTTCTGTTGTGCCTAATTTTGCAAAACTATCTTGATTTTCAAGGACTGTCCATTTATTGTTACCTTGATCATCTATCCATATTTTAAATCCTTTTTGCATAGCAATCTGAGCTATTTGATTTGCGTCATTAATATCTTTTGCTCTGACACTTCTAAATTTAGTAATTATGCCATCGGCATTTTCAAAATCATCTGGTGGACTTTCAGACTCGAATTCTATTTTATCTAATGTAATATTTTTAACTTTATAAAACCCTTTAGCATTAGATGTTGCAAACGTTACTTTTTGGCTGCTGTCCTCTGGATCTACAGTCTGAGATGTCAAACTGACTATTCCAAGTATATCGCCTACTTTAATATCTTGCGGTGTGTTGTTTACCTGAATAGTGAAACTATCAGTTCCTTTAGTTAATCCTACAATATCATAATCACATTGTACGTACTGGTATACATTCCAGTCAAAATTAACATTACCTACCCATACATATTGATTATTCCTTAATTCATCAATATTAAGTGTAAGAAGATTATTGTAAGTGCCTAAAATAAAATTAACATCTTCAGGATTTACATATCCACTATCTTTTGTATAACCTTTGCTTACTAGTTTTGTTGGGAAAGGTTTATGATTATAATTTTTTGATTTGAGGTAAGTTTGATAACTTTGAATCCTATAAATTAAATCAGTTTCTTCGCCTGTAACAATATCAGTTAATGAAATAGGCTGTGGTTTAAGTCTAAAGTTTTTCTCATTAAGTTTGTATTCTACTTCATTGAAACTTTCGTTAGCACCATATTGCCCATCTTTTATAGCCCATTCTTCATAAAATTCTAAACTATCTTTATCTGCACTTGCTAAGGCATCAAATAGTTTCGTAAGTGCATTTTTTGATCCTTTATCATTTATGAAACCTTGATAAAATTTATATTGACTTACATCGTCATTAATAATATTTTCTAAATATTTTCTTTTTTGATAACCTATTAAATGCTGTGCTAATTTTTGTTGTTCTGAATCAAAATTATCTGAATCTAAATCGTAAAAATCAGCAAACTGATTAATTTTATAATCAAAGTTTGCGTATAATCCACGTCTCGGAGCTTGGTCTAGTCTTGACCAATCAGTATCTACAAATGTGCTTGTACCTGGTACTTTAAATTTTGCACTGTAAAAAAATTCTTTATATTTTACAACATCACCAATTGCATAATCTTTCCATGCTTCCCATTCAGTTATTTTTGCATCATCATATATGAATCCAGGAATATTTAAACTACCATTCCAGTCTGATGTTTTATATCCTAAAACTTTTATACGCTCCTGTCTATACCCAGGCTCAACGTCATAAATGATATCTCCAAATACAGTCTGATTGTCTATCAAACAAACATGTTCTTTAGATACTAAAGGAATTTTTATGTGATATATACCATCTTCAGTATTGATAGTTCGCACACTAAAATTATTATCTGTATCTTTAGCAAATTTTACATTTGTTGTAGGTAAAATTTTGCCGTCGGCTTTCAATAGACTGTAACCAAAAAATGTTTCTAAGACGTTGGATGGTGTGGCATAATCGCTTTTGAAATTAACTTTGTCTGCGCCTGGACTTAAAGAAATAACCGTGCCTGCACCCCAATTTTGTGTTGTCCAATATAAAAATTCTCTCACCGATGTCTGCCAGTCTGCGACATCATATGTATCTGCTACAAATTGGCTAAATGAAAATCCTAAAGATTCTAAATACTTTCCGTATCCTAATATAAAATCTACAACATCCTGTATATTTGTAAATAATGTTCCATAGTTTATCTGAGATGTTTCATTACTATAATTATTACGTAAGAAAGCATCTCTTCCACCTACTGTAGGTAAAGTAGGTAGCTGTACATATAATGAAGAATCAAATTCTCCTGCACTTGTATGTGTTTCAACTGCTCGATAAAAACCCCCGCCACTTTTAACAATTACACCTGACACGTAGGTTTTATTCGTATCCCAAGTAACAAACGGTTCACTTACACCGCCAACATTAATTAAAGGATCGTTCTGTTTTTTAATAACAGGAAAGTAATTAAACACAGGATTACTATTATCATAACCTTTGATGTAATAACCTTCTGTCTGTTTTTCTATTATCAATCCACTATATGTTACTTCTTGTGTAGGAAAACTGCTGTTTAAAAATATATCATAATTTTCATCAGGCACAAAAACGTTACCTTGATTAAGTGGTGTACGACTGTCTAGAATTAATCTAAATTTATCTTTATCAGTGAATCCACCTATCTTGAAACCTATTTGGTTTTTTAAATTAAAAATATTACTTTTATATTTTGTAATATTTTCTCTTGTCAATGCAACTTGGTAATCAATAATATAGTTTATTATACCGCTTGTGTATATTTGAGTAGCATCATCTATTGTAGTGGAGTATACTATACTTGATAGTTGAATTTGTTTTTCTGTATCTCCGTACACAATTTGATTTGCTAAATTTCTTTTTTGCCTTACCCTATCAAATGCTGTAGCAAATACTTTAGATGGTCTGTTTATACACATTGCACGTAATAATGCAAAAGGGTATTCGCTAGATCTACGCCAAGCAGCTTCTACTGGTGATCCATCACCAAAACTGAATTGATCATTTGCAAATTCTATATTTAAATTTAAACTGACTCTACTGTCATTAGGACTTAACAGTTTACCTGTTGTATCTACAGGAATATTTTGTAGTAAGCCAGGACGCATATATTTTTTATCAATTTTAAATGCAGGCTGTCTGATTATACCGCCTTGTAAATCTTCCCATAACGGTAAATTATTAGATGTATATGGTCCAGGTCCGTATTGTGTTTCCCACCAATCTGGCTTTACACTAAAACCAAGCATTTCCCAAGGATGCGTATGAGGTCTGTCAGTATCAAATGCATACCTATATAGTTCTCGCCACCAACCTGGACAATCCTCGTTATTAGAATATCTTGTTTGACTGTAATTAAATGTGAATGGATTTTCTCTTTGGTAATACACATGTTTTGTATATTCTAAGTCTAATAATCTTAACCAAGATAAAAATTCAGATATCATACTATTATCTAAACTTGTCTTATCAATACCAGTTGTTCTGTACAATCCTTTTTGTAATTCGTGTATATCAAATAAAGTTTGATCATATTCTACTTTTATATTATTGTAAATTCTTCTTTCTAATTCTAAAACAAGATTGTCTCTAAAATCTTTGTATGCTTTTATTTTACTTCCATCGTGTCCTTGAATTACCGGTGTTCCTTCAGTCCACTCTATGTAACCTTCTGGCTCAGTCACGCCATGATTTGCACTAGTGTTAGGCATGTAGAATTGTCTATTAAGTCCTACAAAGGTATGTAAGTGAGCACCACCACTGCCGCCTAACTCTGTGTCTCTAGCTTGTGCTTCTGCTAAAGTAGCGTATATAGGATAAAACCATCCTAGTTTTCCTGCGCCGTTTTGATTAGGTCCTGCAACTCCATAGATTTTATAAGGTCCAGATGGTAAATCAGGAGGTGCATCCTGTGTAGTATCGTCGATGTAAAATTCTGGTTCAAATTTAGGATATAATCCTAACTTTGTTGGTGTTGGAGGAACATAACTTCCGTTTGTATTTTCGTATTCGACAATATCAATTACGTCACCAATTTGTTTTGTGGTATTAATTACAGCAAAACCTTCGCTATTAAATGTATACTCTTTACCATATGTAAGTTGTAATCCGTTTTGATAAACATTGACTGCTTTGTTGCTTGGATTTGTCAAAGAAAATATTTCAGATAAAGCAAAAAACTTTTGATCCACGTCTTCTATTTCGATAGAGTTAATTTTTTTACCACCAGAAGGAAGCATATCACTAAAGTAATATGGCATTTCGTTTGTTTTATCTTTATTAAGTTCTGCAATAATTTCATCTACATGTAATCTCACAGGACCTTCATATCCTAAAGTGTTTGCTATTTCTAAAAATAATCTTTTAAATTTTCCGTAATCGTATCTTGCAGACGATAATGCTTTTACAACATTACTATTTTCATCTAGTATATGATACAAACTTAAATTTAACGGTCCAGAATGTTTTAAAAACTTTTTGCCAACTCCTGCTAATTCATCTGAAGTACCTAAATCACGTAAATTGCTAATGCCAGGAAAACTTCCTACAAAATTATCTTTTTCTTCTACTATTGTGCGTAAATGATCATTTACTTCACCTAAAGTAAATTGATTGATATTGTTGTTTAAAGGATTTTTCTCTAAATTAGATGCAATTTCATAATAACCATTATTTGATTTATCATAAGGACTTCTAGTTTTAATTACTACTATATCATCTGCTTTTAAACTATTAGAGAAATTAATACTACTTTCATCATTTACATTTTGTTGTATTGTGTAATCTATATCTTTTTTGTTTAACACATTGTTAACATATACACGAATCCATAAGTTATCTTTAAAAGCTGTGTTTACATACATATCTAGATCAAATTTTTTCTGATCTGCTGTTGCAACATACTGTCTTATAATTGTTTGTTCACTATCTTTCTTAGCTTTGATCCATCCGTTAACTAAATCATAACTGCTTCTATCTTTATATTTTCTGATAAAACCTTGATCAGTATTTTTCATTTGCAAAGCATTATCTTTAGTATATGTAAAGCTATTATTCAATAAATCAAATGTGAATACAATATCACCAGTATTTTCTATGCTTCTATATGTTAACGGAAACCCTAATTCTGTATCAGCTGTGCCCGAGCTTTGTGTGTAACTAAAAATTTGGTTTCCTGTAAACAATGAAGAAGGATAAGTTGTTGTATCTGAAAATCCTATATCATTTGAATCGAAAAGATCAAATTTTGGTTGTTGATTTACGCTTGATTTATTTTGACCTTCTTTCCAATCTTGTCCGTTATAGTAAAAATATTTTCCTCTATTCTTTTCACCCTGTGTTATAAGTACTGTTTCATTTATTTGAGGTGTACTATCTGATTCTTCGACTAGTGTAATTTGTGTGTTATTGTTTACTTTAACAAAACGCACTTTAAAAATTTTACCTTTTACTAAAGGATCAGGATCAGCTGTAAATAATACACGCATACCTTCAGTAAGATTAACTCCGTCTATATTGTATCCTGTTGATCCTTCTACAAACGAAAAAGCATCAATAGTAAACGAATCTATTAAGTTTACATTACTTTTTGATGCTGTGCCGAAATTATATAATTTTAAACCTTTTTCAAATTCTATAATAGGTCTTGCGGCCCTACTATTTTGATCAAGATTTGCAATCTGTCCGTTTAATTCTGCAGACTTTTCGATAACTTTTTTATGGAACCATCTATTGTATCTACTCCATAAATTACCATCTTTACTGCCTCTGTTAATAACAATGTAATCTTTTTTGCTAGGAAAACCTAGTGCTTCACTAAACGGATAGTAATCAAATTCTTGTGCATCAAATTCCACTGTAATATCATCTGTAAATAAACCACTTACTTCAAGATCGTCTTGTTTGACAAGTTGTATTTCGCTGCCTACACCTTCTACAAACCATTCACTATCTGCATATTTTGCAGGTAAAACATTTCCTAAAAATTTTACTTTCATGCCGTTTGATAAATCAAAACCTGCACTTGTAGTATAAGTTTGTTTTCCTATTATTTCATTATCAACATTTATTTCAGTATTTTCTAAAATGTCTGCTACACGAATCAACCCACTTAAATTTGGATCGTCTTTAGAAATATAGTACAATGATTCTGGTGCTGTATCAGGCACCGTAAATTCAATGATACCTTCATCTAACCAATCTTCAGTTGTAATATTTCCTTCACTATCATATTTTGTTATTCCAGTTGAATATATCAAACTTGTATTAGTTGCTTCATCTTCTGGTTCTCTGCCAGGAGCAAAAGTAATTTTTGTAACAAAAGAAATAGGGTAATTAGGTGTGTTTACAGCAAATCTATATGTTTGTCCTCTGTATAAAGTAAAAGTAGGATTATTTGTTAAACCATCCGGTGTGAACAAATATGTCGGATTACCTTCATTATCTTTCAATCCAACTGTATATGTGCTTTGAACTTCTTTACTTTGTCCAAAAACACTTATTGTTGCTGGTCCTGTGGGCAACCAATAATATTCTCTATAATTTACAATTTTGTCCCAATCTATATGCGGATTCCAAGCATAATATTCTTGGCTGTTTAAGTTGCTATGATTATTTGTGTTTGCAGATAACACTTTCAACTTATTAATATAATCATTATAGTCAGCGTAAAAATCTACATTACCTAAATCATCTTTAATTACAGCCGCTGGTTCTAATTGATAGTTTTCCCTATCTTTATTAACATCGCCAGCATAATTATCATCAGCTTTATATGCTAATGCTTGTTTCCTACCATAAAATACATTTAATTTTTCTGCAACACCTGGTTGCATCATTTGATCTAAAGTAGAATTTAAAAATTTATTGTTAAATTCAGTTCTAAAATATTTAGGTAAATGATTAGCTGTTTTTCTTTTATAATTTTTGTCACCTGCAGGAAGTGCAGGTTCTTGTTGATTGTTCTCAAAAGCCATTAGTAACCATATCCTCCACCACCGCCGGAGCTACCGCCGCCGCCGCTTGACCCTGATCCGCCTGATCCTGAACTACCAGAACCACTAGAGCTACTTGAACTGCTAGAGCTACTTGAACTGCTAGAGCTACTTGAACTTACTGTTGTGCTACTTGTTGTAGTTGTAGATGTGTTCACATTGCTGTAAGAAGTAGTGCTAGTTGTCATACTACTACTTTGTATTCCTATGTTACTTGCACTACCGCTTGTAGTAATACTTCCTGCAGCTACTATTTGATTAGCTGTAACTGCATCTATAATCTCAATATCATTTACGGTTGCACCACTTATAAAAATTTCATCTACTTCTGATTTTATTTCAAATAAACTTCCAAAAGTTTGAGTTGCATCTTCTGGTACAATTAAAAATGTTACTATATCAGGTGACATTTCTTTCATGACGTAGGTAGATAATTCTGAGAAATAAAATTTCTCACCAAAATCCCAATTTTCTAAAGCAAAAAATTGATTTATTAAACCTATGACCCTTGACTTTATATCATTGTCATTAAGGACTACATCAGGATTTTTAACAACTTTAAATTTTCCTTGCAAACTGCTCTCCGCTCTACTTCCAAATAAAACTCTATATTTTACAGGATGATAAACTATTTCATCACTTAAAGATTTAATTTTTGATAAATCTGATCCATAACTTGTAAACAATTGATCGCTGGAGGCAGGAAGAGGTTTACGTGCAATAGTCCCATCTAAAAATTGTCTAAATTGTGTGTCATATCCTCTGGTCAATATGTAGGTGTCAATTATGTTACTACTGCTAGGATCAATACGTGAAGTATCGTCTGCGGCGTGTACATATTGAAACTTTATATTTTCTCTACCTACATATGCTTGGTAATCTGTAGTAATAGATGTATTACCTAAAGTTTTATTATATATTTCAAATATATTTTCATCTATAAAATAAAATACTCGTCCATCTGTATACGGGCTAAGAGCACCAAGTTCACTTTTATTTTGGAATATAATTATGTTCAATTTATCATTACTAACAAAATTATAATCAACAACTCCGTCAGTTGTTACAAATTTTTGCAAAAATATATATTTTGTAGTAGGGTTAACATTAGGTGCTACTATTTCTTCAAAAATTTGAGGATCATCTACAACACCATCATCGTCGTTGTCAAAAAAGGTAACTTGCACTTTTTTAGAATTTACATATCCTACAGTGTCTCTGTATTCTTCAGTTATTTCCCAGTTTTGATCGGTGGTAAAATTTGTAATACTATCTGGCTTGTTATTATTATTTAAAACGATAATTCTATCTTTAACAACTTTGCCAGTCAAATTATTATAGATTTTGTCACTACTGTCAAAATAAAATCTTATCTCTGCATCAGACTCAAAAACGTATCTTGCACCTCTATAATCAATATTGTAAGTTTCGCCATCAGTGGTAAATTTAAGTAACCAACTACTATCAATTTTTTGTCCACTTATATCCCCAGTCTTACCTATACTAAATGCAGAGGTAACATCAAGATTACTTTCTGTAATTAATCTCCATTGTCCTATATTTCTATCAAATCTTAATCCAAATGTTTTATACGAAAATATTTGATCTACTAATTGTGTCTTTACATCGCTTTCTATTGTTTGTGCAACACTTGGACGTATTTCTACAAGCTGTGCATCAGTAGGTATTTCGTCGTTGACTAAAACAGCTCCTGTGCCATCAGTGTTATCAGTAGTGCCGTTTCCATTGACGTTAACAATTTTTACCCATTTGTAAGTTACTGCACCCATATAATTAGCTTCACCAGTTTTGAGTGTTCCATCAGGTGCAAAATGTTTACCTGCAGGAGCAATAAATTTTACAGTTGATCCTGGTTTAATTAATTTTAAAACACTTGTGGTAAAATTACCTAAAGTCTGTTTAATTTCATTTACATTAGAAAAGTATCCAGTGCTGATATTTGTATCTTTTGTAACTTGATTCCAAGTGATTGTTAAGTCTGTTGTATCAACAGCAGGATATTCACTAAAATAATAATTTCGTATTTTTTTGCTTGCAAGTATAGGTTCTATAGTGTTAAGAATAATACCTTCAATATCAGTTTGTGTGCTGAAAGTAAATTTTTCTTTTGTATTAAGAATTTCTTTATACAATACACCGTCGGTACCAAATAGATTTGTTTTACTATATTTGCCTGTTGCATCTACTAAATCAAAATATCTTGATATTCCGCTTGTAGTCCTGTTAACACTTTTTGCTTTTATAATTTCCTGGCTTATTGTTAAAGGTCCAATTTGGTAATCTTCAGCCGTGATTAATCTGTTTTGTGTATAGTACGTTGCAGGTGCTTTTTGTTTTATGTTTACATTTGTTTCAGAAACACTTGCATTGTCTACTGTGTATTTTAACTCATACACAACTGTCATAGTTTCTATTTTTCCGATACGACTTACATAGGTAATATCTATAGATACCCCTCTCATGTCGTTTGGAGTAATTACAAGATTTTGATTTCTACTTGTTCTATAATATGTTCTAAAATCGCCTTGTGGTAAATTACCAAAAGTTCCATCGGCAAATATTAAGCTAACTCTGTCTTCTATTCTAGATAGTACACTGAAAATATTACGAATTTTTTTATTCAAACTATTGTAAATTACATTGTTACCTTCAACAGCATCAACTTTAGTCCAAAGTTCATTTTCGTTACCTTCTGAATCTAATTTATATAACCAAATATCTGAATTGTTTATATTTGTTGCATCTATACTTACGGTTTGATTTGTGCTTGGATTTACAACACTAAAATCGCCCGAGTCTAAACTACCTTGTCTAAAGTGGCTAAAGAATCCTGTGTTTGCACTTCCAGCACCTCTACCATCTTCACGGTAAAGTAAACTAAAAGCATTTCCTGGTTTAGGTGTTTCTTCTACAATAGATGAGTCTGTAATATCTGTTGATACGATATCAAAGTTTGTGCTTTGTCCATCAATGTTTTGATTTATACTAAACACAGGCACATTTGTATTATTTGAATTTAATCTATATTGTTCAGTAGGAATGCCGTCTATTATTTCTTTTTTAACAGGTTTACCAACTACCGAATTAACCGGCATTGCTCTGTTAAGAACTTTTACAAATTGTTCATACCAGTTTGGGTTTGCTGGATCGTTCCAAAGTATTGTTTGATTTTCTAAATTTATGTTATTTGAATCAACAAAGGATTCAGTAGTTGTTACACTTGCAATTTTAAGAATACCATTTGCCGCAATATTACGTTTAGGATTGTAACTAAGCAATCTTGCTAATCTAAGCACACTTTCACGACGTTCTGCAAGTTCTAAATAGTTTTCACGTGCATTTAGATCCATTCTAAATGCTAAGTTTTGTCCTAAAAATGCTATTAAATCAATTAGTGCAAGGTACTCTGAACTTTCAATATAATCGTTAAAATCTTCAGGATAATTATTCCTTAGATAATTGATCATAGTGCGTCTTAAGTTATCAAAATCATAACTTTTGAAATCAGCGTTTCTATAAGTTTGATAGATACGCTTCCAATCTTCTGCTACTAATAATCTATTTTGTCTGTCTGTTGATGACATAATACAATCCTTTTTAATATTTATCGAACAATGTTAACTACGTATATAATTAGGCGGTCAAAAAGCCTGCATTTTCGTCAAAAGTTAGTTTCATTCTTTCCGATATATTATATGGCAAATATTCTAAATCTATTTCAATTTGTATTCCACTTTCAAACTGATCTACTGTTACATTTTTTACTTTTACACGAGGATCAGCATTGACAATTCTAGTAATGTTTTGTGTAATTGCATCTTTTAATCCCGGTGTAAGTGGTTCAAATAAGACATCCCAAATGATTGTACCAAATGTAGGATCTGAAAGTTTTTCTCCTTGTCTAATATGAAAATGATTTATAATATCTTGTTTTATTAATGCCATATCATAAAGCACAGGATTTGTATTATTAGGATTTACAGTGCTTATGCCACGATAATATTTTGATCCAAGCTCATAAGAGTCTGTTCTCTTGTTACCTTTTACAGTAATGTCTTTAAATAATTTTTTTTCTAATGAGCTCATACTATATTTAACCGTTTGTTTTCCTGAATGTATCTCTTACTGTTCCTGCTGTGCCTTTACCTGGTGTCGTTACAGTGCTACTATCTGTTTTGTCAGGTGTATGTAAAGTAGGATCTATATTTTCATGTCCGTCCCATGGTTCAAAAGAAGGCAGTCTCATAGGTAAATCTGCAGGTGTTGCTGATGTGGCAGACGATGCAGACGAAGGTGATCCGCCAGCAGACCCTGCCATACCTCCTCCTATTGTATCTGGAGGATGTGTTGATCTTACTAAAATACCTTTTACTTCCTGTGCCATCATATTTGCAGGTGTCTGAATATCTCCTAATGCTTTTATGCCGCCATCAACCTCTAAAGCAGAACCTGCTACAACTTTAGTAGAATCTAAATTTAAGTTTCCACTTGTTGTAATTTTTCCATCAGAGCCTATTTTCAAACTCATATCAGCACCTGATTGTAAATTCATTTGATCAGCTGTCAAAATATTCATTTGCTCAGTTGATTCTAAATTCATTACATTATCTGTCTTTAGACTCATAGGAGAGACAGACTCTAATCTCATTTCATTTCCTGCTTTGATATTAATATTATTCGTTGCTTCTATATTCATATCTCTTTCAGCCTTGATGTTTAAATCATTTTCAGTTCTAATACTAATACTATCCTTTGCATAGATATCAATTTTTCCATTTGCCGTAAGTTCAATCCAACTGTTTCCACTACCATGAGCAATGTAAATTAAATCTTCAGAATTATGTAATAAAATTTGGTGGCCGGTTCTTGTCTTTAATTTCATAAACTCATTATGAGGTTTTGTAGGATCTCCGGATTCTCCTTTTTCAACATTTGCATATTCACTACCGCCTTCTTTTGCAGACGATTTTCTTAACATAGAAGCATCGCCATCATCCATTATAAAATGACTACCGCCTAGTCTACTAAAAGGAACTTGACTTTGAGCAAATTTTTCTCCGTATGCAACTTTAGGTTTTCCTGGACGTCTATCATATGGTCCTGGAGTACTAATGCCAAATACCATACTAGGTGCTTCTCTTCTAGCACTGCTTGTATTTGTTCCTCTAGTATGATCATCTAGCAACCCAGCAACTTCTAATTGATTTTTAGTATCTTGAGATACTGGTTTGATAAACTGTGTAGGGTCTTTACCATTACCGGATTCTAATGCTTTATTATATTCACCTACAGGTAATGGTTTAGATTTTATTGTATCATTATATGACGTAGACGCACCTCCAGGTAACATAAAATTCATATTTTTATCTTGTATACAACCAAACCAAAAACCTTGTCCATAATTTTCTTCTGCAAAGAAGACTAAAACTTTTACACCAACATCAGGTGGAATAGCCCACATGCCATAACTTTTCTGAGTATTATCATATCCTGCATTTTTTGTAACTCCGGTCCTTGGTGTTACACCATAAAAAGGACTTACATATGTGCATGGAATTGTATAACCGCTACTAGTATCTGAATCTTCATTTCCTGCTTGAGTCGTTTTTAATATTTCAACTTCAAGTCTACCCATAAAATCAGAATCTAAATGGTTTCTTATTCTTCCTAAAAAAGGACCATTGCCTTTCATCCAATCAGGAGCAATTCCTCTTGTTAACCTATTGACACGTTTTGGATCATTAATTGCCATTATCTTGGTCCCATCGCTCGATCAGCTTGTTGTTGATTAGTAGAAACTTCGGATGCACCTGCACCTTTTTTGTTGCTATCAGTCTTTGCCTCTTTTGCTTTTTCTTTTTTAACTTTATTGCCTTCTGTAGTAGGCACAGCTTTTGTATCTTCGCCTGGTTGATTTCTTCTTCTGATAAGTTGCATTTTTTGTGTAAACACACCTTCAGAAAAACTATTAGTAAGCAAAGTGACATTGTACAATCCACTAAATGCTCCAACTGGTGTAACTCCTAGACTAGGAAAATCCATGTAATTTCCTTGACTGTAATCTAAAGGTGTTTTAAAATTAAGTAATATATCAACTTCACTACTTTGATAATCCATTGTACCGTCTGCTGTAATATTAATGAGAGGAGTTTCTGGTGCGTTATAATTTCCCATTCCGCTATCTGCAATATAATAAGGATCTCCCCATATTGTCATCTCAGCTGTAACTAAATCTACAGGACTATTAATCAAAGCATCGTTAAAATCTCTTGCTATAGAAGTCTTTATTGTTTCTATATCTCCCCCTCCAACATTTCCAGTAGAATTATCAATTTTTTCTTGCACAGCAACATTTCCAGATTGAGATAAATTCGCACTATCGCCTTCTGTAAGTTCTACTTCGGTTTCGTCTCCCTCTCCTGCAGCTGATTCTTCTCTGCTGTCTTTAACTCCTGCTTTTGTTTTACCTCCAAAAGGTGTAATTGCTGTAAAAAACGCCACATCAAAATTAATATTGAATTCTAATATATCATCATTTTTTCCAGAGTATATATAATCATATTCTTTACATGCTTGTCTTTTTAAATTTTCTATACCTGGAGTAGCTTTGGTACTTGGTTGATATCTACTTACATGTGCCATGAACGGAACAACTCTATATACATATATTTTTGGTGATGTTCCTAACTGATCCATGTGTTTAGGATCTGTAATATTAAACACATCAGCTTCTACTTTAAACCAAGGAATAAATCCATTTGCATCTGGCTCAGTATCTAGAATTTTTTGTCCGTATTCACTAACCAAAATTAGTTCTTCTATAATTTCTTGAGTTGTAGTACCAGCTTTAAAAGTAAAGGTTCTGAGATTATTGCTTATTTGCACTTTTCCTCTTTCAAATACCCCCGGCTTGCCTTCAACTTCTACAAACTTTGGTCTTCCGAAAGGTTGTTTACCTCCATCTAGAAAACTTTTTACTATTTTAGACTTACCTATTTCATTAATATTTTCTTCATTCTCTGCATATTTTTTAATGCTGTCACCTATATCACTTCTTTTTACAACAATTCCCAATAGTTTTGATAATTCTGCATCAAAATCAGCTGGTAGGGGAGCATTTTCTGTACCAGTAATAGATTCATATATTTTTCTTTTATCTTCTTCAGAGAATCCGTTAGCACCTGCACTTACTTCACTTGGATTGACAGTTGCGGCATCTACTTTTTGTTCTGTACCTCCAAGACTTTCAGTAGCAGAGTCCCTTTTCGTAGGAAATAATATCACATATTCGTCTGGTGTAACTACTTCTTTGGCCTTTTTCTTTTCTTGATTCCTTCTGTTTACATGTTGAGATAAACTCTGGCCGCCTTTTTGCAAAATTTCATGTAAAGTACGTCCTGTAATTTGTACATCTGTTTTAATGCTTTGTACTTGATTAGTAAGAGCAGTTTCGTGCCAAGGAATACATTTTACATTGTATACACTTCCGCCTTCTGTCACTTCAAAATCAATATTTGCCAATTTTAATGGAAATATTCTCCTTGTGCCTGGTTTTTTGACTCTTTGTCCGTTGCCGTCCCAACCTTCAAATTCAACACTAAGCACAAAAGGAGCCATTAAGTAGTTTTTATGTCCACATCGTAAACTTGCAACTTGCAATGCCTGCAAAAACAAACCCATACTGAGTGGTTCTGTCACATTAAAGTCAATTGATGTAGCATTTGTTTGTTTCGTACGAGGATTAAAGCCGATAATTGATTCTATATTAACATTATCAATATAATATTCAACTTTTCCAAAATTTTCATACGCAGTTGCGGCTCCATCGCCCGCACCTCCTCCGGATTTTAAAATTACTACTGAAGGATCTTGTATTCTGTAAGTTAAGTCTGGAAAATTTATTTCAAAATTATTTAAACATCCTAATGTAAAGATGTAATTATAAGATGCAAAATCTCTTAATTCATTAGGAAAAGGTGGACCACCACCTACAAAGGAAGTTAATAAATTTGCAACATTTTGCACACCTTTTACAAAGTCCGGTACGTTTTCTGGTTTTACATTATATTCAGGTGCTACTGTTGCTCCTACTTGTCCAGTAGCAGACCCTGCAACTGTATCAGTTCCCACTCCTAGTTTAATAAGAGGATCCATTTTACATTCCTAACAATTTTTTCAATGATTCTGATTTAGGTAGGTAAATTCTAGTTCCTGCTTCAATGTCGTATATTGGATCTTTTATAATATCCATGTTCCTTTGTGCAAATACCCACCATAAATTTTGGTCATCATATAAATCATATGCCATTAAGTCTGGTCTATGAGTATATTGTTCTTCAATAGTATACAATCTGTCATCGTCCTCGGCAGGTACAGGCCTAATTGATAAAATATCCAAGTATTGTTTTCCTGCAAGTTTTGTAGAGTGCCAAGGACTGTTTTGTTTATATATCGCCATTAGATAAATCCACCACTACCTTTGACATAATTGCCATTTACAAACTTTTGTAAGCTAAAGTTTTCAACTGCACGTCTACTGTATATAGGTTGTACTGTACATTGTATATTACTTCTAGTTGGTACGTGACTTCCGCCAGGTCCTACACCTTTACAAAAAATATAATCTACATCTTGGTTAAGTTCAACAGCAAATTGTGTAACAACTACAGGAACATTTTTAAAAACATAATCACCGTAGCCATTTAATTTTACAACAGGTGGTGGACTACCTTGTGCAGGAGTATTACCATATGCCATTTTTGAAACGCTTCTTAGATAATGCACAGCCGCTAACCAATATTGTCCTTCAAGAGCATTTTCAACTGTAAAATCTCCTGTAATACTAAATTGATCCACTTGAGAGTTTTGATATGCAAAGAATGGATAATTACTATGTATAGGCTTTATAGGCGAATAAGCAGCACTATGAGTCACATAAATTTGAGGAGTGTATGGCCAAACTAATCCATTTGTTCTAGTAAGTGGAGCGAGTATAGGACTTGATGTGAAATTTCCAGGCAAACTTAATCTAACTCTCCAGTCTCCTGGAGCATCAGAATTTTGACCCCAAGTAGCTTCACCAAAGTCAAAGTCATCAGATTGTTGGGCACCCAATATTCCGGTTGCTCTAAGGAATTTACCAAAGGAAGATTCTTGCAGATTATCAATAAAGGCATCTTTTGCCCTAGATCCTACATTAGAAATGTTTTCTCCAATTTCACCTACCCAGTTAGGAGTAGAAGAAGTTGGAGCAGCACTATTTCTAGCTTGCGATTCTGCTATTCTTTGTATCCTATCTTCATATGCCATATTTTTTTATCTCCTTATAACTTATTTATTGACTTTTTTAACTACGTAGTTTATAATAAGAGTATTAAAATGGAGAAAAGATGAGAAAAATCAACTATCTTAACAATAAAGACATACTTGCAGAAATAGCAAAGTCAAAAAACACATTTTGTAGCTATACTGATCAAGAATATGCACAATATGATATTATTTTACCAAGTTTAGAAAAAATTAATATCAGAACAATAGCCGAAGCAAAACGGAACAAAGCAAAAAGACTAACAATGAAAGCCTTTGAAGCTGCTAAAGCTGAAGGTAAAAAAGTAAAACAAGCCGAATTTGAAGTAGATTATAAAAAGATTGACAAATATGAGCTTGTATTTAGAATAATGACATTTGACCATGTGCCAGAAGAACCAGGCAGAAAGAAGAATCCTAAAACTATTGCAGATACTAAAGTTAAGGTAAATTTTCCGCCTTTTCAACACTACAAATTTAATGACAAAGATGAATTAATATGTATTGGAAAAAGCCACTGGGAAGGTGGTATGGAAAATGGGCATTTTACAATGGTTCAAGGAAAAGCAACAGATAAACTAGCAATGATGTGGATGAAGCTATGTGAAAGATATGCTACTAGAGGTAATGTTAGAGGTTATACATATAATGACGAAATGAAAGGTCAAGCTATACTACAATTAGCACAAATAGGACTGCAATTTGATGAATCAAAATCAGCAAATCCGTTTGCATACTATACAGCGGCAGTAACAAATAGCTTTGTTAGAGTTATAAACTTAGAAAAACGCAATCAAAACATAAGAGATGACATACTCGAAATGAATCACATGAACCCAAGTTACACAAGACAAGCGGCAGGTGAATGGGAAAATGCTATGAAAAGAGAAAAAGAACTGCGCCAGCAAAATAATAGTTGACTTTTGTCAAAAAACACTTTATAATAAGCAAAAGAAAGGTATGACATTTGTTTAATAAAGCCGCAGTCTTTACTGATATCCATTTTGGATTAAAAGGTAATAGCAAAATTCACAACGACGATTGTGAACAATTTATCGATTGGTATATTGACCAAGCAAAACAAAATAACTGCGAAACTGGTATATTTTGTGGTGATTGGCATCATAATCGTAACAGTCTTAACTTAACAACTATGGATGCTACTATAAGATGCCTAGAAAAACTAGGTTCAGCATTTGATAAGTTCTATATGTTTGTAGGTAACCATGATTTATACTACAAAGACAAAAGAGATGTAAGTTCTACAGAGTTTGCACGGCATATTCCTGGCATAACTGTAGTTGAAAAGTTTACAGAGATAGAAGATGTTGCATTAGTTCCTTGGTTAGTAGGTGACGAATGGAAAAAAATACAAAAATGTACGTCGAAATACATGTTTGGGCATTTTGAATTACCACATTTTTATATGAATGCAATGGTGCAGATGCCAGAGCATGGTGATTTACGAGCTGAACATTTTGTTAATCAAGATTATGTATTTTCAGGGCATTTTCACAAAAGACAGAAGCAAGGAAAAATACATTATATAGGAAACGCATTTCCCCATAACTATGCAGACGCATGGGACGATGATCGAGGCATGATGGTGTTAGATAGACAAAATAACACAGAACCTCAATATATTAATTGGGAAGATTGTCCTAAGTATAGGACAACTACGCTTAGTAAACTACTTGATCCTAAATCAGATATTATTAAACCTAACATGTATTTGCGTGTAACGTTAGATTTGCCAATATCTTATGAAGAAGCACAATTTATAAAAGAAACATACATTAATAATCATAAATGTAGAGAAATAACACTTATTCCGCAAAAGCAAATAGAAGAAATTAGCACAGAACTTGATATTACACAGTTTGAAAGTGTTGATGAAATAGTAGCAAAGGAGATATCAGCAATAGATAGTGATAATTTTAATAAAAAAATGTTGCTAGATATCTATAATGAACTTTAATGATTAAAATAAAAGATTTAACAGTAAAAAACTTTATGAGTGTGGGTAACCAGACTCAAGCAGTAGATTTTAATAAAGAACAATTAACACTTGTACTGGGTGAGAACTTAGATCAAGGTGGAGATGATGCTGGTTCAAGAAACGGTACTGGTAAAACTACAATAATAAATGCATTATCATACGCACTTTATGGAAATGCACTTACAAATATCAAAAGAAACAATTTAATTAACAAAACCAATAGCAAAGGTATGTTAGTGACACTCCATTTCGAAAAGAATGGTGTTGATTACAGAATTGAAAGAGGTAGATCTCCTAACATAATGAAGTTCTTCATAAACAATGAAGAACAAGAACTAATTGACGAAAGTCAGGGTGATAGTAGAAAGACACAAGAGTATATAAATGACTTGTTGGATATGAGTCATGACATGTTCAAACATGTTGTTGCACTAAACACATACACAGAACCATTCTTAAGTATGCGTACAAATGATCAACGTGCTATTATCGAACAACTATTAGGAATAACAATACTTAGTGAGAAGGCAGAATCATTAAAAGATCAAATTAAGCAAACTAAAGATGCTATTACAGAAGAAAACGCTAAAATTACTGCTATACAAAGCAGTAATGAAAAAATACAAGGTACTATTGAGGGATTAGAAAGAACACAGCGAGCATGGCAAGCTAAAAAGAATCAAGATATTGAAAAGTTAACACAATCTATCGACGAACTTGAACATTTAGACATTGAAATAGAACTGGATGCCCATGATAAATTACAAAATTGGACTGAACTAAACAATGCTATTACGGCTCTTAACAAAGAAAAAAGCACACTTGAGAGTGCATTACTACGTGCGGACAAATCAGTAGAAAAAGCTGAAAAAGACATCGCAAATCTTGTTGATGCTACATGTTACACATGTGGACAAGCACTTCAAGACGATAAAAAAGTAGAGCTTGAATCTAAAAAAGAAAAAGAACTGACTGATGCAAAAGCATATCAGACCGAAGTTAGTGACAAACTAAAAGAAGTGATTGACGGATTAGCAGACATTGGAGATATTAACGGGCGACCTAATACTTTTTATGAAACAGCTAAAGAAGCATACGAACATAGACAAAATGTAGATACTTTGAAGCAAACTTTACAAAACAAAAATGATGAGATAGATCCTTATCAAACTCAAATAGAAAATTTAAAAAATACTGCAATGCAAGAAGTAACTTGGGATACTATGAACAGCTTGACTGATTTCAAAGATCATCAAGAATTTTTACTTAAACTATTAACAAACAAAGATTCTTTTATACGTAAAAAAATTATTGATCAAAACTTATCTTACTTGAATAATAGACTCACATACTATTTAGATAAACTTGGATTGCCACATCAAGTAGTATTCTTAAATGATTTATCAGTAGAAATTACACAACTTGGTCAAGATTTAGATTTTGACAACTTGTCAAGAGGAGAACGTAATAGATTAATACTTGGCATGAGTTTTGCATTCAGAGATGTTTGGGAAAGTTTATATCAAAACATAAATTTACTTTTTATTGATGAGCTAATAGACAGTGGTATGGATACATCGGGTGTTGAAAATTCACTTGCAGTAATTAAAAAGATGGGCAGAGAGCGTAGCAAAAATGTGTATCTTATTTCACATAAAGATGAACTAGTTGGTAGAGTTAATCATGTTTTAAAAGTAATAAAAGAAAATGGATTTACTTCTTATGAAAACGATGTAGAGATTGTTGAATCATGATTGAAGATGACACACATGACTTGCTTACAAAAGCATACATGGAATATTTTAAAGCAAATGAAAATTTTGAAGCACGGAACAGCGTTAGAACACACGGTGCGGCTAGAAAATGGCTTCGTGAAATACGAACACTAGCCAAACTAAGAATGGATGAAATACACACAAAACACAAAACCAAGAAAGACCAAGGCACTGAATAGGCATGGGTAAGTATCCATATGCAATGGACTTATCAAGGAAAAAATATAGACACACTACCGCAAGACATTGAAGGTTTTGTATACTTGATAACAAATCTTACCAATAATAAAAAATACGTAGGCAAAAAATTAGCCAAATTTAAAACTACAAAGCCACCGCTCAAAGGCAAAAAAAACAAAAGGCGCGGATACAAAGAAAGCGATTGGAAAGAATACTGGGGATCCTCAGATCATTTACTTGAAGACGTTCAAACACTAGGTGAAAATAATTTTACTAGAGAAATTTTACATATGTGTCCAAGCAGAGGCGTTATGAGCTACTTAGAGGCTAAGGAACAATTCGACCGTAGAGTATTAGAGACAGATGAATATTACAACGGAATTATTAATGTGCGTGTCGGAAGTTCAAAAATTCTTAAAGAACATTTAAAGGCAATATAAGGACACTGTTTGATCGAGATAGCTCGATCCGCTTTGAGTGCATGTATTCACATGTGCAGAATCTAGCGAGTCCAACAGGCTGTATGCTACGAAAACTCCTTGCAAAGGAACGAAGCGGGAGGTATAATACAGGATACTTGCATATTCTGCAAGTTTTATGTATTAGATGTCGACGTAGGTTGGGAAAGGTCAGAGCCCAGTAGCAAAGTCAAATACCTACTTCCGATCTCGGCTGTGCGAACTCACATGAAGCTAGGGATGATGGGACCTCGTGTAAGGTTCCGTCTGACTAAACAATCTACATGAAACGTAAGTGCTTCGCACTTAATATAAATACATAAAGCAAGAATAAATAGTTTGAGCGATAGCGAAAACTTGTGTTAGCGTAGCTAACACACTTAGGATGTTAAAAATGAAAGTACATGAAATATTAGAATCACTTGATATCAAACAAGTAGGTGACGTTTGGCGTATTGTTGATACAACTAAAGGTGATTTTGCATCTTCTGTAGTTTTCAACACAGCTGGTGAAGCTGAAGAAGCTCGAGATAAATTACAAGCGAAAGCACCAGCTAAGAATACCAAGTCTAACAAAACAGATACAAGCACTAAAAAAAGAGGTGTAGTCAGTAAGGCACTGTATAAAGATCCTGATGAATTTGCCAAGATGAAAGCTGATAAAGTAGCTAAAGGCGGCACTATAAGAAAGTTGTGGGCAAAAGCAAGCGAGTCGGGGATGGGAAAATTCATTAAAGGAATGCAAGGCTTACCACTTTTTAAATTAATACTTATAGTCATGCCGGCAGTAGAAGCAAATAGAATAATGGATGACTATGCAAAAAATTATTTTTACAATGGATGCAAGTATGGCGACAATCCAGATTTACCATTTGATGAAGATATAGGTAAACAAGGACTTGCACTAAGCAAAGTTTGGCAAGCTGAAATGCAAAAAGCAAGATATGAAATGTCTTCAGTACTTGCTACAGGTATGATATCTTTTGTATCAACGGCAGCAGTATTTTTCAAAAGAGGTAGGCAGTTTTTACAAACTCTGAGTTTGGTTGGAGTACTAGCTGGACCTTACACTTGGCTTGGATCGATACTTACATTTATAGTAGGAGTAGGATCAACAGCTGCTGCATCATGGGCACTTGCTTACATATCAAGAAAAACAGCATTGTGGAATGGATTATCTAGTATTTTAGTAGATAGATGGTTTACAGAACCAAAAATGGAAGCATTGATGAAACATGTGTTTGGAGCATACTGTGTTGAAGGTCATGATTTTTCAGCACCAAAAACATTTATTAATGAATCCAACGAAGCTGACGCTAGGAAGCAAATTGATTCTGTAAAAAAAGAACTTCAAAAAGATAAAAAGTTTATGAAAGTTTTCAAGATACTTAAAAAACAGGCTAAACAAAAGGCAATTTAGTCTTAGTAGTTGTTTCTATATTTTCTTCAGCAATTTTATTAATAACTTCTTTATCGTCAGATGTAATTTTATACATCACATCTTCATATGTAAATGCTCCACGCATGTACCAAGCTAATTTATATGCTGTATATTTTAGTTGTTTTGTTTTGGTTTCAAGATCTTCTGATAGCTTTAAGATATCAGATTCCTCGAGCGGAATGAGTTGGTTCCGAAAAAACTCGAGTAATCCACTGAAACACCTGTTTTGTATACTTGATCACAGTCTTCGCCAGAACATTTCATATCAAATTTTGGAATACCCCAAGCATCATTAATTTGAGACACACTGGTTTGCAGTTCTCCGTAAAATTCACTGTCATTGTTTACAATGAAGTTTTCTATTTCTGCAAGATTTGTTTCCTGTTGATCTCCTGATGAAATTGTAGAAACATGTCTCAAAGTTAATTTAAGATTTAGTTTTGTTCTTGCATCAAACAGGGCTTGTCTTTGTTTATCTGCTTCTTCATCTGTGATTTCAGCTTTTTCAAGTTGAACTAATTGTTTTTCGATAACAAATGATTCTCTTGAAAATTCTGTGAACTCTTTATATGTAAGAGGTCGTAAATTGAAAGTTAAATCTTTCAAATGAATTTGTTTTGTAGGTTCATGCGATGCTAATCCATCTAGTATAGCTGGCAATTTTATATCTGCTGTATTCTCAGCACTGCACTTTGGACAATTAGCTGTTATAGGCATTTCTTCTCCATAAGTAGCAATTCGTATTGCCATTAACACATAATCTATGTCAAAACCGACCAAACTCCAAGGGTCTATAATTAAAGGTACGCAACTTTTAATAACGTCAACTGTAGCCTGCCCTGAAAACAATGCATCAGGCGTCTTTAACATTATCTCGTCCATAGTATTCATTCCAAAAACAGGAATTTGAGTATATTGACAATCCTGAACAATACCGTTATTATAGTAAACTCCTTGCGATGGTAAGTCAATATATATTTTTGGCTGTCTTTTGTATTTTTCTAAAAAACTGCTCACATTATTCTCCACATAAATACATTATATTGTAATGTACTTATACATATTTATTATGTGCGTATATAACTAAGGTATGAAATAGAATGGCAGATGTAAATTTATCAGAAGACAGTATTAATCGTTTAGCGGATTTAATTACCTCAAAAAGCAAAGAGGGCAATAAAGATGCTAGAGGAACAAAATTCAGCACTCAAGACTTAGCGAAATCAGGAAAAGATCTTGGACAAACAATGTTTACAGCAGATGCTGGTTTCAAAAATTTAACAGGAGCAGTAAAAGACGCTACAAAAGCTATTCCTATTGTTAATAAATTTTCATCTGCTATTGATTTTGGTACTGGTTATATTGATGAGACTGCTGATACATTTAGAACACTTTCTAAAGTAGGTGGCGGTGCGGCAGGGGAATTATTTCAACTTAGAATGAGAGCTGCAGAATCAAGATTACCTTTAGACACTTTTGCTAGTTTGGTTGCAAACAATTCTGAACTACTTGCAGGTTTTGCAGGCGGAGTAACAGGCGGCGAGAAAAGACTTGCAGAAATGGGCAATGCGTTATTTCAAGATGGCATAATAGAAAAATTCTTAAATTTAGGTTACAGTGTAGAAGAAGCTGTTGAACTTTCATTAAAACAACAAGCAGTACAGCGTAGACGTTTTATGATGGAAGAAATGTCAGCTACAGATCAAGCCGCAGCCACGGCAGCTTATGCAAAAGATCTTTCAGTAATTGCAAAACTCACAGGTAAACAAGCAGATCAAATAGCTGATGAAATGAGAGCGGCACAAGCAGACGGAGCAGTAAGAGCTAAAATGCGTATGCTTGAGAAGCAAGGTATAACAGGAGCAACCGCAGCTAATGAAGCGGCTATGTTAGGAATGGCCAAAGGTAGTGAAGCACAGAAACTTGCAATGAAAGAAATTTTAACATTAGGTGCTCCTGTATCCGAAGCGGCAAGAAACTTTGTAGCAGCCAATGGGGCCGCAGCAGATTTGATGTATCAGACAAAGGCAGCAATTGAAAGTGGAGATGCTGCAGGTGCTAAAAAACTTTCTGAACAATCTTTAGCGGCGGCGATCGAATCCGGCGATAGTATGGAAAATTTATATGTAGCTACATTGAAAAGTGTAAGTGATTTTGGTGCTACACAAGCTGAAGTTTTAGAACAAACAGCAAATGTTACAGATCAAATTCTTGAACAACAAAAAGAGATGAGTGAGACAAACGGAAGATTTGTGACATTAAGTGAAGCATTTATAGGCACACTAGCCGAACTAAACAAAGAAGTTGATGAAATGGCTAGAGGTACAGGCGAAGGAAGAAAATCACTTAAAGCATCAAACACAGCAAATGCGGCGGTTGTAGACGAAACAAATAAAAATATTCATAAATTAAATGAGGAATTAGAAGGTAATTCATTAGTACAAGGTGCTTTAGATAATGTAACTGAAAATGTTGGTGACGTAGTAGGCGAGTTAGGAACAAAAATAAGAGACGGCGTAGATTTCATCGGTACGATGACAGGTGATAAACAAGCTGAAATGGCTAGAACTCTTGAACAAGCAGGATTGTCAGAAGCTGCCGACGTACTAAAAAATGCTACTGATAATCAAGCTAAACAGAAAGCTACAGAATTATTAATTAATGAAGGATACCTAGATGCACAAGGAAACCTTACCCAAAGCGTTATAGATGCGGCTAAGAAAAATAACGAGAATCTTGCTAATCAATCTACATCAGGTGTAGGAAGTAGTGGTCCAATAGAATTAAAAGATGAGAATCTTTTACCGGAAAAATCTGCACCTATAAAAGATACTGTGATGAGTGTATTGAAACTTTTAGGTATACCGTTTCCTATGAGCGGCAGAGAATTAGGCGGACCTGTAGAATCTAGTAAGATGTATACAGTAGGTGAAGCAGGACCAGAAATGTTTATGTCAAATACAGCTGGTAATATTATGAGTAATCAAGATTTACAACTAGCGACATTGGGTCCAGAATTAGGTAACAAGTTTTCAACGTTGGCACAGGAAATGCAAGCATTTGGAGCTCCTATTACACAAGCTGCTCAAGAAGCAATGGCCAGTGGCATTACTCCAGAAGCACTACAAAAAATGGAAGATACTATGAACCAAGTGAAAAATCAAATATCTGCTCCGGATACAGCTTCTAGTCCGGACCTAATTAAAATGATGCAACAACTGGTTGATATAAATAAAAAGACAATGGAAACAGCTAATAAGACGTATAGAACCTGGGATAACGCATTAAAGGGCATAAATTAATATGAGTTGGAAAAAATATTTTACACCTGTGCCTACAGCTGATAATGCAACAGGCAGTTATTCACCGTTAAGCGGAAGAAACGCATCTTCGCAACCAGGACCAGCAAGGTCTAATTATTCTTCATTTTTACCTGATGTGTATGTAGGTACACCTAACCGTATTGAAAGATACGGACAATACAATACAATGGATATGGATAGCGAAGTAAATGCCGCATTAGACATATTAGCTGAATTTTGTACTCAAAAAAACAAAAAGAATGATACACATTTTGATTTTAAATTTTATAAAAATGCAACTAATTCTGAAGTAAGAATACTAAGTGAATATTTGAAACAATGGTATAAAATAAACAGTCTCGAAAATAGAATGTTTAGAATTTTCCGAAATGTATTCAAATATGGAGATGGATTTTTTCTACGAGATCCAGAAACAAAAAAATTATATCACGTAGATCCTGCAAAAGTAAATAGAATTATTGTTAATGAATCTGAAGGCAAAAGACCTGAACAATATGTTGTTAAAGATGTGACTTTTAATTTTAAAGACATGGTTGCAACTAAAGCATTACAAACAAATGGCAATGTTACAGGTGGCGGATCAGGATATCTTACAGGCGGCGTAAGAGGAATGACTGGTACAAACACAGGACAATTAGGAAATAGATTTACTGTTGAACAAGGCGAAATTGCAGTAAATGCAGATCATGTATTTCATTTAAGTTTGTCAGAAGGATTAGATAACAATTATCCATTTGGTAATTCATTACTAGAAAGCATTTTCAAAGTTTACAAACAAAAAGAATTACTTGAAGATGCGATTATTATATACCGTGTGCAAAGAGCACCGGAACGTAGAGTTTTTTATGTTGATGTTGGTAACATGCCATCACACCTTGCTATGCAGTTTGTGGAGCGTGTAA
>Ga0163109_10000244_pt1 | contig 44011 bp, 69 predicted proteins | sample CRUFie1St13metaG_FD_108704 | JGI IMG/M metagenome (GOLD analysis project Ga0163109, IMG submission 108704) | Marine microbial communities from the Costa Rica Dome - CRUD Field 142mm St13 metaG | ecosystem: Environmental > Aquatic > Marine > Oceanic > Photic zone | place: Costa Rica: the Eastern...
GGTGCAAACAATGCCCAAAAAGCAACAAGTATGATTACTACTGTTATATTCGGAATACCCGGAGCAAAATTTGCCGCCATACTTATGAGTTTATTCATGTATTTGAATATTGAATTAGGTACACCTGATATAGCAGATGATACTCAATTGTTTACAGCCATGACATTTGGCTTTTTAGGAGCGACTATAATTGTTGCATTAATTTGTATGTTACTAATTAAACCGATTAGTAAACTAGCCGCAGTGCCATACAAATATTATTTTCCAGTACTATTAGCATTGATAATTTTTACTTCAATGCAATATACTGGCGGATGGGAAGACTTAGCAATGTTAGCAATTTTTTCTTGTATTGGATTTACTATGCGACATTTTAAATTTAGTCGACCTGCATGTTTAATAGGATACATCCTAGCAGAAAAAGTCGAAGGACTTACATTACAAATTACAGGGTTATACACCTTTGAAACATTGATCACGAGACCAATTTTTATGACACTGATCGTAATTACAATCTGTGTATTTTTATACAGCATATTTAGAAAAGGAAGGATAGACTATGCGTAAAAGTTTACTAACACTAGTAGCATTACTAGGATTTACAACATCAGCACTAGCTGATTACACAATGATTGTTCCACAAAAGCCAGGTGGCGGAACAAGTCAATGGGCACAAATTGTTGCCACAGAAATGGAAAAATATTTAGATGGTGAAAAAATCATCCTCAAGCATATTAAAGGTGCAAGAGATATTCCAGGTTTCAACAAATTTCATAATGAATTTCGATTCGATGATAAAACACTCATGGTCAGTAATGGAGGAAACGGTATAAGTTTTCTTAATGAAAAAGTAGACTATAACTATAAAGATTATGATAGTATTGGTCTTATGAATTTAAATATTATCACCGCAGTTTTTGGAGATCATGATCCGTACGGCGATACACCTACTTCATTTAGTGGTGGCGGCGGAAAAATTCCTGAGGGAATTGCAATGACATTACTAAAGTGTGGTAACTTGCCAAGTACAGAAGCATATATCGCTTGCTTTAAAGAAAAAGTAAACTGGATTAAAGGTATGAAAGGTAATGAAAGACGTTTAGCATTTAAGCGTGGAGAACTACATGGTACTAGAGAAAATCCTGCAAGTTTCAAAAAGCATGTACAACCAGTCATTGATGCAGGCGATGCACGTCTTTGGTTCCATCATGGTATACTACAACCAGATGGCACACATGCAGATGATCCAAACTATCCAGGTATTCAAATGGAACAACAGTTTGTAGATATGTATGGTGAAGAACCAAACAGCGATTTATATGATGCATATAAACTTGCAAAATCATTTCGTGATGGATTACAAAAAGCAATCTGGGTTAACAAAGATAATCCAAACAAAGCAAAACTTATTGCTGTTTTAGAAAAAGTAGCAAACAATCCAGAGTCAATTAAAAAGATTCAAAAGAAAGTTGGCAAGTACGAGTGGATGCTTGGTGATGCAGGCAATGCACAAGTTGATACATTAATGACTTTTGTTACATCTGATGCATTAAAAACACTAGTACAATTTAATACTGAAGCATTTGGTATTAAAGCAATTTACAAAGAAGACTTAGTTAAATGACAAACATACTAGTAATTACTGGACCACAAGGCACAGGTAATCATTTGTTTTCTAAAATCTTATCCATGCACCCAGATGTGCATGGATGGGATCAACTACTACGTGAGTACTGGATTAACCACGATAATGCACCGTTCAAAGATATTTGGAATACGCCTGAAAACATTGATAACTATGACTGGACGGAACATGAAAATTATGTTCTTAGTGTTAGTGGACCTTACGTAGAAAAAGTTAGAGATCCAGATGATTTAGTAGAAAGAAGACATACAATATATCCAAAGTATGGCGAAGTACTAAAACGTTTAAGTAATCACGGTAACGTACAAGTTGGTATTATTGGTAGAGATCAAAACATTACTGCACAAAACCAATTACGTAAACGTGGTGTAGAAAGTTTACATAACTATCTTAATAAGATAGAAGATTTACTTGAGTGGGATCATACGTTTTTAAGTGTAGAACTAGCATATCTGTTTAGACATCAGTATATAAAAAGTCTTGATAAAACTCTTAATATTCCTGTAGATTATAAAAATGAAAAATTACATTATATATTAAACAAAGATCCTAATGCAAAGTATGTACACTATGTAGAACATAGTTGGTTAGATAAACGTAAAGATAGAACTACTGGATTATTAAATGACGGTAGTGTACCTCATAAAGAGTTTGATACAAAATAAAAATGGTAGTTTATGTTAAATACGCTAGTGCAGTGACTATTCTTATTGCAATGGTACTGCATACACAAGGTATCACACCTTGGAATAGTATAGCACAACTGCTAGGTGCAGGTGGTTGGATATATGTAGGTTATAAATGGAATGAAAAAGCAATTATGCTAAACTTCGTTCCGCAATTTTTTATTATTGTACCGATATTAATATGGATGTATATATGAGACCGTTTACTAAAAAAACATTAGATGATCCAGCTTTCTATGAGAGTAGTTGGGATTGGACTGTTGCACATAGCGACTATCATTTCGATGACAATATACAAGACAAACCTGGAGATTGGTTTGAAGTTTTAGGCAGATTCGAAGGCGATTGGAAAGAAGAACGTGATAGGCTTGTTGAAGCAACACACCCTGTAAATTGGGCAACACGTAAACATTTTGCAAAAAAGAAAAAAGATCCTGAAATGCTTACACAGGAAGAATATGATATTCAAAAAGCAGGCGGTGATCCCAAAGGACTAATGCTTACTAATAAAAATAGTTTCTCAGACTGGGCAGACTATCCAACACTATATAAAATGATGGATTATTTTCAACTTACAAGTGATGGTGTTAGTTTAGTAAAATGGCAAGCACATATACAAATGACCGGGCAGATGTTTAATATGCATATAGATAAATTGTGGGATAGATGTCCAGACGATCCGGAGCGTATTGTACGTATTACAATCATGTTAGATGATTGGACACCAGGACATTTTTATATGTATGGTAATTGTATGTATGATAACTGGAAAGCAGGTGACGTACATATATTTGACTGGAGTAATGTTCCTCATTGTACAGCTAATGCAAGCAGTCATCCTAGAGCAGTATTACAAATGACTGGTTTAAAAACGGAACGTACACAGGAATTGATAGATAATGCAAATCCAAACAACGTTTTTACAATTTGAGGTTAAAAGAATTATATGAAATATATTTTTGTAGCAGGAGCTCCTGGAAGTCATTGGAGTAGTGTAGCAAGAACTATCTATAGTAGCAGTAAAATAGATAATACCGATAGCAATAATAGTTATATGCGACCAGGGCAAACAGTACCTATGCATATTGGATCGTATTGGGATCCTGGAATGGAACACGGTACAACATTTGACACATTTGATAGTATATCAGTTACTGATGCTGAAAAAGAGTTTAACGCTCCGTTTGAAGAAGATTCTAATCTTACACGTATTATAAAAAGTCATCAGTTTTGTAAGCATCTAAATTATATTAGAGATACTTGGACTTTTTGTCCAATTGTACTTGTTTATTATAAAAATGATAAAGCAACAGAAGAATGGTGGTACGAAGCTGGAGGTTGGGATATTAGTTATCCTAATTATGAATGGTACAAAGACCGTATGAAAGAAGAAATTGCTGTACAAAATGCAGGAGTTTTAGATTTTATTAAAAATAATAAATGTGTAAAAGTTAAAGATAGTACAGAGCTTGGTAAAATATTAAATTTTGATGATTTAGAAGATAAAGAGTTTGAAAGTAGAGAAATTGATGTTTACGTATACATACCGCATTTAGTAGACTACTTTGGTAAAACTTGGTACGGTAATCTACAAAAATTTCAATACAGCGGAATGTCATTACTTCGTAAAATTGATCAAGATGCAAAAGTATTAGACATTGGATGTGGACAAAACTTCTTTAAACAACATTTTAACAATCTAGTAGGCATTGATCCTGCAAATAAAAATGCAGATTATGTTGTTGCATTAGAAGAATTTAATACAAATGAACAATATGATGCAGTACTGTGTTTAGGAAGTTTAAATTTTGGACCATATGAAACTGTTTATAATCAAGTTAAAAAAGCAGTAGAACTAACTAAGACCGGTGGTATAATATATTGGAGATGTAATCCTGGATTACACGATCACAAGCATAAGGGTATGGAAGATATTGATTTTTTCGAATGGAGTTTTGAACTACACGAAAAATGGACTAGACAACTCGATTGTGATTTGTTACAATGCGTATGGGATACTGGAAATCGTATCTATGCCGAGTGGAGAAAGCGTTAGTGTTAGATGTTATTCAGATTAGCTATCATGAGCCATATGCTGATGAAAATTTTGAATTATTAAAGTTGTTTGCACCACATGCCAAGCGCATACAAGGTGTAAAAGGTATTTTTAATGCACATAAAGAAGCCGCAAAAATAGCAGAAACTACTTATTTTTATGTAATTGATGCTGATGCGGTCATTGATGAAGAGTTTAGTTTTAAGTTTAAGCCCGATTCACAAAAAGAAGCATACCCAAATATACCCGAAACAGAATGTGTGTTTGTGTGGCGTAGTCGTAACCCTGTAAACGATTTGTTATATGGTTATGGAGGTGCTAAATTATTTCAACGTAAAGCATTACTTGATGCTAAAGACTGGCAAGTAGATATGACAACCACAATTGGTTGTCCTTTTGTGCCTAAGTTCCAAATAAGTAATGTTACAGCATTTAATACAGATCCATTTAATGCATGGCGTAGTGCATTTAGAGAATGTACAAAACTGGCTAGTAGTATTATACCTAATCATGATAATAGAGATAATGAATATAGACTAGATGTATGGCAAAACAAAGGTGAAAATCGACCATATGGTGAATATGCAATACTAGGAGCAAAGCAAGGTGCTGATTTTGGTCGAGCATATAAATTTAATACAAAAACATTAAACCTTATTAACGATTTTGAATGGCTAAAGGAGACTTTTGATGATGCAACCTGATAATGATTTACTTAGTCAAGACAACGATGAACTATTTAAAAATCAAGATGAACAATATAAAGAATACCATGAACGACAGTTGAGCGATAATGGCACACATGTTGTAAATCACAATCTTGGAAAAAACTTACATTGGTTACATGGGCTAGAAGAATATATGGAGTTTACCGAGCATAAGCATTTAGAAAAATATAAAAATCTCAAGCGAGCAATAATGTACGGTAACATATGGTATATTAAAGAATTAATAGCAGATGAAATACGTAGAGGTGAAATAGATTTAACCGACGAGTTTCTTAATATTATTCTTGCACACTATACAGGATATGAGCATATTAATCATAGAAAAGTTTTGCAATATGTTTCTCATTGTATTGATGATGAATATATTAGAAAAATTAGTAGTTGGAGTATAAAGTGGCAAAGGCTTGCTAATTTAAACGAACATTTTAGCAGAGGACAGATGAAAAGTAAATGTTGGATGGTCAAAGAACTAAAAGAAGTTTTCCCCGACAAATACTTAGGTATAATTGCACATTATGGCGGCTGGTATGCTACTATTGCACAAAGTCTTTTTAACAACTTTCAAATTGCAAAATATTATAATTTAGAATTAGATCACAGATGTATCGAGATTGCAGATGATTTTAATTATCAACAAAACTATAATAAATGGCAGTTTAAAAGTGTGCATCAAAATTGTGGTGATATATTATATGACGAAAATAATAGTTTTAATGTACAAGTTGCTAACCGAAATAATACAGATATAACTATAAACATAAAGCCAAGTATAATTATAAACACAAGTTGTGAGCATATGAATGAAGATTGGTTTCATAATTTACCTGATGGTATGTTAGTTTGTTTACAAACAAACGATTACTTCAGTAATAAAGATCATATAAACTGTGTAGGCGGAATAAATGAAGCAAAAGCAAAGTATCCTATGAAAGAAGTTCTGTATGAAGGAACACTAGATACACATTTATACAATAGGTTTATGTTAATTGGAGAAAAATGATTAATAATTTATCATTACGTGAGATGCAAACAGAAGCCGCAAGAGCGTTATCTACTATGGAAGCATCAAACAATAATATAGCACAGTTTAACAAAAAAGCACATCATAATAGTCAGCTTTGGTATAGTGCGGTTATTGAATGGTATGTAGAACAATACGGCGACTTACCTAGCAAGTGTGGTCCAGGTAAAGATATAAAGTTGATAATGGAGAAATAAATGTTATTCGAAAATTCACAGGATAATTGGGAGATTAATCTTCCAGATAATCTGAAAACATTAGGATTAAAAATTAGTGGAGGTGCTGATAGTGCAATAGTTTGTTATATGGTTGCAAAATATGTTACAGAAGAAAGACCAGACATTACTATTCATCCTATTACTGCCGTAGCAAGTACAAAACCATTTCAACAAATATTTGCAGACAAAGTACTACGTAAAGTTGAGTCATTGACTGGGATAACATTCGCTACGCATCAATACAGAACAATAGATAGTACTACTGTAGAAAAATATATTAGTGAACAAGCTGAACTTGTAGATGACGTTTATGCAAGTCAAGGTATACAAAGACATTTCTCTGGTTTAACTGCGAATCCAACAGCCGAAGACGCTCCATTATTATATGACGGTAAACATGCATTACCCGGAAGTTATGGTCCTGATGATACTGATAGAAGTAAGGGATCGGAAAAGAAAGATAATACTTTTAGACCTTTAATAAATGTTGACAAAAGAGGTGTAGCAGAACATTATATCAGATTAGGTGTATTAGAAGATATATTTCCATTAACAAGAAGTTGTGAAGAAAATAACGTATATACATTCGAAAAACACTGTGAAGATTGTTGGTTTTGCAGAGAACGACAATGGGGATTTGACAGATTAATATAATTGAAACACTTAAAAGTAAAATTCAAATTGATGACTCTGGTGTTCGCAAAACATTTAAAGGAGAAAGATATATTGATAACCCTACCACTTGGTTAACACATTATCAATCATTATGTGAAATAAATCCTCATCTTGTAAAAGTACAAAGTATTAACGAACAAGGTACAGAGATTTTAATGGAAGATATCGGAAATCATATTCACATAGAAGATTTACTTAAAAAACCAGAATATGATAACATAGTAAATAAAGATGTAATATGCGAAATATTATACGCAATTAGTTACAGTTGGGCTCAGAGTTTTGCATACAGTAAGCAAGTTCCTGAGGATGGATACTTTATGAATAATGACGTTACTTTACATAATATGGTTTTAACAGATAATAAAGAAATAAAACAACTAGATCCTGATAGCTATGAATGGTATCCTACTATACCGTTTGAGTGCTGGGCATTTGACTTTGCGGAAAAGTATTATATGACTCAAATTAATTTGATGAGTAAGATACAGAAGCTTAACTATGTACAACTACCATGACATCAAACAAGTTCATTTGGAAATTACACAAAAATGTCAAGCGGCATGTCCAATGTGTGATAGAAATGAAGAAGGTGGTGCAGATAATCGGCATATAACAAATGCAGAACTAAGTTTAGAAGACTGTCAACGTATCTTTACAGTTGACTTTATTAAGCAATTAAGTACAATGTATATGTGTGGTAACTTAGGTGATCCTATTGTTGCTAAAGATACATTAGATATATTCCGCTATTTTAGATCGTGTAATGATAAAATGTGGCTGAGTATGAACACTAACGCAGGAGCAAAAGATGAAGCGTGGTGGAAAGAACTCGCAAGAGTTCTGGGACGTATGGGTACCGTTATTTTTAGTGTGGATGGTCTCCGTGATACTAATCATTTATACAGACAAAATGTGGTATGGGATAATGTAGAACGTAACATGCGAGCATTTATTTCCGCTGGAGGTAGAGCTCGTTGGGACTTTTTAATATTTGCACATAACGAACATCAAGTTGAGGAAGCTAAAGAGTTTTCAAAAGAATTAGGTTTTGAAAAATTTCAAGCAAAAAAGACAGGAAGATTTATTACTGGCAAAGGTGAAAAGAAAGACACACACCAAGCTAAAAATCGTAAAGGCATAGAAACTCAACTAATAGAAAAACCAAAACAATCAAGTAATCAAAATTTAGCACTACTAAAACAAAAAGAGATTGAAAAAACATATGGTTCAATGCGTGAATACTATGACAGTTGTAATATTAAATGTAAAGTAGCAGAAGAAAAAAATATTTTTATTACAGCAGAAGGTCTATTAATGCCTTGTTGTTGGACTGCTGGACGTATGTATAAATGGTGGCATGCTGATCCTCGTGTAGAACAAATTTGGGAACATATTGATTCTGCAGGTGGTAAAAAAGGTATTAGTGCAAAAGAACTAGGATTAGAAAAAGTATTCTCTAGTGGAATACTTGAGAGTATTCAAACAAGTTGGGATAAAAAATCAATTGCTAAAGGCAAACTAGGTGTTTGCGCTCAGAAATGTAGTACAGAGTTTGATCCATTTGGAGCGCAATTCCAATGATCGAAAGAGTTGAACTAGAAATAAGTAGTGATTGTAATGCACGTTGTCCTGGATGTGCAAGAACACAAAGTATAGATTTAGTAAAGCCTACTAATCTTACACTAAAACAAATACAAACATGGTTCCCCAATCCATCAGGAATAAAATTTAAGTTCTGCGGTGTACTAGGAGATCCTATTGTAAATCCTGAATGTATGGAAATTACAAAGTATTTGGTTGACAATGGTGCTAAGATTCAATATAGTACAAACGGAGGACGCAATAGTGTTGACTGGTGGAGAGAACTAGGAACGCTAGGCATTGACGTACATTTCTGTGTTGACGGCACAGAAACTAATCATATATATCGTGTAAACACAAACTATAAAATTATTAAGCGTAACATGCAAGCCTACAGTGAAGCTGGTGGTAAAGCCACATGGATATACATTGTGTTTGATCATAATGAACACGAACTAGAACAAGCAAAACAACTTGCAGAACAAATGGGATTTGATTTTGCTACTAGAACAGGAATGCGTAATAGCTTCCATAACTGGGTAGCGAAAATTGGAAAGAAAAATAACAAAGTTGAAAAAGTAATTCGAACAACAGGTGCAAAACAACACAGTAAAATAGAAGTTGTTAAAAAGCTAGATAAGTTTATACAAGATGAAAACAAAAGTCAAGAGCAAATACAAAAAATTGTAAGCAGTATAAATTGCAAATACTATCACGGATCAGAAATATTCATAGGTGCAGACAGTACACTATGGCCCTGTTGTTTTTTATACGACAGCGAGTTTAACAACAGAGATGGTATTAGAGAAAAATATAGTGCATACCCCGACAATTGGAATGATCTAAACACATATACAATAGAGCAAATACTAAGCACAGATTATTATCAAAAGTCATTAAGAGATAGTTGGGATCCTAATCATAATTTACATATCTCACGTTGTATCAGAACTTGTGCTGAAAATCGTTCATATCAAAATGAAATTAAATACTCTTAATAAAATCTACTACTTGTGGATTTAAAATATTTTCGTAGCTTTGGTTACGTATTTTATCAAATGTTGTAGTATCCATTAACAGTCTTTGTCTACGTTGATTAAGATATTCTGGATCATGTTCAGCTTCTAAGCACCATCTAAGATAGTCTCGCAATCTTGTTATATGTGTAACTGTATGTTTATTAGATTCCTCTAATGCAACTTCTATATTTTTATGTGCTATATCTAACAGTTCTTTACTAGCCCATTTTACATCTAAACAACTATCAGCAGGATGTGGATCTACTATGCAGTTAAAATGTATAGGATGAACAGTATCCATATTATGGTGATGTATCCAATCAATTAAGTTTCTTATATTCAATATATTATATATTGTAAGCACACTACAAAACATTAGATTCAATCTACCTTCTTCCATTTTATCGCATAATCGTTCTATGTTTTGTTCTAGCTTGCGCCAATTAAATGGATAGCGTATATATTCATAAGTTTTATGTGTACCGTCTATACTCACAGTAATTGTATTTTCTTTGAATTTTTTAATTGCATTTATAAATTTATCATTGAACTTTGTACCATTTGTAGTTATATTAAGTAATACATCCTGAGGACGTTCAATATTGTCTACTATCTTCCAAAATGTTTTACTAGTAGTTGGTTCTCCTCCTGTAAACTTTAGTTCTTCAAGATGAGTATTGCAAAGTTCAACCAATTGTTTTTGGTTAGTGTCGTCTGGAGAATTAAAACTCATAACACCATTGGGATCTTTATCTTCTCTTTTACCAACAGCAGGTAATACATATTCTGGCATAGTTAAATTAGCCTTCTTTATAAGTGTAACATCTTTCCTTAGGCTGTTGCTACAAGCGGGTGTACACATTCTACATCTTAGATTACAATTTTCATCTAACATAGTATCAAACTTTTTAAGTTTAGGTTTACGAATAGCCTCTTCGAGTTTGAGTATTTCTACAGTTCTCGGACTTGATCCAGTCTTACTTTCTAATCTCCAACAATAATCACAAGCCGCATTTTTAACACCGTTTAACAAATCTCTTCTAAGTTTACTAAATTGCTCACTGTGAAATATATCTAATAGACTTGAACCGTTGTCTATTAAATCTTTTACATACATAGGATCTGCATCGTCTGCTCTGCCGTTTTTCATATTACAACAAGGAGTTATTCTGTCAGCAAGCCCTTTTCGCCACCTTTTAACTGCTAAAGAGTCAAACGGATAGGAGCAGTAAGTTTCATGGATCATAACATTATTTATAATGGTATATAATGAAAATAAATAGTAACATGAGCAATCCTCCTAGTGATACATTTTGTCTATTACCTTGGGTACACCTAAGTACAAGACCTGACGGCAGTATGCGTGTATGCTGTACTGCAAATGCCAGTGCAGTTGGTGCTACAAATGATAAAGAACACGGCGGGCAAGTAGGAATACTTAAAACAGATGACGGTAAACCAAATAATTTAAATGTAAGTGACTTTGAAACAGCATGGAATAGTACATATATGAAAAATGTAAGAATACAAATGCTAAACGGAGAGAAACCTCCTAGCTGTTTAAAATGCTACAAAGAAGAAGCTTCAGGACATCGTAGTAAACGTATGTGGGAAACAGATTATTGGAGTAAGCGTGTAGATCTTGACAAGATAATAAGTGAAACAAAAGCTGACGGAGAAGTTCCACCTAACTTAGCATATATTGATTTACGTTTTGGAACAAAGTGTCAACTTGCATGTGTTATGTGTAGTCCACACGATAGTAGTGGGTGGATAAAAGATTATAAAAAAATATTTCCAAATGTAAAAAATGAATCTTTAAAAGAAACTATGCAGTGGCAAGATAAAGGTAGTACTAACGGAAGTAGTTATAATTGGCATAAACAAAATCCTATATTCTGGAAACAGTTTTATGAACAAATGCCTAGTATGCAACAAATTTATTTTGCAGGCGGCGAAAGTCTTATTATTGAGGAACACTATGAAATACTTGAACATGCAATTAAAATGGGCTATGCAAAAGACTTAGAACTACGTTATAACTCAAATGGTGTAGAGTGGCGAGATGATTTATTTGAGTTATGGAGTCATTTTAAAGTTGTGAGATTTCATTATAGTGTTGATAGCATAGGAGATATGAATAGTTATATACGTTATCCAAGTGAATGGAAGCGTACAGAAGAAGTATTTCATATACTAGATAAAGAAACTACAAACAATGTTGAAATAACAGTTGCTTGTGCCGTACAAGCACTAAATGTTTATTATATTCCAGATTTTATTAAATGGAAAGTACAACAAAACTTTCATAAAGTCAATATGTGGCCATTTGGTGCAGGAATGATTAATTATCATTTTGTTTATTGGCCCGGACATTTAAATGTTAAAGTTTTACCCAAATGGTTTAAAGAAGAATGTAGACGTAAATATGAGGAGTTTTATCCATGGATGGAAGAAAATTGGCAGTTGTGTATTCCATCATGGCATAAAGATAAAGTTGATTATAATACTTGGAGATACACTGATTACGGAATGAAAAGACTAGACGGTATGTTAACCTTTATGGAAAGCGAAGACTGGAGTAGGCGTTTGCCGGAAATGAAAGAGTTCCTAGCATTGTGTGATAAACAACGTGGCATGGCTTTTGCAGATACGTTTCCCGAAATGAAAGATATTTTTAATGAATGATAGTTTAAACAATCTATCTTATACAAATTTTAATGTAAACAAAGATGTATTACATGTAATAGATAACGAGTATTTTCCATTTGATCCTACATTAAAAAATATTGGTGTAAACTTGTCGGGCGGTGCTGACAGTGCATGTGGCACAGCATTATTATGTAAGTTAATCGACGAACTTGGATGCGATACAAAAATTACAGTAATTACACATAATAGATGTTGGAATACTAGACCATGGCAACAACCAGTAAGTTTAGATGTGTACAATAAACTTGTTACTATGTTTCCAAACACTATTATTAGAAGAATTGAAAACTTTATTCCTCCAGAACTTGAACATGGTGCTATAGGTAATATTGATCAATTAGGTGCTCCAGGAGATTCAATTTGTGTACAAAGTTTTAATAATTATGCAATGTATAATTATAATTTAGATACTACATATGGTTTTACAACTAGTAATCCACAAGATGAAAATTTCAGTCATGACCGTGAATTAGATAATCGTCATTGGACAAAGGAAAAACTTTTATCTTTAACTTACTGTCCTCAAACTGATTGTGCAGAGCATTTAACACCTTTTCGTTTATTAGATAAAAGATTTGTTATAAAACAATACTACAATAATAATTGGACTGAACTACTCGATATAACCAGGAGTTGCGAACAAGAACATCAACCAATAGAGAAAAGTTGGAGGTATGGTTTTCCTCCTTTAGAAAATTATATACACGGAACTACACCATTGGTTACTTGTTGTGACTTAGTAGATGACTTGTCAGAAGGTTGTTTCTGGTGTGCTGAACGTGATTGGGCTATTAAAAATGTGGACAAGTGATACATTAGAATGGATTGATATTGAACTTACAAGTTTTTGTAACATACGTTGCAAAGGGTGTTTTCGTGTGATATCTGATCATGCTGATAATATACTAAACAAAACTTATTTAGATATAGAAATAATTAAAGAAAAGTTTCAAAAAGAAATGTTTCCTAATATTAAAATTATTAATTTTTGTGGAAGTGTAGACGAACCTTGCAGTCATCCTCAGTTTTTTGATATTATAAAACATTTTTCTACGTGGGATTGTCATATTAATATTGCTACAAATGGAAGTTTGCGAACTACTAAATGGTGGACAGAACTAGCAGGTATACTTCCTAATAGTCATAAAGTTGTATGGGGAATAGATGGTAGCGATGAGTTATCAGAAGTATACAGAGAAGGTTCCAACTTTAATAAAGTAGAACAAAATTATAGAGCATTCATTGCGGCAGGCGGTAAAGCAAACTGGCAGTTTATTGTTTTTGAACACAATGAACATCAACTTGAACAAGCAAAACAAAAAGCCGTAGACGAAGGGTTTGCAAAATTTCAAACTATAATAAGTCACAGAAAAGATACTGGTGGTGTTAAACATAAAAAAGTTGAAAAAGAAGAAAATCCAAGCATTAGTTGTAAGTACGCTAATCAAAAAAGAATATTTATAAATCATATGGGTAATGTTATTCCTTGTTGTCACTTAAATGCAAAGATGCTAGAGTATCCTGTTAGCGGAAATAAACATGATAGGTTTGAGGATATTCTAATAGAGCAAGACTATATAAATGATATTAATCTTAAAAACGTTAGTATAGATCAAGCTATCAATGGAAAAGTATGGACTGATATTAAAGACAGTTGGAATAGTGAATTTAGAATACCTAGATGTGAACAAGTTTGTAAACAAAACAAAAGAGATGTGCTTATCAAGGAAGAATTATAATGGGACAGTTTGATACACTTAATTTGTTTGATAATAAAGATGGGCCACTAGTAGTAACTTGGGATACTGGCAGAAGGTGTAATTACGATTGCACTTATTGTCCTTCGCATAGACATGATAACTTTAGCCCACATGCTAGTTTACAAGAACTACAAGGCGTTGGTAAATTCTTATTTGACTATAGTGAATTAATTTGCAAATATAAAACTAAAAGTCAATTGAACGTGAGTTTTACAGGCGGAGAACCTACAGTTAATCCTAAGTTTATTGAGTTTGGTCAATGGTTACGTGAATTGTATAATAAAGAATATAAAGATAAATTTGAGTTACAACTAGGATTAACTACTAATGGTGCCTTTGGTGAAAAAATGGCACGTAGTCTATTAGAAGTATATGATAACTGTACAATTAGCTATCACGTAGAAGCACATAAAAATTTAAAAAAACAAGTTATTAGAAACATGTATTTTCTTAAAGAAAATAAGTATCCTATGAAAATTAATGTAATGTTTCATGCACAGTATTTTGACGAGTGTATTGATCTATGTAGACAACTCTCAGAAGATGATATAGCATTTGTTCCTCGTATGATTGGTGATGAGTCGGGTGATACAAACGCACATATTTACACAGAACCACAACTACAGTGGATGAAAGATTATTGGAAAAATACTGATAAAGAAATAAAAAATTTAACAGTAGAAGACTATAGACATAAAGAAAACATTTATGCAAAGAAAGATGACGTAAAAAATAAAACAGCAGAAGTACAAAAAACTGTAGATAAGTTTGAACCTACTAAAAAAGAAGTTGCTGTTAAAGTTAACGAAAAGAATCAAGTTATAGATAAAGATCCAAAAAATAAATCTGAAACTGTAGGTAGACCTTGCTGTGGAGGAAGAGTAATGGAAACTAGTACTAATAATGGATGTTGGACAAAAACAAAGTTCTTAGATTATCAAAAATTTCAAAATTGGAGTTGTAGTGTAAATTGGTTTTTCTTACATATAGAACAACAAACTGATCAAATATTTCATCATCAAACTTGCCAAGCTCGCTTTGATGGAACTAGAGGAGCGATTGGTAGTATTACTGAAAGTGATAAAATTTTAGATTGGTTAAGAGATAAATTAGAAACTAAAACAATGCCAATAATACAATGTCCGTTAGGTCCTAATAAGTTATGTGGCTGTGGATTGTGTACGCCAAAAAGTATTGAACTTGATCAACTTAAAAATATATTGCCAAGACATTTAAATGATATGGAGATATTTGTATGATTATAACAGGTAATCCAACTAAAGGTTTAGCACAATCGTTGTATAAATTATATCCAGATGCAGTATATTGTAGTAGAGAAAGTGGATATGAATTAACTAGTAATAAAGGAATGGACGAGTTTGCACAACTAGCGTCTCAACATGATATTATTGTTATTAATAGCGCACTATGGCGCTTTCATCAAACTGTCCTACTGGATCTAGTATATAAGGCATGTAGAACCGCCAATAATGACGCACATATTGTGTGTATAGGCAGTACTATTGATAGAACTAAGAAAGGAAATTCGTGGTTGTATAGTGCAGAGAAAAAAGCTCTCAGAGATTACTGTAATAGTTTAGCACTAGTTGGTGTATGGGATAGTGGCCCTAAAATTAACTTAATAAGTTTTGGAACACTCAGCAACAATCAAGAAAAACATCCTAATAGAACATGTATGGATATAGATGAAGCGGCACAATATATTAAATGGTTGATTGAACAACCAGAGCATGTTAATATAAATGAAATAAGTATAGACCCTATGCAAGGAGCAAAATAACTATGGCTGATTATCATGTCTGGAGTCTCAAAAAATTATTTGAATCAGAACTAGAAGAAGTTCAAAAAATGTACATGGATGCACTTGATCCTGAAGATAAAACAATGTACGAACAAGTTATTAAGTATTTGGAGAAACGATTAAGTGGCGAAATCCAATGAAGATTTAAAATGGAGTAATTATGACTTTACGAAAATACCGTTCAACGACCTGGTTTCAGTCGGACAACGTACTCTTCTCTATAGAGATTTGTTTACTGTTAGTTGGCTTCTTGGTCGGTTTTGCAATTATCGTTGCAGTTATTGCTGGCCCTACGCCAGATCAGATAGAAAAGACCATAGACCTACCGAACTATGTCTTAAAACTATTGATGAAATAAAAAGGCAGGCACGACACAATGGATTTAATAGTTTTCATTTCAGCTTATCTGGCGGTGAGCCTACTTTTCACCCTGGCTATCTGGAAATCCTCGCACATCTTGCTGATGATGTCCCTAATACCAATTATACTTCTAGCCATATGACCTCAAATTGTAGCAGACCTATTAAATGGTTTGAACAATATGTAGAAGCAGTAAAGCCGTTTCATAGAGCAAGTATAACAGCAAGTTTACATACAGAGCATTTAGATACAAAAGAGAAAATGCAGGAGTTTGCTGATAAACTTATTCTTTGTCAAACATATGATGTACAAATTACTATTAATATGGTTATGGTTCCGGAATGGTTTGAGAAGGATTGGGAAAACGCTCTCTTTTTTCACGAGCAAGGAATTAATGTTACTCTTAAGCCTCAATCCGATCCTACAGCAAGTAGAGTCGTAGACGGCTATACAGAAGAAATGTTACAAAAATTATGGAACGGGATGCCACAGTTGGGATATACAGAAACAAAAAGAATATGGCACGATAGACCAAAACCCGAATTTCAAATACCAATAAATACAGTTGGTAACGATGATAGATCAGTGCCGCACTACATGGCTGTGGAGTTTGAGGATAAGTACGGTAAAAAGTGGTACATGGACCAAGCAGAACGTTTTAATGCTTTTAACTTTAATAAGTTTGAAGGTTGGAGTTGTAATGCTGGTTATCAAGGTATTATTATCAGAGAGCCGGATGGTAGTATAAAACGTAGTTATAGTTGCTATGATGCACCATTGGGAAATATAGAAACCGGATTTAAACTTTTTGATAGTGCTATGCCTTGTATAAGTCCAAGTTGTGTGAGCAGTGCTGATAGTAAAATACCTAAAAGGAAAGTTTAATGGATTTAGCATTAGTAGCCATACCTAGACTTAATATAGATGCTCCTCCAATGGGTATTGCATCTATAAAAGGAAGTGTGCTGAAGGCAGGTTATACTGCAAAATGCTTTGATCTGAATATTGATTTATATCATGCTGTAACTTTTGATACATGGTTAGAACTAGATAGTTATTTTCAGACTGATCTTAGGTACACAGGTACAAGTTTAAATGGTGCTGGTAGTAGAGAAATTAACTTTATCAATATAGTACAAAAAAGAAAAAAAGAATTACATTGTTACAAAGAATATAATGACTTTCTTGAGAAGGCTATTCACGACATATTAGCGCATGAACCTGAATGGATTGGTGTAAGTGTATTCAGTGTTAACAGTGTTATTAGTATAGTAAACTTCTTATCTATATTAAAGGAAATAAAACCAGACCAAAAAGTTATGGCAGGAGGCATGGGACTGAGTAGCTTCGGGCTTGGCGGTAACAGTAACTTTGGTGAATTTTTAATTGAACAGGGTTTAATTACAACATACATTAGTGGCGAGGGCGAATTAGCAATAATCGATCTTCTTAAAGAAGGTAAAGAGTCTAAGTTCACTCCGCAAATAAACGATCTTAATAGTTTAGCATTTCCAAACTATGACGATTTTGATTTAAGTTTATATCCTGGAAAAGAAAATATGGTTTATATTACAGGTAGTAGAGGTTGTGTAAGAGCTTGTACATTCTGTGATATTAATAGTTTATGGAAAAAGTTTAGATATCGCTCAGGTGATAACATTGCTGAAGAAATATTAGAAGGACATAAAAAATATAATACTACAGACTTTTACTTTACTGATAGTTTAATCAATGGTAATATGAAAGAGTTTGTTAAATTATTAGATACTATAATCAGTTATAAAGAGCAAGGATTATTGCCAGATGATTTAATGTTTGGAGGTCAATTTATTGCTAGACCTAAAGCTAGATTTCCAGAAGAGTATTATAAAAAGATGCAAGATGCTGGTGTTTACAACATTAGTGTAGGAATGGAATCAGGCAGTGATCGTGTATTAGCAGATATGCGTAAAGGTACTACTAGAGAAGATCATGATTTTATGATGGAAATGTTACAGAAATATGGTATAAGAATTAATCTTCTTATGCTTATAGGATATCCAACTGAAACAGAAGATGACTTCCAAGACACATTAGATATGATCAAAGACTATAAACGTTACAGTGATAGCGGAATAATTTGGGGAATTGTACTAGGTAAAACAATGGTAGTTCTTCCGAATACTCCTATTGCTGATAATGCTGACCATTGGAGTATTGCTTATGATGATACAGGAAATTGGTTTAGTAAAGACAATGAAACATTAACATATCACGAACGAGTTAAAAGGCGTATGAGGGCAGGACGTCTTTGCGAAGATTTAGGTTATGTTATTAAAAGTCAAGTTGTTACTGTGAACAGTCTCCATGAAATAGTTACACAGGGCGGCTATGACTCGATTTCCTAAACCTTTAACAATAGAACAATTACAAAAAACACTGCCCAAAAAACTTTCTCATATAAAGGAAGATGCTAAAGTTAAGTTCATTAAACAAGTAATGTTTCTATATCGAATGTCTGATGATTTTGGTAGTATAGATTTTAATAAAAGTACGTATGATGGTGTTGATGTTAACATTGTTTATGATCCAATGGAACCTAAAATTCAACTAAAACTTTTAATGCAACAAGTAATGGACAAGTGGTATTTTAGTAATTTAGAAAAGAATGAAAACGTATATTTTTATAGATTTATAAATTTGTTTAGGGCTGAAATGTCACAGGAAGAATGGAAAGAAGTTGATTTTCATTTAAGAACAACTAATGAAATGGTACTTAGTGAAAATTACAAACAGTACACTGACTATAGAAGAAAACTAGATGAAATTGAAATCATAATACAAGATGAGAATTTTAGTGCAAAGGAAAATTATTAATGTACGAATATGATTCTTTATACGGAATACATATAGAATTTACAAGCCGTTGCAATCTTGTATGCCCTCAATGTGCAAGGACTAAAAATGGAAGTGTAAATCCTGATTTGCCTTTAGAAAATATGCCATTGGAAACAGTTCAAAAAATATTTGATGAAATGGGTGAAAAAACACAGTATGTTCATTTATGTGGAAACTACGGAGACTTTGTTGCTTATCCACATGCACTAGAAGCAATAGATATTATACAAAAAAGCGGTGTTGACTTTATTAAAATATACACAAATGGTAGTGCTAGACCTAGTAAATTTTGGGAAGAACTTGCAAACAAATTAGCTGATAGTAAAGGACAAATAGTCTTTAGTATTGACGGACTTGAAGATACAAATCATTTATATAGAGTTAATAGTAATTTTCAAAAAATTATACATAATGCAAAAGCATTTATCGATGCTGGCGGTACCGCTGTATGGGAATGGCTGCCCTTCGAACACAATGATCATCAAGTTGAAGATGCTGTAAAAATGGCAAAACGTTTAGGGTTTGCTGAGTTTATACTTAAAAAGAATCCTAGATTTAGTCCTATTAATAATGGTGAACATTATCTACTAAAGCCTAGTAAAAAATATATACATGAAGGTGTTAAACTACAAGAAAAACAAATCATGGGAGAAACGCAAAGACTAACACCAACTTTGTTTCCTATATCTTGTAAGTACGATGCCCGCAAAATGATTTTTATAGATTTCCAAGGAAACATTTTGCCTTGTTGCTGGCACGGAAATAGATATAATCCAGACAGTAAAAGCGGAACAAATGAATTCCATAAAATTATGGAAGGTTACGATTCTAATATTTTTAACGTAAACTATTATTCTGTCAAAGAGATATTAAACAACGATTGGTATAGAAAAGACATGGACTATACTATTAAGATATTGAAAACTTGTAGGAAGCATTGCCCAATGGGTAACAAAATGTCAAACAAAGATAATAGAATACAGCATGTGTTTAAAGAAGTCTTAGATATGGAGCCTTGGGAATAATGCTTAAAATACCACTAACTACTGATGCTGTTAAGTATATAAACCAACAACGAGTAATGACTTCTAAATTAAAGCATAGCGATGTAGAATGGTATTCTTACTTATTGTTTAATTTTATAGCACAACAAATAACTCCTTACCTAACACCGGGGAAAAGGTGTTTAGATATTGGAGCAGGATTAGGGCTTATAAATATATTTCTCAGGGATATATACGATGAAATATACTTGTATGATAAAACAGTTTCTTTAGAACAATTAGAAAATACATATTATGGATTTCATGATGAATATTGTTACTACAGTAATTTAGACATAGCAAAAGATTTAAATCCTGATTTTAATGTAACTGATGTTTTAGATTTCCCTGACAATCACTTTGATATGATACAAAGTCATATGAGTTGGTGTTGGCACTATCCTAAAGAAACTTACTACGATAAAGTACTACAAATTTTAAAACCCAATGGTTTGCTAATAGTAGATATTTTTACTACAATGAATTATACATTTAGTGAATTTGAAGAAATAGATAGATTGGAGAACAGAGAAGATGAAAGTTTCAAACTTATTCTCCGACGCAAGGATTGAAAAAGAACCGTTCCCTTACATAGTATGGGACAATTTATTGGACAATGATACGTTTGAAGAACTTAGTTCTACTATGCCAGAACATGATCCTTTTAATTATGCGTCTAAGATTATTAAAAATGAATCCGGACTATGGAAAGAATATGCAGAGTATTTTACTAGTGTGGAATTTCATAAACAAATATTAGATGTATTTGGTATAGAGATTAGTGATAGTGTTGGATTACGTAAGCGAGATAATACAAAATTTGTAACTGAAAGTTTTATTGCTATAAGAAAGCCCAACATGAATGAATGGTGTTTGCAACCGCATATTGATAGTAAATGGGCAATTACTAGTATGGTACATTACTTTAAAAAACCGGACGATGATGATGTGTCAGGTGAATTTGTTATACTAAAACCAAACAAAGAAATAACATACACTGAATCTGAGAAAAGAATTAGTTATGCAGATCCTGCTTGTTTTGATATTGTAGAAACAATACCATACGGCAGTAATAATGCTGTATGTACATTAGCTGGACCTAATGCTTGGCACGGAATATTACCTCGTACAACTAACATAAGGCGTACTGTAAATATTTCATATGAGGAATATAACTAATGGAATTACCAATCGAAAAGTTAGATTATAAGGTGGATATTGATGAACTACAAGAAGTTACTATTGATTTTCTTCATAGGTACCATTGGGATAAAAGTAACCAATTATGTTTACTTAACACACAAGACTGGGAGCCAGGAGATCCATATCAGGGAATAGGACATGTTAAAGAGCCTGGATATCCAGCATTTGGTTACAAAGAAGGAGATTTTAATGTATTCCATCCCGATTATGAAGATACAATATTAGGTAAGTTATACAGAGAGTTTCCATTACCAGTATGTAGAATGCGAGTATTACGTGTACCTACAAAACGTTGTTATACTATGCATGTTGATGGTGACACACATAGATATCATTTTGCAGTTATTAGTAACAAAGATGCATTTTTTGTTTTTGGCGATCAAGGTAGAATACAAAGTATTCCTTGTGATGGACATGCTTACAAAGTCTGTGTTAAAGAACCTCATACTTTTGTAAATACCAATTCTGGTTTTGATAGGATACATATAGTTCTCGATGCGGCACCCAAAGAATAATTTAGCAATACTTGGATTAAGTAGAAGCGGTACAACTGTTGTTGCACAGTCGCTTGTACATGAGCTTTCTACTGAGTACGATTTTGTTCATCCGGTTTATCAAGGAGAAATTAGTAATGTATATCAGGATTACTTTTTTATAGGAGAAAATAAGAAAACAAAAGAATACAAAGAAGGTAGTTATGTTAAGTCATTTGAAATAGTAAATGGCTATTTACAAGGTTGCAGGATATATAAGAATATTCAACTTAACGGTAAAAAAGAAATGTCTAATCGTATGGACTTAATAAATTATATGATTGGTAGTAAGTTTAAATCTATTGTAAAAGTACACCCGTTTGCTATTTGGAAAAACTATCAACAGCCGTATGTATTAGAAACTTTATCTAAATTAAATTATGTATATGTAAAGCGTTCAAATAAACTAGAACATTTTTTAAGTTTTGTAATAGCACGTGAAAGTGGAATATATCATACAAATGATCCAAATGAAAAATTTCCTGAGAATATTATAGTTACAGATGAACACAAGGATTTGTTTAAGAAATATCTGATTGCAGAAGAATGGTTTTTGGGATTTGCTAATATAGTAAATACTGTGGTATATGAAGAGTTAGGCGAAATACAACAAGATGGATTCGTTAAAAAACTACCTTATATAAAGCCAAAAATAGATTATATATTAAACAAAGATGAAGTATATGGTTTTATAGAATGTTTAACGTAAGAGAAGTTCATTATGATATAACTAACATGTGCAACGCCGCATGTCCGCAATGTGTACGTACTAATCCGGTCACAGGCAAAATGCATGACTATATATTAAAGCATGAACTTAGCTATGAAGATTTTGTAAAAATATCTCCCGCTTGGTTTATACAGCAACTAGACTATCTTTACTTTTGTGGAAACTTTGGAGATCCTTTAATTGCAAAAGATTTGCTTGCGATACTTGATTACATATGGACTGTTAAGCCAACATTAAGTGTAAAAGTTCATAGTAATTGCGGTATACGAAGTAAAGATTGGTGGACAAAATTTGCACAATTAACTAGCGATAAAAAATTTACACTTATTGCTAGTGTAGATGGTGCTAGTCAAGCTACACAAGAACTTTATAGAGTTAATACAAACTATGATAGGATTATAGAAAATCTTAAAACTTTTATAAGTTACGGCGGAAAAGTAGAGTGGCGCTTTATAGTTTTTAAACACAACGAACACGAAGTTGAATTAGCCGAAAAAATAAGTAAAGAGATAGGCTGTATTAATTTCCGTAGTTATAGTAGTAATAGACAATTCCCCAATGGACGTTTTAAATATAACTTCAATGGAGAAACAAGATATTTAGAAAAACCTTCATATGAAGTTGAAAGCAAATTCAGTGATAGAAAAACTATTGAGTTTGAACAGTTAGAAGAAACAGTTGCAAAAATTGATTGCATTGCTAATAAAACAAGAAGTATTTTTATTGACTTTGAGGGTAACGTCCTTCCTTGCTGTCATTATGGAATAAGACTGTATACAAATAGAAGAAACACTCGAGATGTAAACAATGATGAAGTTGTACAAGAAACTATAAACAACTTTGGTAATGATAAATTTAATGCTATAGATTTAGGTATAGAGACTGCATTAAGTAACTGTGGCAGATTCTTAGAAATTTTAGATCCATATTGGAAAAAAGGACAGCCATTAGTTTGTAAAATGATCTGTGGGAAGTCATAATGTGGGTTTTATTAACAGATAAAGGTCTAAGACAAATACTATTAGCAGACTTAAAGTTCCACACTAAAGTAAAAGGTTGGATATGTAATACAGGTAATTATGTTTATAATCTTATAATGGATGATACTTCATTTGTTAGTAATACTATTTGTAGAGCTATTGACGATTATCCTATAATTAATATAAAAGAAACACCAAAATTTGAAACAGAGTATGCTGTTTGTCCAAAAGAAAATTGTTACTGCGGAATGGATATTGGTATACCAAAAGGCAAAACAACAGAGGATATAATAAATCTTAAACGACAATTTAATGCTGAATCAAATATTAATGCAATACCTTGGTATGATAATGAAACAATACTTGCATTTGGATTAAGTGATTTTATCACAAATACAATGGTTCATGTAGATTGGTTCTTAGGTAAACGATGTAACTTTGATTGTGTTTATTGTTCTCCTAGCATACACGATAATCACAGTGAATATCCTTTGCTAGAGAAGTTATTAGATTACTATGACTATTTGACAAATACAATAGTTAATAACGAAAAAAATAAAAAAACTATTAGTTATATTTTTGGTGGAGGAGAGCCTACACTAATACCAGGTTACATAGAGTTCTTAGAACATATTACAAATGACAATCGTTTTAATAGTGAAATACGTACTCTTACTAATCTAACTGGTAGTCCTAAAAAATTGTATAGACTAAATCAGTTATGTGATATTACTTTTAGTGTGCATTTAGCATACATGACTGATAAGTTTATTGATAAGGCAGATAGATTTTTCTCATTGAGAGATGAAACATCTAAGTCTTTAACTATGAAATTTATGTATGATAAACGCTATGCTGAACGAATAGATAAAATGTTAGAAGTACTAAACAATCATACTAACTTAAATTACAGTGTAACTCCGTTGCATGACAAATCCGACAAAAACTTATATCAATATGATGATAATGATAAGAAGTATTTTAAACTAAGAGGAAAGCTATAATGGAAACATATGAACTATTAGATAGATTTGAAATATTGTATCCAACTAAATCTAAATTACCTGATCTCAGAAGATCGTATATTGATAAGGACATTTCTAGTATATTCAGATTAACTGAGTCGGATGATGAATTACGTAAAGCAGTAATAGAAGAAAACTTACATAGTATATTTCGTATTATAGACGATTACGATTCTGAAGACCTTAGAAAAGCAGTATTAGAGAAAAATTTACACAGCATTTTCAGATTGTGTAACGATGAAGATTTACGTAAGTTAATAGTCGAAGATAATACTTGGCAGTTATGGCCAATACTTGATCGTTACGTAACTACTAACTTTACTGCCGCATTTAAAAACTTTTTTGTAAACGATATCAGTATCGATAAAGATTGCTTTAGTAGAGGACAATTAAAAAGTAAACTGTGGATTATAAAAGAATTAAAAAGGTTAAACTTAGATTTAGGTACAGTGTTCTTATGTGCAGGATGGTATGCTACACTTGCTACTATGATATTTGAAAATAATATCAATGTAAGTAAAATTAAAAGTTTTGATGTTGATCCTAACTGTTGGAAGATTGCAGAAATATTTAATAAGCCATGGGTAGTAAATGAATGGCAATTTAAAGCATCAACTAAAAATATATTTGATATAGACTTTACTAATGAAACTTATACAACACTTAGGTCAGACGGTACCACTTGCGAAGCGAATGATATACCAGATACAATTATTAATACTAGTTGCGAACATATAGATAATTTTGTGGAATGGTATGCTAAAATACCCGCAGGCAAATTAGTAATATTACAAAGTAACGATTACGTTGAAGTCGAGGAACATATAAACTGTTATAAAAGTATTTCTCAATTTAGTAGAAGTTGTCCAATGGAAGAAACATTATTTGAAGGTGAATTGTTTTTACCGGAATATACACGATTTATGAAAATTGGATTTAAGTAGATCGACATTGTTTACAATTACAATGTTTGCAAACTTGAACTTCTCTTATTAGACCACCATCAACATCATAGTCTTTATACTGTGTTGTATATCCCATACCACAGTGTGAAGGATTACCACAAGTATCACAGTAACTAGTAGGAGTACCTTCTACTGATAAAGATTTTGGTAGTTGTTTTACCATCTATACCGCCATTGGAGCTTTGATGCTAGGCATCGGATCATAATTAACTAATCTGTAATCTGTTACTCTTGTATTTAATAATGTTTCTAAATCGCAAAATGGATTCATATACAACTGTGGTAATTTTTGTGGTTGTCGACGAACTTGCTCTACTACTTGGTCTATATGATTTGTATAAATGTGACAATCGCCACCAGTCCATATAAATTCGCCTTCTTCTAAATTACAAATACGTGCTAACATATGTGTTAGTAGACTATAACTTGCTATATTAAATGGAACACCTAAAAACATATCAGCACTACGTTGATACAGTTGACAACTTAGTTTACCATTTATTACTCTAAACTGTGCCATAGTATGACAAGGAGGTAAAGTCATTTTATCTAGTTCTTGTGGATTCCAAGCACTTAATATAATACGTCTACTGTCCGGATTGTTTTTTATCTGATCAATAATATTAGAAATTTGATCAACACCGCCAAAGTCACGCCATTGTTTACCATATACAGGTCCTAATTCTCCGTCCGTGTATCCTAATGCAACGCCTTGATTTTCTGCATTAGCAGTCCATATAGTCTTTTTATCTGCATCGCTAGTGTCATGTGTAATTTTAGCTAGTCTACGTTCGTTTGTACTGCCCTCTAAAAACCATAATAGTTCTCCTACAACTGATTTCCATGCAAGTTTTTTTGTAGTAACTGCTGGAAAACCTTCTTGTAAATTAAATCGCATTTGATGTCCGAACACACTTAATGTTCCAACTCCAGTGCGGTCATTTACTTCCTCACCTTTTTCTAAAATGTACATTAATGAATCTAAATACTGTTTCAAAGTTCGCCTCGTTCTCGCATCTCTGCTCTAATTTTTGTAGCACTAATATTATGAATATCTTCGCCTAAGTCATGTTCTGTAAACGTGTAACCTACACCTCTACCATAACTAATATCTACAATGTTTGGTACACTTATAATCTCGTATTCTTCCCCAAACGTATAACCTTGCTTTTCCAAACTGCTAATAATATTTTGTTTAACTATACGAAAGTTAAAAGGATTGTCGGTGTTTCCCATTCCTGCATCAGCACCACAGACTTCACGAATCATAATACATACTTGACCATGTTGTTTCAATGCACGTTTAAATAATTCAGTATGTCCATCATGCCACGGTTGCCACCTACCTAACATCTGTGCAGTAGGTGCTTTCCAGTCAAACATTTTGATTTGTTCCCATCCACCTTTTTACAACTTGTAATAGTTGTACATCAGTATCGTTAAACCATTCGCTTACATGATAGTCTACATATGCCGCATAAGGACGTATAAACTTTTCATTAGTATCTTTATATTTGCTTTCTTTAATTGTATCCATCCAGACTGAAAAGTCTGCTTGAAATATCATTCTTGTTTCGTCTGTTGGGCATACAAAGTCAGCAACTGCAACTTTACCTGCTAGTTCAACACCGTCTGCTATATGACGCATACGTAGTGCTTGACGTTTGCGACCGTGAGGAGTAAAATCCCAGTCAACATACTTTTCTCTAACTTTATCAGCATTAATGTGTACACCGCCTATTAAATCAGCAAACGGTTTTGCTAGTGTTGTTTTACCACTACCTGGTAATCCAAATATTAAGATTTTCAAATTTTACTCCATATATCAATATATACTTCGTCTTGTAGTCCGCTCTTTATCAATGAATAGTTCTCTTCTATTAAACTAACAGGTAAAAATGTATCACAATCATACTTACCACGTATTCGACTTAAATGAAGTTCATCAATAATCGAAAGCAAACCTTCTATTAGTTTTGCTCCTCCGACAATCCAGACATTTTCCATTGTTGGTAATAAGTCTTTTACACTTTCTATACCAACAACTATATCTGCCTTTGGTGCTTCTCTACTAGTAACAACTATATTTTTACGTCCTGGTAATGGTTGTATGGGCAAACTATCCCATGTAGTTTTACCCATTACAATCACACCACCCATTGTGCTTTCTTTAAACCATTTTATATCTGCTGGATTATGAGGCCACGGTAAATCACCGTCTTTACCTATACCCCAATCATCATCACACGCTAGAATCGCTTTGATCATCTTGTTGCTTATCCAATAATTTTTTTGTATAGCTTTTAATTTCTTTTTCAAGTTTTGCATAGTCTATGATAATTTCAATATCACTAACTGGACTATCATAATCCTCGCCGAATTGTTCTACACAACTTAAAACAAATGATACAATATCTGGTTCCTCGACATCTTGTAGGTCTTCGCCTTCAAAAATAATTCTGTCGCTATTTTCTAAACATAACACCAAGCGTTCAATGTATTCTATTGGAACTTCTTCGATGTTTGCTTCTCTTAATATATTTTGAAAACTACGATCTTTTTTATGAATTGGCATTAGCGGTAGACTTTTTACTTGGGCGTCCTCGCTTTGGTTTTAATGTTGGTGCCATTTCATATGCTTCTGATCTTAGCCTTTCAGCTTCTGCTAAGAATGTATCAGCCTGAGATAATAGACCTTTTGCAATAGCAGTATCGTCTAATACGCCTTCGCTAGGTGCGTCAACAGCTTGATCAATAGTTTGTGTTGAATCCAATGAAGTTTGTGTACGGGGTGCTTTATCAGTATCGTCTACCATTGAGTTAGTAATATCTCTTTCACTCATACCAGTATTCTGTTTGCGAATAATTTCGTTAACTTCACTTAATAGTACACCGCTACTACGGTTAGGAGTTAAAGTAATGTTTTCTGTTGGATATTTTTTAAGCCATCCACGCTTGTGCATTTCTTGTAACATCGGTGAACCGTCACTAAAATAACTACGGTTTGCGATTTCGTAAAATTCAGTTGCTTCTTGTCCGGCAACTGATTCTACAACACGAACAACATCGTCGTGTGCGTAATCTGGTAAACGGTCTGTTTCAACAACAAGACAATTGTTAGTATCAACAACATGTCCTCGTTCGTTATAGATTTCACGGAACACAACAACACATTTAATACTTGTGTTTGTTACTTGTCCGATATGTTTTAAATTAGCCATAATATGCCTCCTTATGCAGTCTCTTGAACTGCGGCTTCTTCAGGTTGTTCTTTTTGTTGGTCTTGAACACTGCTAATAAATGCAGTAAGACGATTATAAACAATACCTACTTGTGCGGCTTCGCTTGCACGGAATGCGCCACGTTGCATAGCCAAGTCAATTACTTGTGCCGCATTTTGTAAATCAGCAACGCCCAGACTTGGTGCTACAGTTTGATCTGCGGCAGGTGCATCTGTTGCATCAGTAGTTGCTGTTTCTACTTCTTCATTTTTTGCTTCTTCAGTCATATTTTACTCCTATTTGACTTATAATTATATACGTACTTATTTATCACTATTATCTATAGACATTTTATATGCTATAAGATTTGAATAAAAAGCATCGTAATCTGATACCTCTTCAAACCAGAATTGATACAGATTTTTACCTAAACTCTTAATATAATGAAAGCCAGTACATCCACTAAAATCTAAGCTATCTAAGTCTGGCTGATCGTTAAATTCTACAACTAAACGGTTCTTCATCATTTTAGTAACTACTACAACATCTATAATTTGGAGATCGTTGTCGCTTAGTGTTAGACCTTGTTTAACTATTTTCATCGATATTTATGCGGCCTTTCTGTTCTCATCAGCTTCGTAATAAACAGTTTGACCAAACGGAGCAACTGGCTTACGATAGCTATTTTTAACTAAAAACAATGTATCGCAATATTCTGGATCTCCCCAACTATCAAATGGCTCACCATCTGTAAACATAATAAATTGATCAGGCTCAATATCCTGTTCTTTCATAAATGTCCAGTTAGGTACAAAGTCAGTACCACCGCCTCCGGTTAGTTCAAATTCGGTAATCGAACGTCCATCGTCATCAGTAAATTCATCGTATCCAGTAATAACTGTATCAAAACACCAAATACGAATTTTGTAAGATTCAAACTGATCCATAATACCTTGTACTTCACTTAAGAAGTCCATGCTATCTTTTTGACTAATACTACCGCTAACATCAATAGCAATGCAAATGTCAATTTGCTGATCCCGCATCATACCTGGAAGCAGAACATTAGCAAATTGACTTTTGCGATTTGGACGCATGAAAGTAAAGTCGGATACCAAGTTGCTTTCTAGAGAAACACGAATCATTTGACGCCAGTCCATTTTAGGCTCTGTCAGTTCGCCAATCATACGTTTAATATCACCTGGTAAGTTACCAGCCCCAACGCTCTGTGCGGCTTGTATAACAGCGTTCTTCATTTCATCTGCAATTGCTTTCGCATCATCTTTTGAAATAGTAGGAACTTTACCTTTGCCTTCTTCACCTTGACTTTGTGATCCACCTTCTTTATTTTCACCTTGACCATCATCTATTTCTAAATGAACATCCAATGTTTGTTCAGGAGGTACATTGTTTTCTTTTAGTTCATTATATATAGATTCAGTTGACCAATCATCGGATCCATATTTTTCATCATAGCAGGGTTTCACTTTGTCAATGAGACGGCCTATCTTCTCACGTACTAGCATAGCGTTAATTTTAAAATCGCCAGCCATGTTCCATAGTTTGCCTTCTCGGTCACCTCTACGCAGGAAATGTTCGTATATGCAGTGTCCAACTTCGTGTCCTACTAGGAACACTGTTTCTTCGATATCTAGTTTCATTACAAACTCTTCGTTGTAATAAAAATTACGTCCATCTACTGCCGCAGTCGGACACCAATCGTTTGCTTCAACTAGTTTTAAGCGACATGCTATTTGCCCGAAAAATGGTTGCTTAAACAACATTTTTACACGAGCGGCAACTAACTTGTCATGTGCATTATCGAATTGTTGCATAAAGAAATCTCCTGAACTTCTACTTACATTATTAATATAAACATTTTTGAACGATATGTCAACCGGAAAGATTAATTAATTTAAATTGAATTGATTCTAATCTATCTTCAAAACTCATATATGCTTTAGTGCCATCTATTACTTCTTGTGGTGGTAGCCAATCATCGTGCCAAGTCATATGAGACATTCTTTTTGCTTCGTCATTTTGCCAAAAATGCCAACCCCAATGGTGTTCACAATTTGCATCACACCATTCTATCCACGAGCTTAGGACACCATTGTTATTTAAATCGACTGTATATCTAAATTGTTTTAGGTATCCACAGTTTGGATTGGTCACTAGGGTCAGTGTCATCTCCATACTAGTACTTATAAAAGAAGTAGGGCCACAAGGACCCTACTTCACCCAGGAGTGACGCAACTAATTGTTACGCCATTTCAATCAGTGTACCGTACTTGGAAATAAATCCTTTCCAGTTTTTTAACTGATTAAACTTTACTCGTATTTTATACTTGCCTAATGCAACTGTACAAGCCATAACAACCATTTCGCTTTCGAAGTTGTTTTGTATAAACTCTAAGAAGTTATCAAATTTACCGTTGATATCTTTGTTAGCTTCATATATTTCTTTGAGTTCGTAGCATAGTGCAGTAGTCAACGAGTACTTAGCTGAAATATTATCTGTTTGTAGTTCCTTAACCTTACCATCTAAAATATCAGTTGGGTTAGGTAACTGGGCGGCTACTTGACGGTGTGTTTTAAACTTTAGAGCAAGTCCTTCACCGATACCTGAGGCAACCATATCAGTTACTTCTTCTTCATTGAAGCCTTCTACATCCTGAATAGTATCGGAAACAAATTCCCAAATACGTGGAGTAGCAAACGAACGTTCCGAACTCGCCGGATCGAACTTGTAAAGATCTTCTTTAAAGGTTGTAATGTAACCAATTACGTCTGGATGCTGGTTGTTTAATACAGCCCAATCAAACCAATCATCGTAGTTAACACGTACTTCATAGTGCAAGAACCTGTTAGCTAACGGTTTAGGCATTCTGTAAGTAACGCCTTTGTCTGTTTCACGGTTACCGGCAGCCGCAATCACAACATTGTCGGGCAACTTGTATCTGCCAATTGCACGGTTAAGAACTAGCTGGTAAGCCGCCGCTTGTGTTGCTGGAGCCGCTCCGTTAAGTTCATCTAAGAATAAAATAATAATATCGTATTCTTTTGCTTCCTCTTCTGTAGGAAGTTCATCGGGAGAGCTAAAGCTCATCCTGTTTGTTTCTGGATTATAATGTGGGTAACCTTTAAGATCAGTAGGTTCCCAAAGAGACAAACGACAGTCAATCAATTTGACTTTTTTGCCTTCTGCTTCATAATCTAACTTAATAGATTTCATTGTATCAGACTTACCAATGCCGGGAGGTCCCCAAATCATAAATGGTCGTTTAGTACGGAAGTGATGCTTCGCATACTTAGTAAGTTCTGAAAGTCGAATAGTACGGGTATTTGTTTCTATTGCCATATTTTTTACTCCTGGGTTCTTAGTATATGTATAGCATAGTTTCGAACAATTTTGCTGTCAAGCAAAAAGATTAAAGTTTGCCGGGCTTTTACGAGGTCGCTTCTCTGTCTCCATACTAGTCCGGACTTTTAGCTAGTATGACCCTGTACCACCTTGCTTAGCCATAGATTTCAATTCGTACAGGGCGAACTTACTCTCGCTTTTTTTGGCTTTAGAATATTGTCAGGTCATTGTATTCCTATCCTCCTGGGTTGTGTCTTAAACAAAAAGTGGTTTCATTGTTTCAAACACTTTGTTGTAAGCATTGATTTCGTACTGCCAATTTTCGTAAAAATCCCAGTCCTCTTCATCTCCGTTAGCACAGTGTTCTTCCCATACACGATCCATTGCATACATACCTTCTAAAAAGTCGCCTCGACCGTGATTTTTCATTGTAGTTTTTGCTTCATCAAAACTTGGTGTTGTTTTAAAAAACTCTGGGATTCTAAACATCTATGTCTCCTTAACATCAACTTACATATATAATATAGTAAGACTTCTTGGTAATGTCAACACCTAAATGCATCTTTTTTGTCTTTTTTTCGTCTTTTTTTCATCTTTTTTTAAGATATCTTGGTGATGCGTAAAAATGTAGCAGATTTAGATAAATACCACTACGAATAAGCGAGAATATGCTTATATCGTATATAAAAGAAAGGGAGATATATCATGGATATGTTGAACAAAATTAAAGGATGGGCTTCTGGACTAGCAGAAGTAGGTATTTCAATTGCGGCACTTATGATCGTAGTAGAAGTACTAGGTCTAGGCGCAATACCATTCTTTCCAGAAGTTAGTGTAGTTGGCAACGTTGCTGGCATGCTATCAACTCTGGGTGCAGAAGGCCTAATGGGCTTAATTGCGATCTGGGTACTTTGGGGTATTTGGAATCGTAAGTAATTAAACCCCTAAGGCTGAAAACCGAATTGGAAATCAGCCTCCTTTTTTTATTATATTTTCTTCCATATGTTCGATCCAAGCTTCTAAGTCATGTCCGTAGAGCTTATATAATATTCTATCTTCTTTACCATACAATATCAATTCACGCCTACTAATGTAATACGGATACTTGTTATATCTATCTAACAGTATACGTAGATGTGCATTAAACTTAGGCTCTATGTTAAGAACAAACTGTTCGTGATCGAAGTCCATATCATTCAAAACTAAGACCCCAAACTTTGTTAAGTTGAGGCCTTGTCCATTCCTATAATTTTTAAAAATATTTCTTAGTGTTATACGGTCACCATATTTTAATGTTTTAGCATGTGCTAATACAGTGTTATAAAAGTCTGGTGTCGTCATCTTCTTTAATTACCTCACCTTGTGTGAGCTTTACTACTTCAAATTTTTCAGTTTTAAATAATTTGTTTAGTCTTTCTGCTAAGTTAAAAGCATGTCCGCTATTACTAAAGGATACCTTTTTGTATTTTGGACCTGGGTAATTTGATAAACTATTCAGACTTCTCAGATTGATAGGTTTACCGTCATGGAATACTGCATATATTGCGTCTGCATCTAATAATTGTTCACTACGAAATGTTTTGGGGTCTGTCCACTCCATTAAAATTTTTGGTTTAGGTCTTGCCATGATATATCTTTCTGTACCGCTTTAATGTATTTATTAAAGTAGTACAGAATATTATACGTTATTACCCGATGTTTTACTTGTTTTTAGCAATTCTTTTATAGTATCTTCATCTAAGCATCCGATGGTACGTAGCTTCGGAGGATTATAATTATACACTTCCATCATTTTAGCTACGTAACGTGGAATGTTAAGTGGATCATTCATAGCACTTTCACATTCTACTTTAGATTCAAACGAAGGGTCTGTGAATATATACACATCACCTTGTATGTTTGCAAATACTGCAACTATCAACCATTTCATTTTTTAATTATCGCTCTTCTATCTGTATTAGTATATCTTCCAGCCATATCTACAGTTTGTGTTAAACAGCCTAATTCAGCTATTTCAAATTCGGCGCTTTTGTATTTTTCGTTACCGAAACGCATAATTCCTTGTAGTATAACTTCGTCATTCTTTTCATAATATTCTACACAACTTAGATAATCTTTAAATGCTGTGCCGTGAAAATAAAATTCGTTTTTTGCTTCCTCATATACAAGTACCATGTACATCAAAACTGCACTTATCATGACTTATCTTCTTCAATCTTCTCTTGGATCTTATCCCAAGGATCTCGACCTAGGTAAGGACTAAAGTTTGTGCCAGCTTGTATCATACATGCCATACCGTCTGAAAAAACGTTTATTAAACTCCAAGATCCAGTTTCCTGATTTACAAAGAAAAACATACCTCCTTTGAAATACCTTCCAGATCGGAATTCAAATACACCGCCGTCACCTGAAAATAACATACCCTCTTTATATTTTTTTGGAGTTTCAAATACTTCTTTAAAAGGACCACAATAGTTATTTGTGATCAGCATTTTTTGATCTTCTTTAGGTGCATCTTGTGCAAATGTTACTGTCGCAGTAACAAGTAGTACCAGAAAATTAGTTAATAGATATTTCATTTTCTTGTCCTTTACGCTTCATAGCTAAATTCATATCCGACTCATTTTTAAACGGTCCAGAATACGTATATTTTTGTAAGGTATCTGCTCTAGGACAAAAACTCGGTCTCCAACCCATAGGAAATAACAAACAGTAGTATCCGGCCGCAAAATATACGCTAGAACTGGCTGTTTTTTTGTATATAGGCACATTATCTAGTAGGTCAATATCATGTGCTTGCTCAGTATTAGCGGGATAGCCGTAAACAGTTTCATTTATAAAAGTCTTTGACTTTTTAGACTCTATTGTAAACTCGTCTAAATTCTCATATATAGTTTTAGAGTTATTATAGCTATTGTATAGTAAGTATTTATCATTAGATATAGCCTTTAAGGTACCAATTTTGCTACCATTCTGTTCAACGATATAGAACTTGTTTTCAATTACTGTTTTAGCTTTATATTTCATTATGATAGATACATTAGTTTATATTTGATATAAGATTCTTTATCGAACACTGCAATAATATTAACAGTATAGGTAGAAAATCCGGATTCTATAATATCATTTACTTCTGTTATTATTTCTTTTGCGTTTTCTTTAACCCAGCGACCTTTTTCAGTTGTTGACCACTGTTCAACGATTTCATTATCATCTATGCCGTTTTGAGTTAGTATTCCATGAGGGACACTAGCAATGCATACACTAATACTGTGCATTTAAATATTCAGAATGAGCTTCTGCATGTTGACTTATACGTTGTAAGTCATGTTTGCCACAAAACTTCATAAAATGAATACCTACACCACTAACAGGAACTCGTTGTACTTGATTAATAATTGTTTCATCAAGTACTTCTTTAATATTATCAGGCTGTGCAGTCAGATCAATTAGTTCTTTGTTACGAGTATAGTCATCTAGTACACGATGTTCTATACCTTCATGATCTAGCCATTTTTGTAACATAAAATTATTCCAGTTAAAGCCTTTATCATTTTTATCTGCAAAGGCTTCGAGCATACCTACTTTATTCTTAGTACCTTTTTTACGAGCGCCAGGATATGCACTAAAGATATTATCGCTTGTATCACCACGTATACACTTTTCAAATAGTAGCCAATCAGGATCACCTACAATCTTTTGCTCTTTAGTTTTGTTATCAATGACTGGCTTGCCTTTGTCGTTGTAGACACCGTCCAACTTAATATGCTGATTAGTAATGCCATTGTACTGGCTAACTGTATCAGAAAGAAGCTGATAGAAATCACTATCACTAGAAATAATAACATGTTTGTCCTCCGGGTGTGATTGTATAAAACGTGCAATAAAGTCGTCTGCTTCACATGTAGGGTGTTGTAGTACAGTACAGTTAGTACGTTTCTCCATAAATGTTTTTAGTTCATCAAAAGCTTCAAAGTACTTTTGATCTTCTTCTTGTTGTGTAGGAGTTAATGCTTCACGTGCTTCTTTACGATTACGTTTATAAGGTTCGTAGTGATCTTTACGCCAACTACGTCCTTCAAAACAAAACACAACATGACTACCATCAAAGTCACGCCAGGCTTTATTAATAGCACTAAACATGATATGATAAGCCATACCAATTTTAGTTTCAATATCGTCTCCACGTACTACATGTCTAGCACGATAAAACATATTAAGACTATCGACTAAGATATAAGTCATATTATTCCTCTAGTAGTTTCTTTTCCATATTCTCTTTAACATCTAGTATAGCATCATTGTTAATCATGTCAATAATTATCTTATTAACATCAATGTCACGCTGAAGCCAGTACATTTTTTCTTTTAACTTTTCAAGTTCTACTTTATAAAACTCTAGTTCTTTTTCTTTACGAACTTTTTGTTCTATTATATCGGATAGTAATATTAATTTAGGTTGTTCTATCATTGTTATCTATCGCCAATTGCATTGCTTTTGCTGGTAAACTACATACCCAGATGTATGGTACCCAAAACATAATGTTGTAAACAATAATTTCTGTTATTTCATTCATTCTTTCATCATTCCTTTTTTCTTCCTCAGAGCTTGTTTTGCATGAACTTCTTCCCAATACTCATCATTAGTTAGAACAGGTCGCTTTGATGCTTCTGCTTTTCGTTTCTTTTGTTCTTTCATTGCTTTACGGATACCCCACCGAAACCATATCTTCCAAAATATAGGACCTGTGAGATCGCTGTGCATAATATAATCTACAATCTTTTTCAAAAGTCTATCTCTCTTCCTTTATATTCCCAAGTTCCGTATCTAGTTGGTTCAGCTTCCTTTGGCCCACCATATTCTTTAGCTTTTTCTTTTGTAACTTTTTGTTCTGGTATATCAGGATCTTTACGTGCATATTTGATATCACAATAATTACAAACAACATAATGTCCATCGTGTGGTATTCTCAAATATACCTTTGGATGATCATTATTTTCACCGCTACAAGATACTGTATCTCCGTCTATATAAACAATACGTTCTTCAAAACCTTCAACTCGTTTCATTATTTTTATCCATTATTCTTAATACATATCTTAGTTCGCTTATGATACGCAAGTACCATTCTTTATCCATTGGTTCTTTTGCTTTTTTACGATCTTCGATAAGTTGTTTGATCCTTACATTAATATATTCACGTGGACTTGGAGTTCGATTACGTCTCATTGATCCGCCCATTGCCCCATTGCAATTTTAAATCTAAATGCTTCTCCGCTATCCTCAAAATGAAAAGTATGTTCGTAAACATCTGTATATTCAGTCATACTCCATTGATGTCTTTGTAACTGCCTACGGCACCATGTTTTACCATCTATAACAAGATCACTATGTAAACGTACAGTAAATCCTGGTTTCCAAGTATTTTTATATTCAAATATTTCTTGTGGGGTCATTTTACATGCTTTATGTTTGAAGTTGCTTTTTGGCTACCACATCCTTTACAGTATACAATAACTACAATATACTTATAACCGTCTTGTGTAGTAACTTCTGTTTGGTGCTGTGTTTGGGTTGGATTTTTACAACATCCATAATTAATCACTGTCAAACCATACCTCTACTCTACCTTTAAAAACTGATATTTTAACTAATCTATCTATGTTTACAACTGGTCTTTCAGTATGTTCACCACTACCATTAATCCAAACACTACCATCATCGCTAACACGATAGTCTGTTGGATGTCTACTAAAGATAATGTCTCCATTGTCTGCAACGATACCATCAAATGTTTGATCCTCTACAAATATACCATCTACTGCACAAAGTTTTTTTGTTTCAGGATCTAAATATAGTGCAAAGTATCTAGTACCTGTTGTTGGGTGCGGCAATAATCCGTAAAATACTGTACATGGAATACTTTTGTATTCTGTATCAATAACAAATTGTGCTTTATATTCTTTACAAATTTTATGTAATAGTTCGTAATCGAATAATACAGGATCGTTAATTATTCTCATCTTCGCCTTGTGCTTCGAGTGCTACACTACGACACAAATCGTTAAACCATAAGTCTACAATTGCTTCTGGTGTCTCGCCAGCATATCCTGATTCTCCTAATAGACCAACAAAATCATCATTCCAGTCTAGTTCAAAATATCCTTGTGTAGGATTATCTTTATCAAAATGAACATCAACTACTTTAACCCAAGGACCTATTGCATTTTCTTTTGTTTCACTATTATCTAGCTTTTTTGCTTTACCGTTCATAAAGCCTTTAGCTAGTTTATCCCACCATTCCATTACATATTCCTTCTAAGTTTTTCAAATTGTTCTTCGGTTTGTATACCTTTTTTGATAGGCGCTTTCATTGCTTTTTCATGTTGTTCGTTTTTATATTCGCTATCAAATCTAGGTTCCCCAGGCATTCCCGAAAAGGCTGATGTGGAGTCTTGGGGTGAAACGCCAACCCCTTTCCATACAGATGTTTGCCACCTCTTGAACATTAAGATTGTATTCTTCAGAACGTCCTCCCAACGGCATGAGGTATACAGGACATTCCACACCCGCATTGCGATACTCATCAACAGCTCTACCAGCTTCATCGATATCTGTACGATCAGCAACAACAAACTTAAGATAGATATCACTACCAGTAACAAGACTATACTGACTAGCAATGTCAGGCTTGATAGCAGTATCCCAAGGTTCTCCGCTAACGGAGAGTTTAGGGCTACAACTCCATGTGACTTCAAATCTGTCCTGATCATTGAGATAATCTTCAAAGTCTTTGTGTAATTTTTGTGTAGTGTTTGTTTCAAATGTGACATTTTTTAAATCCTGCATACGTGGATGTTCAAATAATTCTATGTATAGTCGTTGCCACGCTAACAACGGCTCACCGCCAGTCATAATTAAGTGTATGTCCTGACCATTGTCTTGTGTCCATTTTCCGTTTGGAGTAAGACTAATTAAATGTTCTACTACTTCTTCAACAGTTGCTTGTTTGTTGAAGTGTTTAAATTCAGGATAGATGCTTGCATAAGTATCGCATCCTGTATGTATAATAGGCAAGTCTGTAAATACTTCTGTAGTCTCATGTACGCCTTTATCAATTAGGCCCATGACTTCTTCATTGTGCTTGATGCCAGATTTTTGTTTAACATCACGCATTGGCTCGCTTCTATCAAGTCCAAAGTTCATGCAACGAAAGTTACAACCAAAAGTACGTAGGAATACACTAGGTACTCCTACAAACTTTCCTTCACCTTGTACACTATAAAATGCTTCGCTATATCTTAGCTTCATAGATGGTTTCCTATTAACTGCCTCAAATGAAGGATATCCTTTTTCAAATACTGCCGCTTGCATCAATATTTACCTACTAGTTAGAAACTGGATTTCTTGAAAAAGTAATGCTATATGTTTGCCCTTGAGCATCTGTAAATCTAATAACACTATAGTTATAACGCATCACGATATTACCATTTGCATCTACAGTTTGCATAAACCAATCTTTTATATGAGGATTTGTAACTCGTAAATCATCTCCGAATGGTTTTACTTTTGTTCCAGGAAGTGTTCCACCACCTGCATATTCGTCAACTTGAACAGATTGAAACCATTTAACATCACTTGCATATAAGGAACTATAAGCTGATGTTGCTAATAGTATAGTAGCAATTGTTGCTACAATTTTACTTCTAATCGTCATCTTCATCATCTTTCTTTGTTAATTGATAACCACCACTAGGTAGTTCTTCCCAAATAAGCGTATCACCATCGTCCCACCCAACTTGATCTAATGCATCGGGTGGAAACTCTATAAACAGTTCTTTTGTTTTACCGTTTTCTTGTACAGTAATAAGCCAACTATTATCATTTATTTTACGATAAGGATTACTATTTGTCAACTGATTCTTCTTCCTGTTCAGCATCTACTAAATGTTGTTCATAATCTAACCAACAATCTTCCCAATAATCATCGCCTTCTTGTAGATGTTTATCTTCCCATCGTTTGTTAAACCATGCTACGTTAGCATAATATCCTTTGCCTCGACTATCTACAAAATCATAATCTTGTTCAATTTCTTCTTTATTGTACCATAAACGTTCGATCATTTCTCCGTGATCTGTTTCTACTACGCTAACAGCAACTTTATTCTTATCAAATTCTTCGCCGTCTTTTAAATCAACATAGAAGCCGCCAAAGTCTCCTTTTTCTGCACTGTAAAACACTAGCACAGGTACACTTTCATCGTCTTCACCATCTGCAGGTTCATCTTGTGTGTAACACTCTCTACCATATAAAGTATATGGTTCAAAGTCAACACGTGTATCCCAATCGTAATCTGGCATAGCATCTTCTTCTGTTGGTACCATGTCAAATGCCATTAGTTCGGTACCACTACTAGTATTATGATGATGTATATCATCTACTTCATACCAGCTATTAAAATATTCTCCTTCTGGTACAATGTCAGGGCTATCTGGATCATATCCTTCTTCATCTTCTGGATTATCTGGATTTTGTTCAAGTGCCATAAGATGATCAATTAATTCGTCTTGATCACGGTCTTGCCAAAATGTAACAAACTCTGGTGTTACCATACCAATAGTCATTTCGCCGCCGTAATTGCTACCACGGATATAAATCTGTTTACCCATTTTCTTTCTCCCATAACACATTATCCATGTGATTAATTAAATTACTAAAACCAATTTGCATTACGCTATACTCATTTAATTCTTCTCTATACGATTCAAGTTCTGCTAGTTGGTCACCATCGAGCTCTTCAATATCTTCAATCCCATAGTATTCACATACATATTCGTATACACTATCTATTATTTGTGCTTCGATATTTTCTTCCCACTTGTGTATTCTATTCCATTCAAAACTCATTAGTCATACTCCCAAGGAAAAACAATCCAAGTATCTTCTTCACTTGTATCTATTTCCTCCCAAACATAATCTACACCATCAAACTCTGTATGAGTCTTTTCACACATTGTAGCAAAACGTACATTTTCGCCCCAAACTTCTTCCCAGCCTTCACTATCTGGTAAACAACTTGTTTGCCAATCGTTCTTAATCCATTCAAATGTAGCACCAGTATCGTTGATATCATCTACAATCAAAATCTGTTTATGCATTTTTGGTTTACATTTACCTTCGTGATAGCCTATTGCATCTTGGGCCATCCATAGATTACTTTCTGGACTTTCTTTGCTGTCACGCAATCTTACATCTAGCGCATAATGATTACAGTCTAATAAATGACTAAGCATAACACTTAGTGGTAATCCGCCTCTGTTTAGTCCTACGATATAGTCTGGGCGAAAATTACTATTGTACATATTAAGAGCAATTTTGTGTGCTGATTTCTGCACATCATCCCACGAATAATATTTTCGATTCATGTTTAATCCTGTTACTATTATTGTTTTAACTTAACACATTAATAATAAGATGTCAAGGTTTATATGGAGTTTTTGGCATTGTAAATAATGCTCTTACATGATTAGGATGTTCATAACACGGCTGTCTTGCAAATACTACCCAGCGATATCCTTGTCCAGCAGTCCAGTCTGGATATTCTTCTTTAATAAATTCTCTCATACTTGTGCCTGTTGTAAACACATCATCACATATCATAATTTGATCATTAGGATCGCCACTAGCATATTCTTGCATTGCTGATGCAAATGGTAGCCCACCTCTAGGAATGCCTACTGCTTTATAAAATGGTCTTTCTTGGTATTCCATAACCATTTTTGCTATTGCTTTCCATTCGTTTGGAGATATAGCATCGCACTCTAATTTCCAACTTAATGGTAGCCCAGCATGTGATATAAAGTCACCTGCTTCGAATAATCTTGCTTCTGTTCTATGTGGCACTTCCTGCTCCTTTTATCATAAAAATATTTTTTGTAATATGGTCTTCAAATTCTTGATCTGTTTGATTTATGTTTAGTCCTTCACTAAGTCCTCTACTAAAACTTGCAGTCATACCTTTTTGTAGTGCAAGTCTTCTACATGCTTCTACAGTAGAGTATCCACCTGATAGACCTACAACTTTATGTACTTTATCGTGAAGCATGATATTACTATAGAAATCTTCACGCTCAGGTAATGTAAGTTTTAATATACATTTACCGCTAAATGCATCTAATCTTTCTGCTAATTGATCTCTAAGCATATTTTCTACATTTGCTTTGTTTGGATGTTCAATGGGTACTTCTGGTTCTACAATAGGCATCAGTCCTTCACCGTATATGGGTTCTGCGAGTGCAAACTGTTGGTCTAATATCATATCCATATCTTTTTCATCTTTAAGAATACTACGCATCTTTGTTCCTGTACATCCATGTTCTTTTGCAAAGTCTGTCATTTCTTCCCAACGAAAGTATTTTAGGTAACCGTTATCTTCACAGCCGCTATCAATTTTTAAATATGCTTCAATACCTTTTTCTTTTAACACAGGAACCATACCACGCTCTACTGTGTCTTTATAAAGTATTGCGGCCCATATATTATCTGATGTAAAACTTTTACTGTTTACCATACGTAACCGCATCAAATGAATATCGTCCATAACAACTTCGTGTGGAAGTTTATCTGCTTTTTTATATCCATACTTTTCTAAAACTCCTGGGCTACTACCACCGCTGTGGTCCATTGCCGCAATAAATTTACTCATATCATTTTCCCCATAACTGATGCAATGTCTGCCATTCTACAACTAAATGCCCATTCATTGTCATACCAAGACATTACTCTAACTAAATGGTTTCCTACTACTCTAGTTTGGTCTGGCGCAAATATACAACTTTCTTCAGTTGTGTTAAAATCACTGCTTACTAATGGCAGTTCTTCATATCCTATAACACCACGCATTTCTTTTCTAGTGCTTTCTAAAACAGCGTTATTAATAGTGTTCTCACTTACTTCGTCTCTAACTTGTAGTGTAAGGTCTACACAACTTACATTAGGTGTAGGCACTCTTATTGCACTGCCTTTTATTTTTCCTGTAACTGCTGGATAAACAAGATCTAATGCTTTTGCGGCTCCGGTGCTGGTAGGTATAATGTTCACTGCACCTGCTCTTGCTCTATAAGGATCTTTGTGCTTTTTATCTATAGTGCTTTGATCTCCTGTGTAACTGTGTATTGTTGTCATTTGTCCTGCAACTATTCCACAGTTTTCGTCTAACACTTTGATTAAAGGAGCAAGACAATTTGTTGTACAACTAGCATTGCTTACAACTCTATCATTAGGTAAGATGTCTTGGTGATTAACACCGTAAACAACTGTTCGCTTACATTCTTTAGCAGGCGCACTTATTACAACTTTTTTAGCACCATTCATAGTATGGTTTAAACATTTGATACCGTTGTTATATGCACCTGTGCATTCTAGCACAACATCTACATTTTTCCATTCTATCTTTTCGATATCACGTTCTTCTGTCCATAGTATGGGCTCATGTATCGGACCGTGATATCTACCATGTACGCTATCATATTTAAGTAAGTGCATGTTAGTATCTCTACCACCAGTAGCATTGATTTGCACAATCTGCATATCTTTTCTCTTGCTCATAATATGACGAGTAACACAACGCCCTATTCTACCTAATCCGTTTATTCCAATTGTTATCATTCTTTTCCTATGTCTTCTAATGCAGATTCAATTATATCTAAATTCTTTTCTATACTAGTTAGCCTGTTTTCTATTTCGTCTGCTGCCATAAAAGATAACACCAACGCAACTGCCA
>Ga0163109_10000246_pt1 | contig 43723 bp, 40 predicted proteins | sample CRUFie1St13metaG_FD_108704 | JGI IMG/M metagenome (GOLD analysis project Ga0163109, IMG submission 108704) | Marine microbial communities from the Costa Rica Dome - CRUD Field 142mm St13 metaG | ecosystem: Environmental > Aquatic > Marine > Oceanic > Photic zone | place: Costa Rica: the Eastern...
AGATTTGTTGGCTTCGAATTGCCAATATTAAAAACTCTATAAGGCGCCCAACTATTTGAAGAATCATAAATTGTTTTTTCAGTATAATCTTCTTTAGCAGGTAATTTACTAATTAAACGAAATACAGATTCAATAACATCATCTATATAAGTAAAATCCCTTACCATATTTCCATAATTAAAAACTCTTATAGGTTTATTTTTCATTATTAAATCAGTAAATTTGTAAAGTGCCATATCAGGCCTACCCCAAGGTCCGTATACCGTAAAAAATCTTAATCCAGTCGTAGGCAATCCAAAAAGATGACTATAGGTATGGGCTATTAATTCGTTAGATTTTTTAGTGGCTGCATATAGGCTTATTGGATGGTCTACATTATCTGATTCTTTAAATGGAATCTTTTTATTACCTCCATATACTGAACTGCTACTGGCATATAAAAAATGTTTTACTTTATTATTTCTTGCTTGTTCAATTAAATTAGAAAAACCTACAATATTAGATTGTATATATGCAGAGGGATTTTGGATAGAATATCGAACACCTGCTTGAGCGGCTAAATTAACTACACATGAAATTTTTGATGATAAAGATTCAATATTATTTTTATAATCAAAAACTCTAATTAAATCATCATTATTTGTAAGGTCTCCTTTAATAAATTTGAATGTTAAACCTTTTTTATTTGCTACAGTTTTTAGCTCTTTCACTCTATCTGATTTTAAATTAACGTCGTAGTAATCATTCATGTTATCAAAACCTATAACTTCTAAATTATTTTCAATTAACTTTTTGCAAAGATGAAACCCAATAAATCCAGCCGATCCAGTTACTAAAATGCTCATAGTTTTTGTAATTATATATGATTAAATCTTTTGGGATAATAATAATTTATCAAAATTATCTATAAAATTTCTCATGGTCTAGTTAGGCTTAATAATTCCTTCCTTTATTAAATTATCAACATCCTGATGGTACTTAAATTTAAATTCCTTTTTTTTACTTTGTAAAATACTCTCTGCAATGAGAAAGTCTTCTTCGGTATCAATATCAATAGACTCTATTGTTGAGAGTCCATAAGACTCAAATTTCCCGCAAAAGTTACCAGCAGAATTTTTTTTATAAGCATTTACAAATGTTTTAGTCCTCCAAATAAAGAAGGCACAAGTTTGACAGTGAATTGGTTTCAAATCTTGAGTTCTAGGTTGACTAGCATCAAAAGAAAAATTTATTGCTTTATTATTTAAAAAACATAATGTCTGAGCAACTCTGCTTGCACATAATGAATCTAGGTTATTTTTTACAAAGTAATTTATCGCTTTATCTATCGTTTCAGATTTAAGAAATAAACAACATGGGTTAAAAAAGATTGTTATTTCACTTGGAAAATTTATCATGAAATCATATACAAAATCATCTAATTTAGCTTGAGAGGATCCTAGATGTGAGGGCCTAATATAATAATTAAGTTTCTTTTTATAAATCTTCTTTGCTATGTCAACTATATATTTTGAGTCTGTATTTAAAAAAAGATTATCTATTTTTGAACTTTCTAATGCACTATTAGTCAAATAAGTAAAAAGAGGTTTTTTATCTAATAATGATAAATTCTTAAATTTAACTCTTGTTGAGCCTAGTCTACAACCTATAAATGCATTTATATTTTCCATTGATATCTTTTCTTAAAATTCAATACTATAAAATATAAAATATTTTTATAAGTAAAAGTACCAAATCTTTTAAAATTTTATTATTTTTTTAATTAAAATTTATAATTCCTGAAATCATACTAAATCTCTAAATAAAAAAATTTTGAATTAATATATTTCTGTTGCAAATATATCTTTACAGTAGTAGTGTAGATAATTATTTAAAGATATAAATATATATTTTTTTAAAAAGATTCAATGAATAAGAAAATAATTCTTCTTTACCCTTATTACAACGGAACTAGTGGTGCATTCAACAGATATCTTCTTTTGGAAAAAATCTTAAAGAGAGCAGGATTAAGTGTTAAGTTTCTAGTACTTTGTGATAAGAACTATAATTCAAATTATTTTAAAATTCTTTATAGATTAATAAAATTTATAAAAGTAGAGTCTATTATTTTTTTTTATAGTGTTTGTAAAGACTATTATTTTATAACTGATTTTAATCCTTCTATTATTGCATTATTTTCAAAAAAAATTCTAATACAAATTCATGATGTGAGTTGGGAAAACAAAAACTTAGGTAGGCATAATTTATTTTTTTACCGAATATTTAATTTTTTTATTAAATATTATTCTAATGTACTTACCGTTAGTAAGACTTCGATGAAAGCTATCAAAAAAGTATCAGGTAGAAAAAAAAGGGTTTATTATTTATACAATTCTGTTAGTGAAAATTATATTAATGAATCTAATAAAATTGGTCAGGAAAAAGTTTTTTTAAAGAATAAAAACTCTTTAAAAATGATTGATAGAAGTCTCCCTAATATATTGTATATAGCTACTCTCATTCCTAGAAAGTGTCATTTAGATCTACTTGAGGCTTTATCTAAAGTAAAAATATTATTAAATGTTAATTTAGTAGGCCTTCCAATTGATAAAAAGATTTTAGAATTAATAAAAACCCAAAAAAACTCTAGGGGAAATACTATTAAATCTAATATTAATTATTTTCCAAAACTTTCTCAAAGAGAACTCTGTAATCTTTTGATCAATTCCTCAGCATATATCTCAACTTCATTAAACGAAGGCTTTGGCATTCCAGTTTTGGAAGCAAAACTATATAAAGTACCTTTAATTATTAGAGATATAGATATAAACAAAGAATTATTTCCTGAAGCCAAATTTTTTAAATCAACTTTTGAACTCACTAATTTACTAAATAAAGTTGAAACTATATCAAAACTTGAAATCGAAGAAAGAAGAAAAATAGCTTCTAACATTAATGAAGATAATTTATTAAACCCATTTAATTATTCAAATTTAAGCAATGAATTAAAAAATATCATTCTAGATTAGTATTTATAAAAAATAGAATAAATAAAAATCAATTTTCTTTAATAATTTACATTCCCCACCTAGTAATTATTTAGTGCATCTGCTTTATTAATCTCCTAAGTAAAAGAAAAAAAATTCTGAGCAATTTTTAAATAGAAATTTATTATTTAAAGAATAATATTTGTTTCTTGATTAAAGAGATTGTTTTTGATACAAAGAAATTTAGACACATTAAATAATAATATAATCAATGTTAGGATAGGTTTATTTATTAAGTCAAAAATTTCTTTAAAAAAAATCTAATTTTATAGATTGCTATTAATCCAAACAAACCTAGATAATTGAAAGATCTAAAATTAAATTTATTTCTAATTCACAATGAAGGTACTTTTGCAAAATTAACTAAGCAAAGACTTCAAGATTTTTTCTATATTCATACTTTTACTATTAAAAAAAATTACTCCTTAAAATTACTTAAAAGTGAAATTTATAATCAAGTAAAAAAATATAAATTAAATTTAATACTCTATATCTCTGGAGAGACAAAGGCAGATAGATTTATGAAAAAACTTAATTTTGATTTACCTTGTTTTATTGCAGATACATGTGAAAAAAAAAATATACCTTTGGTCTATCTAAGTTCATTAAGTGTATATGGAATACCCAGAAGAAAATCTGTGGATGTTTTAACAGAAAAAGTTCCTTTTAATAATTATGGAAAAACAAAGTCTGCATTTGATCAAGTATTAAAAACAAATTTAAAGGAATTAAGATTTTGTTCTATTGCACCAGGAACCATTATCAATCCTTATTCTAGAAAAGATAATTTACTTAAAAATAGTTTAAAGAAATTATCCTCTAGGCCTTTAATTTGGTTATTAAGGATCGCCTCACCATCAGGAAATTATGCCTGCATACATATTGATGACTTAATTTCCGCTTTAGTTCAAGAATGTATAAACATAACTTCCAAAAATAATAATCAAGTTTACAAGCTTTTCAAAAATTGCTCTAATAAAATCTCAATTTATAATTTAGTGACTTACATTTCTGGTTCAAAACCTATTTTTAAAGTTGATTTTATTCCTATTCAGTTAATTAATGCAATTGCCATTTTTTTGCCAAAAAAATTAATTATGAAGCTTATAGTTTATTTTATAGATATTGAATATATTAGTGAATACAGTTCTATTAAAAAAAGAGATATATCTGAATATTTTTCATTAAAAGAAAACTTGACCAATTTTTAAAATTAAATTATGAAAATATTACATGTAATTCAAAATCTTGAAAAAGAAAAAGGAGGAGGTGTAACAGCAAGGAATCTCAAATTAATCCAATATTTGGAAAAGAAGAATAATAAAAACTTTATACTTTCACTAAAACCAAAAGCAATTAATAATTCTAAAGATATTTTTATTTATAAAAAAAATAACTATTTCTTAGATTATTTTAATCAAAGATTTCCCTTACCATTTCCTAATATATACAAAATAGCTAAATTAGTAAAAAATGCAGATGTTATTCATCTTACAAGTTTCTGGACTTTACTCAATGCCTATGTTTATATCTTTTGCAAATTATTTTCTAAGAACTATGTTATTTGTCCAGCAGGTGCACTTATAATTTTTGGGCGTTCAAGGATAATTAAATATATTTATTATCAAATAATAGGTAAATATATAATTAAAGATTGTTCAGCAATTATTTCCATCACTAAAAAAGAAAAAAAACAATTTATTAAAAGAAATATTCCTTTATCAAAAATATTTAATATTCCAAATGGTATTGACCTTATTAGCAATGAGCCAAAGGAATTATACTATCCTAATAATTTTAATTTCACAAAGAAAAAACCATATATTCTTTTTGTAGGAAGACTTCATTTTATAAAAGGACCCGATCTTCTGCTTAAAGCATTTAATTTAATTGCACATAAAATACCAAATCATAATTTAATTTTTGCTGGAAGTGACGACGGTATGGAAAAAGAATTAAAAAAAGAAGCAAATAACTCACGATTTGCTGAACGTATTCATTTTATTGGATTTATAACTGGATCAGAAAAAAATAATCTCTATAAAAATGCAGATCTTTTAGTTATTCCTTCTCGTTCTGAAGCAATGTCCTTAGTTGTTTTGGAAGCAGCCCTTCATGGCTTAGAGAGTATTTTCACTGATCAATGTGGTTTAAATGAACTTAGTAAAAGGAACCTAGGTAAATGTGTAAAGGTGGACTCTAATGAAATATCAAATTCAATAATAGATCATATAAAATCTAAAAAAAATGAAAAGAACTTAGAGCTAATTAACTATGTTTCTAATAATTTTAATTGGGATAAAATTTCTAATAAATACATTAAAGTATTCAAAAAAATTGTATGAAGAATTATTAGATTATCAAAATTTAAAATTTATAATTTCAGAAAAAATCACTTTTCAAAATTTATAGAAACCTTATGAAAAATAAAGAACCTCTTATATCGATAATTGTTAATTGTTTTAATGGTGAAAGATACCTCAATGAATGCCTAAAAAGTATTTTGTTACAGAGCTATAAAAATTATGAAGTCATTTTTTGGGACAATCAGTCCACTGATAAATCAAAATTAATTTTCTTAGGTATAAAAGATAAACGTTTTAAATATTTTTCAGATAATAAACACGTAACTTTATATGATGCAAGAAATAAAGCTCTAAACGTAACTAATGGAAAATATATTACATTTCTTGATGTGGATGACATGTGGTATCCAGATAAATTAGAAAAACAAGTAAATGTTATGGAAAAAAACTCTGAGATTGGTTTTTGCTATTCAGGATTTAAGTTTTTATCTGAAAATAGTAAAAAGTTAAAATCCGCTTATAATAATAAAAAATTAAAAAGTGGATATATTTTTACGAATTTAATAAAGAAATATAATGTGGGGATTTTAACCTTGATGATAAACAAAGCTATAGTTAAAAAAAACAAAATCAAATTTGACGAAAGGTTCACAATAATGGGAGATTTGGATTTTGTTTTAAGATTGTCCAAAAAGAGTATTGGTATTCCAATTAAATGTGATTTAGCTATTTATCGAATTCATCAAAAAAACTTAAGTAGAAAAACTTCTTTAACAGTTAAAGAAAGAACTCTCTGGACAAATGAAATGTTATCAAAATCAATTTTTAGTAAAAAAGAATTAATACCATTTATAGAAGAAACAGAATATTTAAATTTTATAAACCTTTGTAAAAAAGAGAAATTTATAAAAGTACTAAAAAAAATATTTACTTTGAAAGGAATTTTCTTTATTAAAGGTATTTTAATTATTTTTCTTAAAGTAAAAAATATTATTATAAATTACTAAAATTAATGCTTTAATTATTATTTGCCTTTAAGTGGGATGGCGAGGCTCAAATTTCATAAAATATTTTTATAAAGATATATAATAAAAAATCTATATATTTTCATTAAAATTAAAGAATATGAATAGCCAATATTAATAAATAATTAGCAACTAATTTTAATTAAACGTTTATGAAATTATTTAAATAATTGAATCAAATTAAATTATTTTTAATTTTAGGGATATCTTGCAAAATACAATCTAGGAGTTTCCACGAAATTAGAACATAATCTTTAAGAAATTGATCAAAATCTATCTCTGAATTAGAGTCAGCTTTATCTGAAATTACTCTTACAATTATCCAAGGAATACCTTCTTGTTCTGCGACTTGAGCAACTGCTCCACCCTCCATTTCAATAGCTTCTAAATTCGATAGTTCATCTTTAAGACTTTTTATTATACTTTTATCAGAAATAAATGAATCTCCTGTTGCAATTAAGCCCTTTTTTATATTACCAAATCCTTTTAAATTCCCATTTTTAATACTCTTTTTTAATGAATTAAAAATCCAATTTTTTAAAAAGTTATCAGATTCTAATTTCGCTTTTTTTAGTGGTGGTAAAACAAATTTCTCAAAAATTGGTCTTGCATCCATATCATGCTGTATTACTTCGTTGGCGATGACTATGTCCCATTGATTTAGATTTTTATTTGCTGCACCAGCAACTCCTGTAAAAATAATTAAATCTATTTTATTTGTTCCAGCTAATATTCTTGTTATTGCTCTAGCAGCGCTTACTTTTCCCCATCCGCTCCAAGCTAAAGTTATAAATACAGATTCGTAATTTGGAACTTTTTTCTTTAATTTTCCATAATAAATTTTTAAATCTCCATATTCTTTTAAGGATACATTTTCTAGATTTTCGATAGTACTGCCAATTTCCTCTGGCATTGCACTAAGCAAGCCTATGTTTATTGATTTCATCTTTTTAGGTACAATGCTCTTAAATATACAGTAACTTCTGCACCAATGAAAAATAATAATTTGAAATTAGCTATTGATTCATATAAAGACTTTCCTCAAGAAGGAATAATTTTCAGGGATGTATTACCAATTCTTGGAAATCCCGATATTTTTTCGGACTTAATACGTGAAATGTCATCTAACGATGTCCTTAGAAAATCTGATGCAATAATTGCCATAGATGCTAGAGGTTTTATTTTTGGCGCTGCTATATCATTCCATCTTTCTAAGCCTTTAGTTGTTGCTCGTAAGCCTGGAAAATTACCAGGAGAAATTATAAGTAAATCATACAATTTGGAATATGGTTCAAACTCATTATCAATTCAAGAAAAATTAATTACTAAATATAAAACATTTTTTATTATTGATGATTTATTAGCAACAGGAGGAACTGTTAATTGTGTTGCTGAAATTATAAATTCTAAAGGAAAGCAAATAACTGGATTATCAGTAGTTATAGAGCTAAAAGATTTAGATGCAAGATCTAAGTTTAATTTCCCTATTGAATCTCAAGTAATTTACTAATAAAATAGATTTTTTTATTAAATGAAATCATAAATACTATTTTTTCTAATTAGTTCGTTATTTTCTAGAAAGATAAATTTTCTTTCTAAGATTCTTTCAATTTCTTTTAATTTAATATAATTCTTCAATTTGCTATTAATTCTGTATTTATTATTTTTCTCATAATAATAAAAGTGATTATAGTTAGAGTAACCATAACTCATAGAAGGAATACTATAGTTTATAGCTTGTTCAAGGGTTGTCGAAGAAAGAGCAATAAGACAATCGCAACTTGAAATATCATCTTCTAAAAACTTATTTTTAGATATTTTTAAGATACCTTTACATTTATTTTCAATGATATTTATTACTTTTGAATCTATCTCATTATTCACATATCTTAATCTTAGTGTGATTTGAACCTTAAAATTTAATCTTTTAATTTTATTACATAAGTCAATTATCCCATAAATATACTCAAAGGATGATTCAAAATAATGCCTCCTATGACCAAGTTGTTTTACAGTTCCTGCACTTAGTATATTTAAAAATTCTGAATTATTGTTTTTTCTAATTAAATTATCTAATTTATGTATAGGTTTTATTTTTTCAAAATAAAAATCATTTATTGATAAATAGTCGTCCGAAAACTTTGTTTGAGAATAAATCTTAATTTCAGGAATACGACTTGTCAACATTCCTACTGAAAGATTATCTGAAATAATATTTCCTAACTTTTTATCATTCTGAATAGTATGTGTACCATGACTTATTAAGTGCTGAATTATTTTTAATCTAGAAAAATTCTGACTAAGAGTATTTAAATCTGGATAACGATTTGTATGAAAAATGGAATTTATTTGTTTTGTAGAGTTTTTATTGAAAAGCTGGAAATTATATAATTTATAGCCAAAACTATAGTTTATATATTTTTGAAGATCCTTTATTAAAAAATTAAAATAAATTTCATCGATGATTTTATTTTCTATATTAATTTTTTCATATTTAAGTTTAATTTTCTTTGATGAGTTGAGTGCAGGAATCATAAAGAATTCAATAGAGTTTTTTTTGTTTTTAAAAATTATTGAAAATAATTGGAGAGTTAAAATTGTTGATATTTTGATTAATTTTTGAGATGGATTATAAATAATTATATTTTTATTTTTTTGTTTTAAATATGAATATACTTTTGGCATAAAATAAGATTTATTTGTTGATAAGATATATAAATCACTCCTCTTAGTAATTTTATTAATTAATAATAATTGAATTTTTGCAAGGAGAATTTGAAGAAAATTATATTTCCTGCAAGTAAACTTTGAAAAAATATTTAAGAAATTACCGCTCTCTTGTGAGAGTGACTTTTCTATAGCAATTAATAGACTACTTATATTGTTAAAAATAACCCATTTATTTTTTATATTTAATTTATAAGACTCAAATTTTGGAATTATTGCTTTTAAATAAAAATAAAATGAAATCTTTGTGTCTAAGTAAGGTTTTATAAGTTCTTGGATTAATATTTGATTTTCACTAGGTATTGAGTGGTTAATAATTTTGTAGATTTCATTAATGACTTTTTCGCTTTCTAATACTTGTGCATAGGATTTTTTATTACTTTCGATTGGATTAGGGTATTCAAATTTTATACCAAGATTTTCATCTAAAAATGGACATAACGAAAAATAGATGCAACTTTTATCTTTAATTTTTTTTATTTCATCTTTTTTTATAATGAGATACAAACTTTTTCTTTTAAATTTCATTTTTTATCTTTCTTTAGACTTTAAAAAATTATTTAAATTCTACAACAAAACAATTTTATAATATCTATTTACTTGAACATTATAAAAATAAAAAAAATCGAGTTTTTTAATTGTTTTAAAATTCCTTTATAATTTTTGCGGGTATTCCTCCTATTAAACAATTTTTTGGAAATTTTTTGTTTATTAAACTTCTTGCGGCCACTACAGAACCTTTTCCTATACTTGATCCTGGGAGGAGTATGCATCCTGTAGAAATCCAAACATCGTCTCCTATATAAATATCTGTATCCAATTCTTTCCCTGAATAATTATTCCTTTCTAAAGGAGGCCATTTTTTGTGAAATGGAGAATCCATTATTACTACATTTGGAGCTATTGCAACTCTCTCTCCTATAATTATTTTCTTACTTCTTGCTACTATAGAAGTCCCATTAAGGCCTGTATCTCTTCCTATTGAAATTTTTGCCGATGAACATATCGTAACTAATTTGCATGGAGCATATATTGAACCAGATGTACATCTAAAAGTGCTGCTATTTAAAGATACATTATCATCTAAAGAAACTTCACTATTCGGATGCATTTTTAAAATCGGTTTTCCATATAATTTAATTTTCCCTAATTTTGCACCCTTTAGACGAAGTTCCATTATGAAAAGGCTTCCTGTAAGAGGCAAAATGTATTTATCGAAGACTCTATCTAAGAAATAAAAAAACCAAGAAATAATTATTTTTAAAACTGACATTATTTAAATTAAAAAAGTTGTTTTTTTAATTTAAGTATATAAGCCATGATTAGGCAATCAGTATTAAATTAGGCTAATCTTTTTTTCTATATTCTCCATTATTTTTGTAATCCTGAATATTTTAATGGAGCCAAGCGGATTTGAACCGCTGACCCCCTGCATGCCATGCAGGTGCTCTACCAGCTGAGCTATGGCCCCTACTATATAAAACTAATCTTAGTTTAACATTTTAAAAAGATTATTCAGATAAGTCTAGTATTTATAAGCTTATTATAAATAAGATCTAAAAAAGTTAAACATGGTTTTAGAACTGCTCTAATATAAGACTTCTTTGCTTAAATAAGCATTATAAAAGCTAGCATATTATTTTTCATTAAAAATTTATCTAATTAATTTTCCAATTAATGTTTGTTTTATAATTTTCTAGGAGAGGTTCTTCAGACTATACATCTGTTCCATATCCTTCAATTTTTTTGATTGTAATTTTGTAAATTAATCATCTAATTTAATTAAAAATTTAAATATATATTTAAGAAATAATTTCATCAATTAATTTTTTTGCTGATTTAAGATCCTTGCTTAGACCTAGTTTCTCAAAAAGTAATAAAGAATTGGTTTTTATATTTAATAAGAAACTGTCATATTCCCTTTTATTTATCATTCTCTTTTGAAGAGTTTTCCCGTCAAAAGTAAGTTTTTTAACTATTTCAAGAATTGATTTATTTTTATCAAGGAAAAAGTTCGCTTCAATAAAGAAATTCTTATTTTCTGTAAAGAAGATAATAGGCTTTTCAAATGCATAAGCTGATTTTAAAGCAGCACTTTGGTATCCTATTGAAATTATAAAATCAGAAAAATAAGAAAAAGTAAAATCCCCTTTATTTTGTAGAAGGTAATTTAAATTAGATTTTTTTAAATATCCATCAAGAACCCCCTTTCTTTTATTATGACTTAGAATTGTAATTTTAAATTTTGCAGTTTTCAGGGTATTAAGACAAGAGTAAACATCTTTCTCTGAAATATAAAAATTGTAGCCATACATATTATCAAAAATGGATATTTTTATGTTTTCGGACATATATATTTTTTTATTCTCAAAAAAAATTAATTCAGATAATTTATTTTTCTGATCTCTTGCATATTCAACTTGAGGACATAGAGCGTTTAATATTACAGATTTATCCTTAGAATTTTTAATTTTCTTAAATTTATATTGATTACATCTTTGTTCCCCGCAGGTAATAATATAACTAGGCTTTCTATTTATATCAATTTGAGTGGAGCCTATATATTTATTTTTAACAGGGCAACCTGGATAACCCATAGAGAAATCATAAAAAATCGAAATTGCTCCCATATCATTACAAGCTTTATAAAGAATATTTTCATGAGGTAAACAAATATAAGTAGATATAATTGTTTTTAAATTAAGAAATTTAATTGTGTTGATGCAGCACTTGTAAAAGATTTGATTAGAAATAGTTTGAATTATTTCACCATAGAGATTATGTTTGATTATTTGAATAATATTTTTCTTAATTAATCTAATTGAGTAATAAAAAATTTCACAAATTAAATTCAATAGATTTATAGAACCTATTTGATAGATTAATAAGAAGCTTAAAGATGTTATTTTTTCAGATTTCTTGATATCCTTCATTAATTTGTTGTAAGGATTATTTAATTTGATATCTGAATGATGAATGAATCCTATATTTGAGAAAAATGTTTGTTTAAATTTGAGAGGCCTTAAGAATAAATATTTAAGCAGTGATTTGTCTAAAGATACTTTTTTGTAAATAAAGCTTAGATTTTTTTTTGGCTTTATAATTTTGAATAAATACGATACTTTAACTTTTATTTTATGTTTTCTGAAACAGTATTTTTTAAATAATTTATCTACTATTCTATTTCCGCTAGTTGGAATATAAAAAATAAACTTTTTAGAAGGTTGTGATTGAATAATAATTTCGATAATAGATATTAAATACCTTACATTCAAATAAACTTGTTCTTTATTTACCATATTAAAAATATCAAATTCAGATAAATTTAAAAATTTTTTACTATACCTATCTGCTACTTGAACAAATTGAAAAGATATATATTCAAGTTCTTCAATTTTGGATATTGAAATTTCAGGAAATCTATTCTTGCAATTGAAATTAAACCTTATTGTTCCAAGAATTTTTTCATAGCTCATTTTTTTTTCGAAAAAATTAATTAAAAATTCTTTAAAAGTCGATACTGAGTAGCAAACAAATACAGAGGATTGTTTACTTTTATTTAAAGACTTAATTGATTTAAGTTTATTTGAAAATATTTTTATCAATTAATAGTTCCCCTATACATTTATTTTTGCAATTAAATTTAGCGTTTCTTTTAGTAAATTAAGACCTTTTATCCCACTTTTTTCTGGATGAAATTGAAAGCCTAATACTTTATTTTCAAAATCCCCTATGATATTGGGGATAAATGATAATTGATTTGAGTATGTTGCAATTATATTTTCTGGACACTTAGGAACACACATATATGAATGTACATGATAAAAACTTTGGTTTTTATAGCTATTAAGCCATTTATATGAATCATTAAATTGATTTCTAATTTGAAATTCTTCCCATCCAATAATGGTTTTTGGTATTTTTAACTCTTTTGGACTTCTCAAAAAAAACGATTCTACGCTCCCTTTTATAAGGTTAAGACCTTCACTTTTCTTCCCTTCATATCCATAACTCATTAATAATTGCATTCCGAGACATATGCCCAAGATAAAAGGTCTTTTTTTTGAATCTAAATTAGCTAATTTCAATAAGCCTGCACTTTTTATACGTAATGATGCTGATTCAAATGATCCTACCCCAGGGATTAAAAGAATATCTTTATTGGAGATATTGTCAAGCTTTTTTATTTTCAAAAAATCAAAATTCAAAAAATTAAGAGATCTTTCTATTGATAATAAATTACCAGCATCATAATCAAAAAGATAAATCATTAAATTCTCCTTACTTTATGATTAGAGTCAAGTAATTCCTTCCTTATTTCCCTTAGAGAAATTTTTTCATAATGTAGAGCACTTGCGATCGCGACGGCTTGTGAGCCATTATTAAATACATCTTTTATATCTTTTAAAGAACCTATACCTCCACTACATATTATTGGAAGATTTGAAATCTCTTTTATAAACTTTAATAGTTCAATATCAAAACCATTAAGCGTTCCTTCTTGATCTATTGAAGTAATCATTATTTCTCCTGCGCCCCTTTCTTCAATCTCTTTAACCCAATTTGTAATATTCTTATCAGAAATTTCTCTACCATTAAATGTCATGACATTAAATAAATTTTTTATACGCTTGATTTGGAGGGATATTGTAATTGCTTGAGAACCGAAATTAGAAGCTATTTCATTTATAAGATCTGGGGATTCCACTGCATGCGAATTTATAGTTATTTTATCTGCACCTGAATCAAACATTATTTTTGCTTGATCGAGTGAATTAATTCCTCCTCCAATAGTAATAGGAATAAAGATATTTTTTGTAATTTCATCAATAATATTGGGTAAAGCATTTCTTCCATGAAGGGAAGCAACACTATCTAGAAGTAGAAGCTCATCGATTCCTTCTTGATAATATTTAATTGCAAAACTTTTTGGATCTCCTATATATCTTAGACCTTCAAGATGTACGCCTTTTATTAATCTGTTTTTTTTAATGTCTAGTCTTGCAATTATTCTTTTATTTAAATTATTTTCCATTAATTATTCTTCCCATATTGGATTCTTTAGAAACCATGTTCCATCTGAGTGTTTGTCCCAAATATGTGGAGATCTCCATGAATCTATAATTTCGTTAAATTCAGTCTCGTCAATATTGCAATAATCCAGAAAAAAATCAAAATATTTTTTTGGGAATTCAGAATCATATCTTTTTATAAGAGCTATGCCTTCTTCTCGATCAATTTTTTCATCCCTTATCTCATGAGCAGTATCGCTAGTGGTTCTTCCTATTCCAAATTTTATGAAAGCCAAGTAGTAATGAAAACCATCTAATTTATCATCTAGGCTTGCGTATCTTGAATAAGTCCCCTCGGATCTTTTATCACTTGGCTTGAAACCTGTATTCTTTTGAGCATAGTAATAATTCTCCTGAGGATCCCAAAATTCGTAGTATCCAAAAAAATGTATTTCAGTTTTATTGTTTACTATTGCCTCATATTTAGGAGACATAAAGGGCTTCAGTTCTTCTTTTTTGCAGCCATATTTTGTCCAAACAGATGGATTATATGATGAAAAATAATGCTTATCATGATCTGAAATCTCTCTGGTCGGAATATTTGCATTTTTCATATCTCCCCCATATTCAACCTCGCCATTTTCACCATAAAAAATTAACTGTATATTGTTTTGCACGGCAATTGTTAAAGGAAAATTTGTCTGACCATAAATAAATGGCTGGAAAGGATCTCCAATTTCACGAAAACTAAGCTGTGTTAGTTTTCTTGTAAATATAGGATCTGGGGTTCCTAGTATATGGTTGAAGCCACTGTCTATAAAGGCCTTAAGATTCTGTCTTCCCAATTCTGTAGCAGCTAAAGGCGCCCATGTAACACATATTGGATTCATTCCATACTCATGTTTTAATTTATGAGCAACAAAACTTCCGTCTTTTCCTCCACTGCATGGAACAACTACATCATATGATCCGTCATTTCTTCTGTGTTTATTTAATAATTTTTTTAGTTCTTTTTTTCTTAAATCCCAATCAATATTAGTTTTTTTAAAAATTGAGAATTTGCAAGCACTGCATATACCATTTTCGTCGAATGTGATTCTTGGTCTTTGATTGGAAATAGTACATTTTTTGCAAAATCTTATTTCTTTGGGTAAGTCATACCTTTTAATTAAGTCTTTTGGTCTTAAAGAAGACATATCAGGAATAAATATTTTTTTATTTTAATTTAGAATCATGAAGAATTGTTCAAATTGATAAAATTGCAAATAAGTTTTAAATGCAAATCAAGGTTGTTATCTGTTATTTTAAGGATTATAGATTTTTTGTTTTGTGTTTATAGAAAAAAATTCATTTAAAAAATGCATAACATATGAAGATGAGAATATAAGAACTGTTATTTCAACTATTGAAAATGGAGGTTTGAGGATAGCTTTAGTTTTAGATAAGCGAGATCTGCTAGTTGGTACAGTTTGTGATGGTGATATTAGAAGGGGTTTATTAAAGGGTTTTAATCTTGATTCGCCTATCTCGAGAATAATTCAAAAAGATTGCATTACTGCAGGCATTAATACGCCAAAGAAAGAAATATCTAAAATGATGAAAGATAATGCTATTTCTCAGATACCAATAATTTCAGAAAATAATAAGATAATTGGGTTAGAAATATCAGATGATTTACTTCCTAAATCGAGCGAGTTTTTAATTCCTAATACTGCATTAATCATGGCGGGAGGACGCGGAAGTAGATTAAAACCCATAACTAATAATTGTCCAAAACCTCTTCTGCCAATAAATGGCAAACCAATATTAGAAATAATTCTAGAGCAATGTATTGATTGTGGCATTAGAAAATTTTTTATTTCTGTTAATTATTTAGCTGAAAAAATAATTAATTATTTCGGGAATGGATCAAAGTGGGATGTGAAAATTGAATATTTAAAAGAGAAAAAGCCTCTAGGAACTGCTGGTGCTCTTAATCTATTGCCAAATGATATTAAGAATGAAATTATTATAATTAATGGAGATGTTCTGACTAAAACTAATTTCCAAGAGGTCTTAAAATATCATTCTTCCAACAAAGCCGATATAACTGTTTGTGCGCGAGAACATGTAATTAGTAGTCCTTATGGTGTTATTGAGGTTGATGGGATATATTTTAAATCGATGATAGAAAAACCTTCATTTAGGCAACTTGTAAATGCTGGTATTTATGTTATAAATCCCTCAATCTTAAAATTAATAAAACAAGATAAATTTATAGATATGCCTGAGCTAATATCATTAGTAAAAAAATATAAAAATGATGTGATAGTTTATCCTGTTCATGAATATTGGATAGATATTGGAAAACCAGAAACATTAGATAAAGCTATTTATGAATGGGGTGGAAATAAATCTAAATCATGAAAAATGTAGCATTGATTCCTGCCAGGGGAGGTTCTAAAGGTATAAAAAGAAAAAATATTAAACTATTTAATAATATGCCATTAATCTATTGGACAATAAAAACTGCTTTAGAAAGTAATTATATAGATAGAGTTGTTGTATCAACGGAAGACGAAGAAATTGCAGATATATCACGCTCGCTTTGCGCTGAGGTTCCTTTTATGCGGCCAGCCTCTTTGGCAACAGATAATTCAACTGGAATGGAAACTGTTTTGCATGCCTTAGAGCATTTATCAGAAGCGAAAAATATCTTATTAATGCAGCCTACTTCTCCATTAAGAAAAACTATTCATATTGAAGAAATCTTTAAACTTAGAAAAAAATCTAATTGTGATTCAGCAGTATCATTATCTCTTTCAAAAAAACATTTAGATTTGTTTTTTAGTATTGATTCCTGTAATAGAATTGTTCCAGACTCTGAGAATTTAAAACTTGCTCCTAGGCAGCAATACTCTACAAAATATACTCTAAATGGCTCACTTTATCTTTCTACAAAGGAATCAATTTTGGATAGTAAATCTTTCATCACATCAAATACTATTGGATATATAATGCCTGAAGAATATTCTATTGACATCGATACTCAATTAGATTGGGATATTGCGGAATTTTTAATTACTAAATTGGTATGAAAGTATTTGTTACTGGAGCCGATGGATTTATTGGCTCTCATCTTGTCGAAGTATTAATTGAGCATGGTTATGATGTAACTGCTTTTTGTCTATATAATTCTTTTGGTAGTTGGGGCTGGTTAGATAACCTGAGTCCTGATAAAAAAAAATGTATAAATGTGATACTCGGCGATGTAAGAGATTTGTCTTCATTGAGAAAAGGTATGAAAGGGTGTGAAATGGTTTTTCACCTTGCATCCCTAATTGCAATTCCATATAGTTATGTAGCTCAATCAAGTTATGTTGATACCAACATTCATGGAACATTAAATGTTTTGCAATTGGCAAGAGAATTAGATTTCAAAAGAGTAATTCATACCTCTACTTCTGAAACATACGGATCTGCACAATTTGTCCCAATTACAGAGGATCATCCTTTAGTAGCACAATCTCCTTATGCAGCAACAAAAATAGGTGCTGATCAAATGGCATTAAGTTTCTGGAAGAGTTTTTCATTACCAATTACAATATTGAGACCTTTTAATACTTATGGCCCAAGACAAAGTAATAGAGCTGTAATTCCTCAAATTATTACTCAGATAGTAAATAAAAATAGAAAAATAAAATTAGGTGCATTGTCTCCAACAAGAGATTTTAATTATGTAAAAGATACTTGTAATGCATTTATTGCTGTAGCGGAATCAAGAAAAACTATAGGAGAGGTAATTAACTCATGTAGTAATTTTGAGATTTCTATTGGTCAAACTGCTGCTTTAATTTCTGAATTAATGGATTTTCAAATCGAAATAGAATCTGAAACATCTAGATTAAGACCAATAGAATCAGAAGTTAATAGACTTTATGGATGTAATCGGAAAATACTTTCTCTCACTGAATGGGATCCAAAATATCAAGGTTTAGAGGGTTTTAAAAAAGGATTAGAAAACACAATTAACTGGTTCAAAGACAAAAATAACATTAAACTTTATAGCACTGATTACTTGATTTAATTTTTTCGGTAATATTAAAGAGAGTAAATATTATAAATTCTTTTGAAAGTAAAAAAAATCTTTTGGTTTTGAAAAATATCTAAATGTCAAATATGATAAGTTCTTTTGAAATTATTAGCAGAATTCAATCAGCAATTGGAATAGTAGATTCTGAAGAGGGTGTTAATATTCATGAACCTTTTTTTGAAGGATCAAAAGCATATGATTATTTAAAAGAATGTATTGATTCAGGCTGGGTAAGTAGTTCTGGTAAATGGGTTTCTGAATTTGAAAACCAAATTAAACAATTCACTGGAGCTAAATATGTAATTGCCGTATCAAACGGTACTGTTGCTTTAAGACTAGCTTTATATTTAGTTGGAGTGAGAGCTGATCATGAAGTTTTAATTCCTCCAATGAGTTTTGTAGCCACAGCTAATTCAATATCTCATCTAGGAGCAAGCCCTCATTTTGTAGATATTGAGTCTGAGTCTCTTGGACTCTGCCCAATAGCGCTTGAAAAAAGATTAAATGAAATCGCCGAAAAAAAAGGTAGTCAAGTTTTTAATAAAATTTCTGGAAAAAAAATTTCGGCTGTAGTACCTGTGCATGTTTTTGGTCTCCCATGTAAAATCGATCAAATTAAGAATATTTGCTTAAAATGGAATATCCCCCTAGTTGAGGATTCTGCAGAGGCTCTTGGAAGTCGAGTATTATCATCAAATAAATCAATACATTGTGGATGCTTCGGTGAGATTGGCACTTTAAGCTTTAATGGGAACAAAATCATCACCACAGGAGGAGGTGGGGCACTTTTAACTAATAATAAGAATATTGCCAATTCTGCAAAGCATTTATCAACTACGGCAAAGCTCAAGCATCCTTGGGACTTTTTCCATGATCAAATTGCTTGGAATGATAGGATGCCAAATATTAATGCAGCAATTGGTTGTTCACAAATAGAAGATATTGCTGTCAAGTTATATGCTAAAAGGTCTTTACATTCAAAATATTGTATGCTTTTTGAAGATATTGAAAAAGCAGAAATAATAAAAGAAGAGCAAAATTGCTTTAGTAATTATTGGTTAGTCACTTTGAGGTTACTTGTTGAAGACTCTCAAGAACTTAGAAATGAGATTCTATCCGAGGCTCATAAGTTAAAAATATTTTTAAGACCTTCATGGACTTTATTAAATAAATTACCAATGTATAGAAATGCTTATTCAGGAGATCTTATTGTTGCAGAGGATCAATCAAGAAGATTAATTAATCTTCCTAGTAGTCCGCAATTATTGAATGATTTGAGTTCTATAAAATGAAAGTTGTATAATTTTCATCTCATGTAAAATTTAGATATCAAAAAACTAAAATACTTAAAATAATCTTAATATGAAATCTCTTATTCTTTTTGGAAACGGTGGTCATTGTAGATCATGTATAGAGGTTATTGAAAATTTGCATGGATATAAAATAAAAGGAATAATAGTTCACCCAAGCGATTTAACGAAAAAGTTTATGAACTATGAAGTATTGGGAAATGACTCTAATTTTGAAGATGTTTTTGAGGAGAATGATCTAGCTTTAATATGTATTGGACAAATTCATTCTCCAAATATAAGAAAAAAGTTATTTAATTTACTTAAAGACCGTAAAATCTTATTGGCTAAAGTATTCGCGACAAATTCAACAATATCAAAAAACTCTTTCGTAAGTGCAGGTTGTATTATTATGCAAGGAGTAACAATAAATTCTGGCGCTTATATTGGATTAAATTGCATATTAAACACTAATTCATTAATAGAACATGATGTTAAGATAGGTAATCATTGTCATATCTCAACGGGAGTTATTTTAAATGGATCAGTTGAAATTGGTAATGATTGTTTTTTAGGTAGCGGTGCAATAGTAAGAGAGGGAGTTAAAATTGGGCAAAAATCTATTATTTCTGCTGGCCAAATAGTTATGAAAGATATCCCCCCAAATACTGTGTTTAAAGGTTGATGTTTGTTATTTATTTTGAATTTATTAATATTTTATTTTTCAAGATAGATTCTAGATTAATAATCTTATGAATGGTTTTTGAAATACCAGAATATATGCTTAAAATTAAATAAATTGGGTTTTAAAATTGGTTTTTATTATTGCAGAGGCCGGGGTCAATCATAATGGAAACATTGATATCGCAAAAGAATTAGTTGATTCAGCTAAAGATTGCGGAGCAGATGTAATAAAATTTCAGTTATTTAAGGCAAAAGAGTTAGTAATACCTAATACGAAAAAGGCTATTTATCAAGAAGAGTATTCAAAATCAGAAGAAACCCAGTTAGAAATGTTGAATAGACTTGAATTAACCTTTAAAGAACAAAAAGAATTAAAAAATTATTGCCATCAAAAAAAAATTGAATTTCTAAGTTCAGGGTTTGATTTGGATAGTTTATATCTTCTTGAAGGCTTAGGTATCAAAAGATATAAAATCCCATCTGGAGAAATAACTAATTTACCTTATTTAAGGTTTGTTGGAGCGCAACGAAAGCCTATTATTCTATCTACAGGTATGTCAAACATAGAAGAAATACGAAATGCTTTATATGAATTGGAAAAATCAGGAACAAACCTTAATGATATAACTGTTTTGCATTGCACTACTGAATATCCTGCACCTTTAAGAGATGTTAATCTTAGAGCTATGAAGACAATTAAAGAAAGATTAAATGTAAAGGTAGGTTATTCAGATCATACTTTAGGTATTGAGGTCTCAATCGCAGCAGTGGCAATGGGAGCTACCATAATTGAAAAACATTTAACATTAGATAGAAATCTAATTGGACCTGATCATAAAGCAAGTTTAGAGCCTGATCAGTTTAGAAGCATGGTACAAAGTATTCGAAATATATCTGAAGCATTAGGAAGTCATGAGAAAAAAATAACTAATTCAGAATTAAAGAATCTTGATGTAGTTAGAAAGTCTTTAGTTGCTAAAAAAGATATAAAAAAAGGGGAGTTATTTTCTGGAAAAAATTTATGCACAAAAAGACCTGGGAGTGGCATATCTCCAATGAAATGGGATGAAATAATTGGTACTCCTTCTTCAAAGGATTTCAAAGCGAATGATCTTATAAGTATTTAAAGTCAATATTATGAATAAGATTGCAATTTTTACAGGAAGCAGAGCTGAGTATGGATTAATGAGAATTTTATTAATGAAGTTAAAAAATGATAAGGTTTTTGATTATGAATTATTGGTTTCTGGAAGTCATTTTGATCCAAAATTTGGAAATACAATAAATGAAATAAAAAAAGATGGCCTAGTTAATATAAGATTTGTTCCAATAGATATTGAAAGCTCAGAAAGAAAGAAAATGAGTCTTCAGACAGCAGAAGTAATCAAGCTAATTTCTTCTGTTTTAGATGAACTAGCTCCTAAATATTTAATAGTATTAGGTGATAGATATGAGACCTTTGGCGCGGCTGCTGCTGCACATCTATTAGGTATTGAGATTATCCATTTACATGGGGGTGAAACTTCATTAGGTGCTCTTGATGATAAATTAAGGCATGCAATTTCACAATTAAGTACGATCCATTTTACTTCTTTGGATATTCATGCAAAAAAGGTCCAAAACATAATTGGTTCTAAAAAAAATGTTTTTAATGTAGGTCCTATGGTTATAGATGGATTACTGAATTTTAATCTTTTATCCAAAAACGAATTTGAAGAAGAAACTGGCTTTTTGTTCTCAAATAGGAATTTATTAATTACTTATCATCCAGAAACATTATCTTCAGATTATGGTTTAGGTGGTTTTGAAAATTTATTAAGTATATTACATAATTACGATTTTAATATACTTTTCACTGCTCCTAATGCGGATTATGGTTCAAATCAAATTATCAAACTAATTAATCAATTTATTTCTAAGAAACAGAGTCAAACTTTTTATATTCCCTCTTTGGGACAAAAATTATATTTGAATGCAATAGCTTTGTTTGATTTAATTATTGGAAATTCCTCTAGTGGTATTATTGAGGCACCTTTATTAAATAAAAAAGTATTAAATATTGGTAATAGACAAAAAGGTAGGTATAGATTTGGCCCTGTAATCGATATCAATAATGATTTAGAATCTATTTCTTATGCATTTGAGAAAGTTCTTAATATTAATGAATCTAAGAATTTTGATTTTATAAAATTTAAAGAGATTTATGGTAAAAGATCTCCTAGTGATCAAATAATTAAAATACTTAAAAACTTTGATTAATTTTAATTTTGAATTATTAAATTTCTTAGTATTTAAATAACTCTTGTATTTATAAAACGACCATAAATTATATCTAAACAAGTTGAGCAAGCTTTTGATCTACATTCATATAAAGCCTCGGAACTATAATAAGCAGTATGGGGGTTAATTATTACTCTGCCTATAAGATCATTTGATTGCCCCATTAAATATTTATAAAATTCATCATTTTTTAGTGGGGGTTCATTTGTCCAAACGTCGGTTCCATAGCCTTCTAGATGATTACAAATAAGCTTTTTAAAAATCAAATCATTATTCTTAACTATTGGTCCTCTTGATAGATTTATTAGATAAGAACCTTTTTTCATCCTATTTAAGAATTCCTCATTTACAAGTCCTTCAGTTTCTTGAGTTAGAGGTGTGTTAATAGAGACAATATCGGAATCCTTAAGTAGTTCTGATAAGCTATTAAATTTTTTTATCCCATATACTTTTTCATAACCATTTGGTATGTAAGGGTCATAAAAACCGATGTTCCCAGAAAATGGCAAGAATTTCTTAGCTATAGAGCCCCCAATCCTGCCAAGACCAATTATTCCAAGGTTAAGTTTATTTAGTCTCCTCATATTTTGATTTATACCTTTACCAATCCAGTATTTTGAATCATTTTTAGCAAGATTTTCCAACTTCCCAATTTTTCGAGTTAAATATAAGATCATTGCTAGAGCACTATCAGCAACTTCATCAACTCCATAGTCAGGCGTATTTGCCACAATAATATTTTTTTTCTTGCAGAAGGCTAAATCTATATTGTCATAACCAACCCCATATCTAACAATTGCTCTTATTGAAGGATAATTTCGGAGAAATTTTTCATTTATTTCTTTATGCCAGACTAAAATTATAGTAGTTTTTTTAGAGATTGTATCCTCAAAAAATTTACCTAAAATTTCCTTTTCAATTGAAAAATCTTTAATATGATCAGTAACGGCAATAAAGTCAGATTTCATAATATCTCAATTAACAAGTTTATAACGTTGCTAATATCTTGCATACATTAAGGTTGTATTCCTATTAAAATTTCATAGGGTTATTTGCTTTTTAATACTACATCAAAGAATAAATATATTTAATTTGGTTTATTACATTACAACAATACCCATATTCATTGTCGTACCAAAGAACAATTTTTATAAGTTCAGAATTAATGACATCAAGCCATCTAGTGTCAAATATGGCAGAGAATTTTTCTCCTATATAATCCATAGACACCAAGGGTTCACTAGTTATTTTTATTATTGGATATTTCTGAGAATTCTGAAATTCTAAAAATGCCTTAATAATTTCTTGTTTGTTTGTGGATTTCTCAACCAAGAATGATAGATCTGCAGATCCTATGATTTGGGTTGGTGTTCTATATGAGAAGGAGCCTATATTTTTTGTGATTGATGGTAATACTTTGAAAACTGCTTCCATCGCCGATGTCGGTTTTGGAATCATATTTCCTATGGCAGATCGGCCTAAAGCATAATGATGATAAACTTCCCCTGGGACAGACCATGAACTGGATGGCCCATCCATTAAATTTTGATAGCTTAACCAAGGGTGAAGTGTGGTTACATATCCTAATTTTATTTTATATAAGGAATCTATTAACTTAGAAACTGGTGCTATTGCCGTAGCATCACAAATGCTAGCAGCTATTAAATTATGTTTTTTAGGATTATATTTGTTTTCATTGACACCTAAAATCATTGTAAAATCTACATTGTCTGGTGAATTAGTGAAGATTATTTTTTCTGCATAATTTTCATCAATTAATTTAGCCGCTTTGAAAGTATTTTCTAATACTCCACTCGAATCAATAATAATTTGTACTCCCCAATCTTTCCATCTGACATTTGTGATATCTCTACACATGCTTGTAAATATTGATTGGTTATTACATATTAATTTTTGATTTTTAATTTTCGTTTTATGTTTTGATTGACCATATATTGAATCATAATTTAATGTATATGACCAATTATTAAGGTCAGGATTTATTTCATTTATACCTACTAATTCAATTAAAGGGTCATCAATGCACATTTTAAAAATGTGCCTCCCTATTCTTCCTAACCCATTAATACCCACTCTTATTTTTCTGTTCATAATAAAAAGTTATTTATAAGTGTTTGAAAATTTTTTGTTCTTATGTAGACATTGTCATTAATCTGTTCTTCAGGGGGAAATGACTTTAAGGATTTATATTGTTCAAAGAGGATAAACTTCGAACCACTTTTTGTAGATGCCTTAAGATCATTTTTACTATCACCTATAAATATATCATTTTTTGTTACTTGTTTATTCTCTAAATGCTTTGATTTACTCTTTTCAGATCCAAGAATTTCTTCGAAAAATCTAAGCAATTTATTTTTTTCAAGAAAAAATTTTATTTCATTTTTTTCTCCACCACTAAGAATATAAATTTTAATAAGACTATTTTTGCTTTTAATAGATTCAAGAAAAGTTCTAAGCCCAATTGTTGGGTTTGTAAAAGTGAAGAACTTATTACATTCACTTGCATAGATTTTCATTATTTCTAAAACTTCACTTTCGCTGAAAAAAAGTGAAAGTTTTTTACGCCTTGATATCCCTGCATTTATATTAAAGTAATTAACTGCATTAATACTGTTTTTATTTTTGCCTACAAGTGCAAAAATAGATTTTTGAATAGCTTTTTCTTTGAAGTGATTCGAATCTACTACTACTCCATCAAAATCAATAAAAATTTTTTCACATTTTTCAAGAATACTCATCGATTTCTGTATTTAGAGTGATAAATTTTAATGTATTTGTAAATATTATATTTTAATGTAAGATTATTTAACTTAATTAAGTTTATTTATTTAATGAAATCAACAAAAGATATTAACTTATATCGATTATTTAGACTCTTAAGTAGAAAAAGAAAAAATCAAATTTATTTTTTATTTTTATTGTTAATTATAAATGGCATTTCAGAGTCTATTTCAATGTTAACTATAATACCTTTTTTAACTTTAATTACTTCGGGTAATGATATCAAGAACTTGCCAAACTTAACCAAATTTTTACCTTTAAATATAAATAATTATTCAGAAATTCTTAATTACATAACAATTCTATTTTGTATTTTTATTTTCATTTCAGTACTTTTAAGAATATTGAATAATTGGTATATATTAAGACTAACTGCAAAAATAAATATTGATCTTAGTAATCGTATATTTAAAAAAAATATTTATCAATCATATTTAAACTACACAAAAAAAAGTTCCCCAGTTATTATCTCTTTGATAAGTGAAAAGATAAATGCTTGTTCAAGCGCACTTAACTCAATATTTATTATTTGCCTTGGATTTATTATAGGCTTATTTATAATCTCCACATTGTTATTTATAAATTGGAAAATAGTTTTTATAAGTCTTTTAGTCTTGATTATGTATTACTTAATAATTTCTAGAAAAGTAAGGAGTAACCTATTTAAGAATGGTCAAATAATCTCAATTTATAGTCCAAGAAAAATTAAAATAATACAAGAATCATTCAATGGATTTAGAGATATTGTTATAAACGGAACAGAAAAGATTTATATAGATTTATTTAATAAATATAATTCTATTTCTAGATTTAAAGAAGCAGATTCTCAGCTATATATTTTATTACCAAAGTTTTTAATAGAAGGCTTTACCCTTTTGATAATTTCTATAGCGGGATATAGTTTCTCAATATCTAATTCACAAAATACAGCTTTTATTCCTTTGTTAGGATCATTTGTATACGCATTACAAAGATTACTCCCATTGATCCAACTGGCTTATGCGTCATGGGCAGGATACAAATTTAAATCTGCTAGTATTGCTGAAGTTTTAAAAGAATTAGAGGATAATATCAATGAAGATAGAAGTTTATTTAAAAATAATAAATTAAATTTTAAAAAAGATATTGTTTTTAAAAAAGTTGTTTATTCATATGATAATTCAAGAAAAATTCTAAATAATCTTGATATCTCAATTAGAAAGGGAGATCATGTGGGGATTTATGGAGAGACTGGGAGCGGGAAAAGCACATTTTTAGATTTATTTATGGGACTAATTCCTCCAAGTGATGGGCAAATATTTATTGATGATGTTGATATCCATAAAAATGAATACCAAAGTTCCTGGACCTCCATGATTTCTCATGTGCCGCAAATTATCTTTTTGAAAGAAGGCACAATAGCTGAAAATATTGCTTTTGGAGAAACCGAAAATATTATTGATTATGATCTACTTAATAAATCTGCAAAAGCTGCTAATATTTATGAATTTATTAATAAATCTGATAATGGTTTAAAAACGGCTGTTGGAGAGAGAGGCATTAGATTAAGTGGTGGACAAAGACAAAGAATTGCCATAGCAAGAGCACTATATAAAAAGAGAAATATATTAGTTTTAGATGAAGCAACAAGCGCACTTGACGAAGCTACTGAGAAGAAAATAATTGACAATATTATAAATACCCATAAAAACTATACAATTATAATGGTTACCCACAGAGTCAATAGCCTAAAAAATTGCAATAGGATATTTAGGGTCACTTCAAAAGGGGAAATTGTGGAAGAATAGCTTTTTAAAATTTACTTTTAAAAAGATAAATTATTTTTTACTAATAAACTTTTGAAGATAAACTAAATAATTTAGATTAAAAACAAGATGAGAAAAGAGGTGTTATTTTAATGCAGTACACATTTTATGAAAAAAATTAAAAAAATTTCATGAATTTAATTTCTTCAGATAATAAAATTGTTGTTTTTGGTTCAAATGGTATGGCTGGGCGAGCTATTTGTAGAGCTTTGAAAAAAAATGGCTACAAAAAAATTCTTCAGCCGCCAAGGGACGAATTGGATCTTGCAAATTATTCAGAAGTTTTCAAATGGTTTAACTTGAATAAGCCAGAAATTGTAATAATAGCGGCTGCAAAGGTTGGAGGTATTTATGCAAATAATAGATTTCCAGCAGACTTTATTTTAGAAAATTTAAAAATACAAAACAACATTATAGAAATTGCATGGAGAGAAAATGTTAAGAAGTTATTGTTTTTGGGAAGTAGTTGTATCTACCCTAAATTTGCAAAACAGCCAATAACTGAAGAACAATTATTAAAAGGTGAACTAGAGCCTACTAATCAATGGTATGCAATAGCAAAAATAAGTGGAATAAAACTTTGTGAAGCACTATATAAGCAATATGACTTCAATGCTATAAGCTTAATGCCTACAAATTTATATGGTCCAGGTGATAATTATCATCCTGAAAATAGTCACGTTCTACCAAGTTTTATAAGACGTTTTTGTGAAGCAAAAATAAAGAATCAAAAAAAGGTTGTTTGCTGGGGAACAGGGTCCCCCTTAAGAGAATTTTTACATGTGGATGACTTAGGAAATGCTTGCATTTTTGCATTGGAAAATTGGGATTTAAATGCTAATAATGCCCCAAAAGATGAAAATGGCTCACTTTTACCATTTTTAAATGTTGGTACAGGTTTAGATATATCTATCAAAGATCTTGCTAATTTAGTTGCTGATTTTGTTGATTATGATGGTGAGATTATTTGGGATTCATCCAAACCAGATGGTACGCCAAAAAAACAATTAGATGTAAAAAAAATAAATTCAATTGGTTGGAGATCTACAATCTCTTTAGAAAAAGGTCTTAGAGATACTATCAAACAATTCATAGATGAAAACTATGAAGGATTTAAATAAAAAAATTTTCCTAGCTAAGGATTTAAAATTTCTATCAAATGTGAATAATAATCTTGTAAATTTTCATTATCAGAATGTATATTAATATGGTGCAAAAGAAACTTAATTTATCGATAATATATAAAAAATATGATTGATTGGGAAATAATACTTGAAAAAACTATTCTTATAAGAGAATTTGAAAAGACAATTCAGAGTTTATACCATACTGATTGTATTCAAAGTCCTGTTCATCTAAGTATTGGGCAAGAGTTAACTGCAGTTTTGATGTCTCAATTTTATAAAGAAGGGGATCATTTGGTTGGTAATTATAGATCTCATGCTTTGGCATTAAGTATATCTGATTTCTATGAACCAATAGTGCTTGAATTATTGGCTAAAAGAGATGGTGTATCAGGTGGGAAAGCAGGTTCAATGCACCTCTCAGTTCCAAGTAAAAATTTAATGTGGACGAGTGCAATAGTAGGAACTGGTGTTCCAATTGCTACTGGGATAGCAGAATCTCTTAAAAGACAAACAAATAATAATATTGTATCTGTAATGTTTGGTGACGGAGCAATCGAGGAAGGCTGCGTGATGGAGTCTCTTAATTTGAGTTCCGTTTTTAGACTTCCAATTGTTTTCATACTTGAAGATAATGGATTGGCAATACATACGAGAAAGCAGAATCGTACGTCACTTAAAAAATATTCTGATCTTTCGAGATCCTTCAATATAAAAACTTTTTCAGGGACTTTTAAAAAACCTCTCGATCTTTATAAAACTTTTCAAGAAGCCTATCATTTTTCAAGAACTAAGAGACTTCCAACTTTTATTGAAATAGAATGCTTCAGATGGATAGAACATGTTGGGATAAACAATGATTGGGATTTGGGATATCGATCAAAATCAGAATTAGATGAATGGAAGAAATGCGATATCATCGAGTCTCCTCATATGATTTCAATAGAAAAAGATTTTGTAGATAAAAAATCTGCATTCTATAGTTCTATGTTCAAAGAAATGTTTGCAAAATGTTCTGAGTACCCAGATCCAGAGAAAAGTGATCTTTTGAATAATGTTTTTTGAGCCTTTTAAGACTTATGGATAAAAGATTCTTAATTTCTAATGAACCTATTTCTTACTCAAAAGCGATTTGGCTTGCTATCGGAAAGAAAATGGCGGAGGATAAAAAAATAATTGTTTATGGTCTTGGTGTTGATGACCCAAAAGCAATGTATCAAACTTTATCTGAATTCCCCTTAATCTTTGGAGCAGATAGATGCTTTGATACGCCATTGTCTGAGGATTCACTAACAGGATTTGGAATTGGTTTAGCGATAAGTGGTTTCAAACCTATACATGTTCATCAAAGAACAGATTTTCTTTTACTTTGTTGTAATCAATTGATAAATATGGCTGCAAAAGTAAAATACATATCCAATGGTCAATTAAATTGTCCATTTGTAGTAAGAGCTATTACCGGTAGGAGTTGGGGGCAAGGTGGCCAACATTCTCAAAGCTTTCATTCTTTATTTTCTAATATTCCTGGTTTAAGAGTGCTTACTCCATCAACTCCTCAAGATGTTTATAACACTTACCTTAATGTTTTTAAGGACAAAATCCCCTCAATTATAATTGAGCATAGAATGCTTTATAAAACAAAATCTCATATCAAAACTATAAATAAAGTACCTAACATTACCAAAATTTCATCTGGTAATGATATTACTTTTTGTTCGATAAGTCATATGACCTTAGAAGTTCAAAAAGTAAATAATACACTTAATAAAAAAGGGATATTTTGTGATCATTTTTCATTAGTTGATCATACAAATTTGTTTCTTGATAAACTTTTAGACTCTGCTAATAAAAATAAAAAAATAATATTTGTTGATCATGGATGGCTTAGATCTTCAATTACTCATACTTTGGCTCTTAATTTAAGAGAAAGAGGATTTAGAGGCAAGATGATAATCTTAGGATATACAGACTGTCCATGTCCTACATCACAAAAATTAGAAAATTATTTTTATCCAACTGCTAATTCAATACTCAAAGCTGCTTGTGATATTTTAAATTATCAGATTTCTAATTTTGATGAACTTCCTATTTCTGAGGAACTTATTCAATTTAAGGGACCATTTTAAAAATGAATTATTTTGACAGAAATCTTCCCGCTAAAGATAAGTTAGAAAATTGTTTAAGTGGAGTGTCTCGAGAGTTAGAAAATTTTTATCAATACAAATCTAGGACAAATGATAATTTTGTAAGGCTTCATTCCTCTACTCTTGGTAAAGAGGAGTTAATGGCTTTTTCTCGAGCATTTCTTGAAGGAAATATTACGCTTGGAAAATATAATCAAGAATTTGAAAAATTGGCTTGTGATACTTTCGATTCAAATTTTGCAATAACATCTAATTCCGGTTCTTCAGCAAATCTAATAGCTATTTCAGCATTAATTCAATCAAGAATGTTAAAACCTGGTGACAAAGTAATTGTGCCTGTTCTGGCTTGGTCAACTAGTGTATACCCTTTAGTTCAATATGGCTTGATTCCTGTATATGTTGACATTTCGTTTGGTGATTTCAATTTGTGTAAAAAAGCAGTTGAGGATTGTATTAAGGAGCATGATGTTAAAGCAATTATGTTAATTCATACTTATGGCAATCCTGCAAATATGGAGTTTTTTGTTAATCTATCAAATTCAAGGTCAATCTTACTAATAGAGGATACGTGTGAAAGTATGGGTTCTGAATGGGATGGTCAGCCTCTCGGTTCCTTTGGGGAAATTGGAACATTTAGTTCTTATTTCTCTCATCATATTTGTACTCTGGAAGGAGGGATAACTGTATGCAAAGATAAGAAACTTTCAGACTTAATGAGATCTATAAGATCACATGGTTGGATTAGGGGACTTGATATCGATTTAACTAAAATTGAAAATATAGATATATTTGATCCCTCTTTTCTTTTCCTAAATACTGGATATAATTTACGACTTTCTGATCCTCAAGCCGCTATAGGTTGTATTCAGATAAAGAAATTAGCACAATTTGTAGAGTCAAGAGAATCTATCGCCAAGCGTTATATAGAGAACATCTTAAATTCATCTTTGCTGGAAAAAAATGTAAAATTCCCAATTGTTAACAAAAAAGCAAGATCTAGTTGGTTTGGATTTCCTGTACTTCTACCAAAAGTTAATAATAAATTAATACCTACAATTAAAAGTTATCTAAAAGATTCAGAAATAGAGACTAGGCCATTTCTGGCTGGTGATTTTTCTAAACAACCAGTTAACAAAAAGTTCCCAAACATATGTTTTAATTCTTGTCCGAACGTTAAATTATTTAATACAAATGCTTTCGCTTTACCCTGCCACCAAGATCTAACTTTAGATAATGTGGATAAAGTATGCAAGACTTTAGAAGAAGCAATTAATCTAACCTAAATTTGTGAAGAAAAATGCATTGATTACTGGAATAACTGGAATGGTGGGCTCCCATTTGGCTGATTTCTTATTGAGTAATACCGATTGGGATATTTATGGATTAATTAGATGGAGAAGTCCTCTAGATAATATTAAACATCATATTGAAAATATTAATTCTAAAAAAAGAATCTTTCTTAAATATGGCGATATTACTGATTATGGATCTTTAGAAGAAATATTTAATTCTAATAATTTTGATTATATTTTTCATTTAGCTGCTCAGAGTTATCCAAAAACGTCTTTTAGTTCGCCAAGACATACTTACGAGACAAACGTAATTGGTACTGAAAATATTCTAAAAGCTTCATTGAGATTTTGCCCAAAAGCCACTATTCATAATTGTTCATCTTCTGAAGTATTTGGAAGGGTCCCTGAGCACTTAGTTCCAATTAAAGAAAATACTCCATTTCATCCAGCATCTCCTTATGCAATTTCTAAATGCTCTGCTGATCTAATTGGTCGTTTTTATGCAGAAGCGCATGATATGAGGGTTCTTACAACTCGAATGTTTACACATACTGGTGCAAGAAGGGGGGATGTTTTTATGGAGTCTACATTTGCAAAGCAAATTGCTTTAATCGAAAAAGGTTATCTCCCTCCAACTGTTCTCACAGGAAATTTAGAGTCAATTAGAACAGTTGCTGATGTAAGAGATGCAGTTAGGGCTTACTTCCTTTTGGTAACGAACAAGAACATACCATCAGGTTCAGTTTTTAATATTGGTGGAACATTTACCACATCAGTTGGTTCAATTCTAGAGAAATTAATTTCTTTAAGTACTGTTGATAATATAAAGCATGCTATAGATGAATCAAGATTAAGGCCAATAGACGCTGATTTACAAATTCCTGATACTTCACAATTTAAAAAATATACAAAATGGGAACCTAAATACTCCTTTGAAGAGACAATGAACTCCTTAATGTCCTATTGGAGGGAACTTGTGGATAAGAATGGGAATGTCTATTTGCAAAGATAGTATGAAATTTGATTTAGCAATTTTTGCTGGAGGACTTGGTTCTAGGCTTTTGAATACGGAATCTATGCCAAAACCTCTAGTTGATATTAATGGGATTACATTATTGTCAAGACTCATTCTTTCATTAGAACAGACAAACTCATTTAAAAGTTTTTATATACTTACATGCTGTGATAGTGCAATATTTCTTGAGAAACTTAATAATGAAATAAAAGGTTTACCCTACAAGATATGTAATGAAGATAATAGAACAGGCAGAATAGGAGCAATTAGTAATTTTTTATTGTTAAACAAAAATATCGATAAATTTTTTGTTTGTAATGGAGATACTTTATTTACAGATTTAGATAATTTTGAGATTCCAAAATCGATAAGCAAATATCCAGAAGAACCAACAATTTTTTTAACTTCTGCTGATTTATCAAGAAATGATTATAAAAAAGTTAAACTTGATAATTTAAATAAAAATCATTATCAAAACTCAGGGCTAATCTATTTGTCTAGAAAATGGTTTTCGGATATGCAAAATAAAAAACCAAATTTAAGGGATATTGATGAAGTTCTTTTTTCAAATGAGTTTCATTTAAATTATGCTTTTTTGAATTCATCATTACTAGATGCGGGGACACCTAGTAGGCTTGCCCAAATAAGAAAAATAACAAAATGAATATAGTAAGAGTTCCTTTTAGAGTTTCATTATTTGGAGGTGGAACTGACTTTAAGGAATTTTATTTAAAGAAAAATGCAACTATAATCAGTTTTACTATTGATAAGTATTGCTATATAACACTCAGAGAATTATTGCCATACTATAAGGCAAAATATAGACTATCTTGGGCAAAATTAGAAGAGGCAGAATCTATAAATCAATTAACCCATCCTAGTGTAAGGGCATGTCTTAAATATCTAAATATAAAGGACCCTTTAGAAATTCATACAGTTGGAGATTTGCCTGCAAGGTCAGGATTAGGTTCCTCTTCAGCTTTTACAGCCTGTTTGCTATCTGCTTTATATCTTTATAGAAAAATGCCAGTAGATGAGTCAAAAATAGCTAATCAAACAATTGATATAGAACAAAATATATTAAAAGAAAAAGTTGGGGTTCAGGATCAAATACAAGTTTGTCATGGGGGATTTAATATCACAACAATATTTCCAGATTCAAATTATTCAATCTTATCTTTAAATAATAGTTCACAAGTAGTTAAATCAATAGGCGATTCATTAATGCTTGTTTATTCTGGCATCGTAAGATCTTCTTCTGATTTTCATATCGAACAGGTAACAATTAATTCCTCTAAAGATGTTCAAGCTTCATTAAAAAAAATCAATTTAATTTCTGAAGATTTTGCCTCCAAACTTAAAAATCACTCTGCTGATTTTGATTACTTTTCTTCATTATTAAATGATTCTTGGGAAGCGAAGCTTTCCTTATTCCCTGATAATCAAACCACATATAAATTAAAGTCAATTTATGAAAAAGCTATGCGGTCAGGTGCATTATGTGGAAAATTGCTTGGTGCGGGAGGAGGAGGCTTTTTTGCTTTTTTTGTACCAGAAATTAATCAAGATGATTTCAAAAAAAGAATGAAAGAATATATCTGCATTCCTGCCAAAATAACTTTTAAAGGAATTGAAAAAGTTTTATGAATTTCTTAAATAATTACTCTGAATTCTACTCTAAATCAATATCTATTTTCACCTTAGAAAATTATAACCCTAAGAAAAAATGTATTTTTTTGGATAGAGATGGGGTCATTATTGAGGACACTAATTATATTGATCTTCCAGATAAAGTTAAGCTAACAAAAAATTTAATTTTATTTCTAGAAATAGCAAAACTTAATCATTTTGATATTGTAATAGTTACTAATCAATCATCAATATCTAGGGGAATTATTTCGTATAAAGAATATAAAAAAATAACAAATCGAATACTTTCCTATATTCCTGTTAATTTACATCCAAATTTAATTCTAACGAGTTTTCATTTGCCTAATAATCAATCAAACTTAGAAAATTTTAATTGGCGCAAGCCAGGTGAAGGAATGTTTAATTATGCTTTAACAACTAATAACTATGATGTTTCACGCTCAATTATGATTGGAGATAAGATTTCAGATCTTATTCCAGCAAGTTGTTGTGGGTTAAGTAAATTAATTTATATACCCTCTGATCTTCATCAAAATCAACTAAACAATATAACTGCTTGGAATTCCGAAGGAAATCAACCTATTAAAATTATTCAAGATTTAGATCCTAAAAAAGTTTTTAATTATTTATAGATATTTAATAGTATTTTTGGTGCAAGATATTTCATAGAATATATAGATAAGATTTTATGAAAATTATTCTTTCTTATTATATTAAATTAAAATTTTACATAGAGGCGCATAAATTGACTGTAGAAAAAAATTCAGGAATTAATCAAAAATATGAATTTATCAAAAGAAATCTTGTGATTTCCAATAGTAAATTTGATATTTTTTTTGATCATTTAATTACTCAGGTCGGCGAAATAGTAAATGACTTTATCGTAATTAAACCAAAAAGGATTGATGCAAGAAAAGTAGCCGGGATTTGTATCTTACCAATGTATAAAAATAAGTTTTACTTAATGAAAGGATGGCGACATCAATTTAATGATTTTGTCTATCAGGCTCCTACTGGTTTTATAGAGGATAATGAAACATTAATTGATTCTGCCAAAAGGGAACTTCTTGAAGAAACTTCTTTAATATGTAAACCAAAAAATATAGTTTCATTGGGTACTTTCTTGCCAGATGCTGGATTACTTGAAGCAAGTGTGGCTTTATTTCTTGCTTTAGATTGTAGAAAGTCTCCTATTAAATCATCACAAGAAATAGGGACCGGTAATCTATTAGGTTTTAAATTAAGTGAATTAAAAAATTTAATAAATAATGAGGGGAAAATTGGTGGAAGTACCCTGGTAACTTGCTTCCGGTCAATCAATTACTTTCAAAATGGTAATTTGTAAAAATAAAAAAATTTTTTTTAATATTAATACCACTATTATCTTAATTCTCAATTTGGTAAGTTATTAATATGAAGAAAATTTTGATTTGTGGGGCTACTGGTTTTATTGGACGTAATTTAATTAATTATTTTCTTAATAAAAAATCATATAAAGTTTTCGCGACTTTTAATAATAAAAAACCTTTTGATTCAAATAAATTTGTAGAAAATGTATCCTGGATTAAGGCTAATTTGTTAAATCAAAATGATGTAGTTAATGCTCTTAAGAATAAGGATATAGTTATTCAAGCTGCTGCGACTACGAGTGGTTCAAAAGATATTATACAAAGACCATATATTCATGTAACTGATAATGCCATTATGAATAGTTTACTCTTACGAGAATCTTTAAATACTGGCATAGAACACTTTATTTTCTTTAGTTGCTCAATAATGTATCAGAGTTCTGATATGCCTATCAAGGAAGATCAGTGGGATCCAAGACAAAAGATTAATCAAAATTATTTTGGAGCTGCCCATACAAAACTTTATATCGAAAAGATGCTTGATTTTTATTCAAGGATATCAGATATGAAAACTACTGCTATAAGACATTCCAATGTCTATGGCCCATTTGATAAGTATGATTTAGAAAAAAGTCATGTATTTGGAGCATCATTAACTAAAGTTATGTCATCTGATGATGAAATAATTGTTTGGGGTGATGGTCAAGTAAAGAGAGACTTAATTCATGTGCAAGACTTATGTAGATTGGTAGATATGTTAATTAAGTTTCAAGAATCTAAATTTAAAATTTATAATTGTGGCTCAGGAAATCTTATATCTGTAAAGCAACTATTAAAGAAAATGATAAAGCTAAGTCAAAAAGATCTTAAATTAATCTTTGATAGCCAAAAACCATCAATAAATTCATCAATCCTTTTAGATAATACCCTAGTAAAACAAGAAATTGGTTGGTATCCTGAGATCTCTTTAGAACAAGGTATTAAGGACACTATGAAATGGTGGAGTGATAATATTAATCCAGATACACTACAATTAACACATAAATAATGTTTTTCTGGAAGCAACATACTTACTTACCAAAATATTTAAATTTTGATAAAAATAAAATTTCTAAAAATCATATTTTTTAGTATATTATGATGTAATTGATTTTATAGGGTGGAAGTTTCTTTTCTACAAATTAATAATTCTTTTGCAGGTCAAAACTACCTCCCCTACTCAGCTGCATTATTAACGAGTTACTTTAATTCATACTCCTTAGCTGCAGATGAATTCAATTTTAAGCCATTTATTTATAAAAGAGATTCGGTAAATAATCTTTTATCAATAAGTGAAGGTTCTGACATTATAGCTTTAAGTCTTTACGCCTGGAATTCAAGATTATCACTTGCATTTGCCAAAGCGTATAAAAATTCATTTCCAAAAAGTTTTATAATAGTTGGTGGTCCTTCCGTTCCAGATAATAGCGAGACTTTTTTAAGAGCAAATAATTATATTGATATAGCATTGCATAATGAAGGTGAAATTTCATTTAAAAAATTATTAGAGACTATTGCCTCTTCCAAAGACTTTTCTCAGGTCCCTTCAGCTAGTTTTATTAAAGAAAATATATATTTTAAAACTGAAAATGCTCCAAGAATCAAAGATTTAAGTCAAATTACCTCTCCCTTTCTTAGTGGATCTTTAGATCAAATTATAAAAGCTAATAAAGACGAGAAATGGATTGGATTATGGGAAACAAATAGAGGATGCCCTTTTACATGTACTTATTGTGACTGGGGCTCCGCAACGGGCTCAAAACAAATGGGTATTTTCCCTGAAAATAGATTAAAAGAAGAAATGGAATGGTTCAGTCATCACGGAATAGAATATATATTCTGTTGTGATGCTAATTTTGGGATGTTTAAAAGAGATCCTGAATTAGCAAAAATGGTAGGAAAAATAAAAGAAAAGACTGGATTCCCACATGCATTATCGGTCCAAAATACAAAAAATAGTACTGAAAGATCGTATGAAACGCAAAAGATATTGTGTGATTATGGATTAAATAAAGGTGTTACTTTATCTATGCAAACTTTGTCTGATGATGTTCTAAAGAATATAAAGAGATCTAATATAAAATTATCTTCTTATTTTGAACTACAAAAAAGATTTATTAAAGATGGAGTTCCTACATATTCTGATTTGATACTCGCATTACCAGGGGAAACTTACAAAAGTTTTCTTGTTGGTATGTGTAACCTTATTGAAAGTGGCCAACATTCAAGAATTCAATTTAATAACTTATCTATTTTGCCAAATGCTGAAATGGCTAATGAGACTTATAGGAAGAAATTTGGCATTAAGACAGTTGTAAGCGATATCGTTAACATGCATGGAACAATACTTTATGAAGACGAAACTATTAGAGAAAAACAGGAATTAGTTATAGAAACAGAATCTTTATCATCAAAAGATTGGCGTCAGGTAAGATCAATTTGTTGGTTAACAGCTTTTTTATATTTTGACAAAATAGCTCAAATTCCAATTGCAATTTGTAATGGGCTTCTTGGCATCCCTCTTGAAAAAATCATTAATTCTTTTATGGAAGTTGACAATAATAAATATCCCCATTTTTCATCAATAATTAAAAAACTTGATCATGAAGCATTAAACATTAGTAAAGGTGGAGCTGAATATATTTATTCAAAAGACTGGTTAAATATTTATTGGCCAGTTGATGAGTATCTTTTCATAGAGCATGCAAAAAATAACAATTTTGAAATTTTGTATAAAGAGATCTCAGAAATACTTATTGATACTGTTAAAAACTGTAATAGTGAAATAAATGAATTTTATGGAGAAGAATCAATTATCGAAATTATTAATGAGGCTTGCGTTTTAAATAATTGGCTTTTAAATGTTCCTGAAAAATATGAAGATTCTAAGATTCAGACATTTTGGAACATTGGTGAAGCCTTTTTATCTAGAATTAATGGTAGGTTTCAATCACTTGAAAGATCAAAAGATAAATTTAATTATTCTTTAATAAGAAAAAGTAACTTTAATTCTTTTGATGAATGGCTACAGAATGTCGTATGGTACGGAAATAAAAAGGGCGATTATCTTAATGATTTTAAAATTAAATAATATAAATGAAAAATAAGCCATTAATTTTAGGTTTATATGGGTTATCTAAAAATAAAACAGAAATTAATGGATATGGAGTGGTTTCAAATACTGAGGCTATTGAAATTCTTGTAAAAGCTTGGGATATAGGCATAAGATTTTTAGATACAGCTCCATCTTACGGGAATGGAAATGCTGACAATCTAATTAAAAAAGTAAGAAGTTTAGGTTGTAGTTTTAAAGTTATTTCAAAAATAGGTTTAGATATTAATGAAAATAAATTTGTAGAGGACTATAAATTAATCAAAAAACAGATTAATACTGTACTGAATAATCATCAAGGTTTTTTACATGCAATTTTATTGCACAGTCCAACAAAAGATTTTTTATCAACAGGTGAAAATGTTGATATATTTTTTGAAGATGTAAAAAAAATAGCAGGCCATCATATTAATACTGGCTTATCCTTAAGATCACCTGAAGATATAATTCATATTGAAAATTTTGAAAAAGATACTTTCATAGAGGTTAATTTAAGTTGGTTTGATTTAAGGATATTGAAATATCTAAAAAATACCAAATATAAATTGATAGCTAGATCAATATATGCGTCTGGCTTAATTAATTTGATTTTGAATAAGAAAAATCACGCTAAAGAAAACTTCAGCAATTATGACATAAGGAATAAATGGGACATTGATAAATTATTTAAAACTAATTGTCAAGATATTTCAAGAATAGAAAAAATTGAAAAAATATCTAAAAATAAAAAATTCTCTGAAATTGTATTTTCTCTTTTCCCAATATTATCAAACTATATAGAGGGTATAATAATCGGGCCATTAAATCTAAGTGAATTAATTGATTCTAATTCAACTTATCAGGAAATTTTTTTAAACCATCCTCAGCAAGAGTTAATTGAGCTTGTTCAAGAATATAAAAAAGATCTTGTTTTATTCTGAATTTCATAATAAATAAATTTATTAAATATAGTTGGAGAAATACAAAATCAAAAAATAAATATAAAAATGTTATTTTGGTAGTTAAATATATCTATAATTTTCCTGCTTTGTAGAGTAAATTATTATTATGTAAGTTCTTAAAATAATGGATATTGACTCTAATAAAATAAAGTACCTACAGGATAAGTCAACTCAACTGAGAATTAAAGTTCTTGAAGCAGTTAAAGCCGCCGGTAAAGGACACATTGGGGGAGTATTTTCAATGATTGATATTCTCACAGTCCTTTTTTATGGAGGTATTCTCAAGCATGATCCCGAAAAACCAAAATGGAAAGATAGAGATATTTTTTTGTTAAGCAAAGGCCATGCAGGAATTGGTTTATACTGCCTACTTTCAGATAGAGGATATTTCCCTGAAAAGCATTTATATGAGCTAAACAAAGGTGGCTTGTTAGGAGAACATCCAGATATAAATATCCCTGGAATAGAAATAGTTGGAGGTTCATTAGGGCATTCATTAGGAATAGCTTGTGGTATCGCTAAGGCTAATAGAATAGACAACAATAAAAGAAAAGTTTTTGTAATGATGGGAGATGGAGAGTGTTATGAAGGCTCAGTTTGGGAAGCCGCTTTATTTGCAGGTCATCATAAATTATCTAATCTAATACTTTTCATTGATAGAAATGGTTTAATAGCGACTGCAGGTACAGAAGATGTAAATTCTTTAGAGTCAGTTAGTTTAAAATGGGAATCTTTTGGTTTTGAGGTCTTTGAAATTGATGCTCATAATTTTGAAACTATTGTCAATACTTTAAAAACTTTAGAAAATAAAGATTTTGATAAGCCAATTGCTATAGTTGCGAATTCTATTAAAGGTAAAGGTGTTTCGTTTATGGAAAATCAAGTATCTTGGCATCATGGAGGAATTAAAGGAGATAATTATGAAACTGCTAGAGCAGAGTTGCTCAATTATATGGAGGGTCTTAAGTAATGCAGAGAGAAATGAGAGATGCTTTTTTTGATCCCCTAGTCGATGCAGCACTAAAAAACCAAAATATTATAATTTTGGCTGCCGATCATACAGCTTTCAGTCTAAATAGATTGATTGAAGAGGTGCCTGAACAATTTATAAATGTTGGGATCTCTGAACAAAATATGATAAGTGTTGCCGCAGGTATGGCTTTCTCTGGTAAAAAGGTTTTTGCTTATGGAATTACACCTTTTGTGAGTCTAAAAGTCCTAGAGCAATTTACATTAGATGTGGCAACTTTAAATCTTGATGTAAACATTATTAGTGTTGGCGCAGGATTTGCATATTGTACAGACGGCCCATCTCACCATGGTATGCAAGACATAAACTGTATGCTTGGAGTTCCAAATATTTCAGTATATAATTGTTCTGACCCTATAAATTCTGAGTTGATAGCTAATAAAGCACTAACAAATTCTGGACCTACTTATATTCGAATTGAAAAAGGAATGATGGATACTATAAGAGAAAATGATTATAAGTTTACTGGGGTTTCCTCTTTTCAAGATGGTGGTCAATTATGTTTCGTAACAAGTGGAGCGTTGGTTCATGAGGTTTTAGAGGCATCTAGAATACTTCAAAAAGAATTTAAAATAAATTCAACCGTATTAGATCTTTATCAATTAAAGCCTTTACCTGAAGAAATTTTAGTTAATTATTTATCTAAATTTTCAAATATTTTTACAGTTGAAGAAAATTGGATCCAAAGTGGGTTTTCAAATCATCTTGCAAAGTTGATTTTAGAGAAAGGTCTTAAACCTAATTTAAAAACAAAGGGGGTTGAAGAGGCATTTTGCTATGAGTATGGTAATAGAGATTTTTTACTTAAGAAATATTGTTTAGATAGAAATAGTATTGCTCTAGAGGCAAAAAACTGGTTAAGTCAATAGGAAAGTCTTTTGAATTTTTATTATTGAATTTTTTAAAGATTTTATGTAAAACATCGCAATTACTTAATTTATCTTTTTAGCATAATTAATAATTTTGAACTTATGAATAGTAATAGAAATAAAACCGCTTTAGTTACTGGAGGAACTAATGGAATAGGTTTCGCAATCGCAAAAATGCTCGTAGATCGCCAATTTAACGTTTGTGTATGCTCTAGAACCACAGAGAGGGTTAATTACGCTTTCTCAGAATTATCAAGAAATAAAAGCAATAGAATATTTGCAGATACCGTAGATGTTTTAGATGATAAAAGCATAGATAAATTTTCTTCTAAAGTATTATCTGAATTTGGCAGTATAGATATTTTGATTAATAATGTCGGAGGTGGAGGAAGATGGGGAAATGAAAGTATCCTTAAAACTCCCGAAAAGACATGGGATGAAGTTAGCAAGAAAAATACAGGCGCCGCCTTGACATTTACCAAAAGATTTTTGCCAGGAATGGTCAGTAATAATTGGGGGAGAGTAATTACAATTGCATCAATTTGTGGAAGACAAGCAGATAGTAGGCCATGGTATGTTTTGGCAAAGAGTTCAGAAATAGCTCTTATGAAAACTCTTGCTAGATCAAAAGAATTAGTAAGGGCAAATATAACTTTTAATACTGTATCTCCTGGGGCAATTAGAATCCCAAATACTGGTTGGGATGAAGAAGAAAGAAGAGATCCAGAAGCTTTTAAGAAAATGTTGAGTGACAAATTTCCTTTAGGCAGAATGGGAAAACCAGAAGAAATAGCTTCGGTTGTAGGCTTTTTATGTTCTGATGAAGCAACTTTAGTAAATGGATCAAATATTGTTGTTGATGGTGGAGAAAGTATAAGTTTTTAATATGAAAAAAAGAATATTAATTACTGCTGGAGCGGGGTTTATAGGATTTAACTTTCTTAAACAATCAAAAAGACTTGATAATTACGATGTAACAGCTATTTATAGGAAGACTCCCCCATTATTAGGGCCCAAGATAAAATTAATAAAAGCTGATCTGAATAACCTCGATGACTGTAGATCTTATTTAGTTAATTATGATGTGATAATACATTGTGCAGGTGTAATGATGACATCGGCAAAAACAAAAATAAATCCTATTGAAGGTTTAATGGATAACTTTAAAATGCATCTAAATATAATTGATGTTCTAAAAGATAGACCGCCAGCAAAATTAATTTGGTTAAGTAGTACGACTGGTTATCCAGAGTCAGATGATTTTTTGACTGAGGATCAATATTTCAAAGGTGAAGTTCCCAAAAGATATGAAACCATAGGATATTTATATAGATTTATGGAAAAGATAATTCAAAAAATAATGAGTGATAAATGTAATTTAGTGACACTTAGGCCAACTGGAGTTTTTGGCGAAAAAGATGATTTTAGACCTGAATCGTCTCATATTCTTCCCAAGATAATTAGAGATGCATCACTAAATTTATTATCAAGGACTATTTATGCCCAGAAAGAGGAAATGCGAAATTGGATTTATATTGGAGATTTAATTAAGGCAATTGATTCTGTTTTAGAAAATGTAGACTTTAGTATCACTTTGAATATAGGAGGTGTTGAATCTACTAGTATGTATGAACTTTATCAAGTAATTTTGGAAATTTTAGGAATAGAGAAAAAACATAATATAAACTCTTCTAATCCGTTCTCGGGAAAACCACTTTCAAGAAACATCGATTGTAATCTTTCAACTAAATATCTTGGTAAATATAACTCTACTTCCTTAAAAAGTGGTTTACGAAAAACAATAAGATGGTATCAATATGAATCTTCAAAATAATACTATTCGAGTTTCTGTCGTTGTGCCTTCATGGCATTATTATGCTGATCCAATTAAACATCAGCCTTATTGGGAACTATATTATGCTACCCATCTAAAGAAAGCAGGTTTTAATGTCAATGTTATCGACTTAAGAATATCAGCAAGCGATTCTTTTGAAGATATGACAAAAAGTATTCAAGAGGCAGATTTTTACTTCTATTGGATTTTCAAAACTGGTGATGCTTTAGAGATCTATTCAATAGTTAAAATTCTTAAAAATCGTTTTCCTAAAAGTATCCATGCGGCAGGAGGAA
>Ga0163109_10000247_pt1 | contig 43704 bp, 31 predicted proteins | sample CRUFie1St13metaG_FD_108704 | JGI IMG/M metagenome (GOLD analysis project Ga0163109, IMG submission 108704) | Marine microbial communities from the Costa Rica Dome - CRUD Field 142mm St13 metaG | ecosystem: Environmental > Aquatic > Marine > Oceanic > Photic zone | place: Costa Rica: the Eastern...
CCTTCTCGGAAGTTCCCGACACAGGCGCGGCATCGAATCTCTTCACCCCCTTGCAAATCGAACGAGGCAACACTAAACGCCTCACCTAATTCCCGGAAGATATCGTCGACAAACCATCCGTAGCTCAGCTCTCCCGAAAAACTGGAGTTGAGTTGTGCGTCACACCGAATTGTCCCAATGGTGCTTGCAAATCTAGGATTATCTGACGTTCCGCATCCATGAGACCGGTCGATCGAAACCGAGGCAATAAGGCTACTACTTGGTGGAGTATTGACGATCGGAGCCCGAATTTTCACGTCTGCAAAGCCAGGCGCACTGCGCTCCTCACCCATCACTGCCGTAACACTGCATCTCCAAGCGTCGCCCGCGAGGGTGTCTTTCGCTAGAATTTTGCCTGGAACAGCGACAGGGTCACCGATATTTTCCCATTCCCCTTGTCGCTGACGTGACCATTGATATTCATACTTTGGAATGGCGCTATCGTCCGAGGCAACTTTAGAACTCCTATTCAACGTACAAGACAAGGTCGATGTTGATACGACAACAGGTTTACCATCTAAAATTTGGACACCCGGCTGAGATGGTTTTTGGTTTTCAATTTTGATGTCAATCGGAGAGTCATTATTAACATCCGGTAAATCAGCCGAGTTAATCACGGGAGACACGCAACCGTTTTCGGTACATGTAGTTCCGTTCTTACAATCCTCAGAGAGACACCTGCGTGCTAAGAATATTTGTAAAACCTTACGTTGATTCGGTACGAATGAGGTACGCACTTCTCGAGTAAAGAGACGCCCTATTTCGGCTCCTTTTATACTGTCGGTCGGACCAAAGGCTTCTACAAAAAACCGAACGTTCCCATCAAGTTTTTCAGGGCGAGGGACGACCGCTACGGTAAGTGGCAAGGTGCGTTTGTCAGCAGAAGTTGTTGCGCCCTGAGCCAAGAATATCTCTTCAGTCCGCGTCATCGGAGACTCGCCCGTCTCATTTTGCCAATTCACTGTCAGCTGAACTTTTGTGAGCTCGGTTTCAACTTCGAGATTGCTTTCAATGAGCAACATAAACTGAGTGGCGTCAGCCGTGCATCCCGCAAACGCAAGCATGAATGCGGTCGCGAAAGCACGTTGGAGAAATTCGAGATTTTTCATTACTTCACCTGAGCTTTACATTAGCAAAAATTGCCACAGCCCGGTGTCAACGAGCCATAATTTAGGGCGAACATTTTGAAAATGCTTCAAATTCTTGTCCAATCTCTACCTCTTTTAGAACCTCGGCGGAAATTTGCGAACTTTGGCAACCATTTTCGGTACATGTATTCCTTTGTGAACACGAGATCCCATCACAGGATTTAGGCAGCTCTATATACAAAGCTTGATTCGCTTTGGGGCTAAACTTCGTTCTAATTTCTCGTGTGATCAGAGTCGAGGGCCCCGTGGCTATAAGTTCAATCGATAATTCTGCCTGTTGTTGTCCCTCTTTCGCTTGGATGACGAACGAACCACAACCGGCTTCACTCCAGTTCACCGGCTGAATCGAATCAGTGAGTAAAGTCCCCGACAACAGATTCTGTGCATCAATCTGAATTCGATTGAGCTCCGCAGGGACATCGGTATGAAGAACCACAATCAGTCGTGTTTCAGCTTCTGTACCGCACCCAGAGAGGACAAACGAACCAAGAAGGATAAGACAGGCTAAGTGTTTCAAAAATGGGGTAAACATGTAATTGACCGAGCGGAATATACTTCACCATTACAGCAGAGCCAAGCGCATAAACTAGGGTTGGCCTTCTGTCACAGTTGCGGCTATCATCATTTCACTCATGACCAGCCAAACAGCATCTACGGTCTTCCTCACTTGCCTACTCCTCGCCATTTCGGCGAATAATGGTCACGCCAACAACGATAAAAATATGGCGACAGCCAAGACGGCATACATCGAAGGACAGCGACTGTTCCAAGCTGAAGAATATGAACTGGCTCTGCCTTATTTTGAAAAGGCCTATGTTGCGTCAAACAAAAAACCTTCGACGGTTCTCGGTTTTGCGCAATGCCTCAGGATGCTGAAGCGCTACGACGAAGCCATCGAGAAATTCGAAGAATATTTGGTCACTCCTGAAGGCAAAGCAGAATCCGAAAGAGTCACAGAAACTCTAAAAATTCTTCGCACTCAGAGCAAACAATCTGCAGAACTCAAAGCGAAACAACAAAAGGAGGAGCAAGCAAAAGAGGAAGAGCGACGAAAACGAGAAGAGAAACGCGCTCGAGAGTTGGCTCTTTCGCTCGTTCCACCCCCAGCCACCGTGAAAGTGATAGAGAAGGAGGCTACCACCTCTCCTTGGATTTGGGTGGGGCTCGGAGTATTGATCGCTGGCTTGGGCGCTGGCGCTGCCGCCATCGGAATCATCAATCAAGGTGACGACACCGTTTACGAAGGCTCTTTCGGTAAAGTTCTAAGACCCTAAGCGAAAAAACACGGCGTTCGTAGCTGGCGGGATATCATACTTAGCGATATGACCGACCGAAGAAGGAGAAATAACCCATGCAAGATTTTTCAGGAAAGAGTGTTGTCGTTACCGGCGGCCTCGGCGCCTTAGGCGGCGCTCTCGTCACTACTTTAGTAGACCGCGGAGCGACTTGTTATATTCCCTCCCGCCGACCAGCACCCGAAACTCAAGAGCGACCAAATGTGCAGATTATTGGGTCGATAGATCTTAGCGACGAAGCGTCCGTAGTCAGCTTCTACGAAAACCTCCCATCTCTCTATGCCTCGTTTCATGTAGCCGGTGGCTTCTCTCGAGAACCTATAGAAGAAACAACCCTAGAAATCTTTAATCAAATGTACACTCGAAACGCGGTGACAAGCTTTCTCTCATGTCGTGAGGCTGTAAAACAAATGCGCAAGACGGGAGAAGGTGGACGGATTGTCAACGTGATTGCTCGACCTGTTCTACAGCCTGCGGGAATGTCAACTTCCTACGATGCATCGAAAGCCGCCGTAGCCGCTATGACCCGGTCTCTATCAGAAGAATTGGCGAGCGAAGACATCTTTGTCAACGCGGTGGCACCGTCCATTATGAATACACCCGCTAACGTCGATGCAATGCCCGACGCAGATCATTCAACATGGCCCTCGGTAGAAAGCGTCGCCAAGGCGATGGCCGATTTAGGCTCGCCACAAAACACCGTAACGCGAGGCGCACTGGTGCCCGTGTATGGTCTTCTTTAATTCTCTCGAAAGGAACCGTTGAATGAGCCCACTAATTCCAAAAACGTGGAGGCCATCAACAAAGTTTACTGCACGTTTACGTCCATGAGATATGAAAATGATGTTCCATTACCGAATGACTGAATTCGGATGTAAAAGTCTGCTGGAGTCGGACTTGAATTATCGAGAGTAAAGTTCGTCACCGCCGAGCAAAGATTGTTATTAGTGCCGATATCGTCATTTTCCGTCAGAATTACTCCGGCAGGACTCTGGATTTGCATCACAGAATCCCCATTGCATGAATTTGGAACACCCGGCGTTCCGTAGATATTTGCGCTAAGATTTACCGACGTTAGCGCAGGGACCGTCACCGACCAGAAGTCTACATCTGTATTCGGCTGTATCGAACCGTCAACCGTTACGTTCCCCGTTCCAAAAAGCCCGACCGAGGTCGCTTGCGTTCGATCGTCGTTGGGTTCTTGCTCACTCAGCGTCTGCTGATTTTGACTGCATATGCTTGGGCTTCCAGAACAACTCCATCCCGCTTCCACTCCGCTACAGTCACTCAGGCATCCATCACCTGATTGTGTATTTCCATCATCACAGACTTCACCTGTTTCCAATACGCCATTGCCGCAGACTCCCGGTACTGCGTTTTGAAGTCGCAGTGACAAATCAAAAGTGCCGGAGTGCCGTTCATTGCTTGAGGAATCGTATCGGCCGTCTACCACTAGGCAATATGTACCTGCTGGCAGATTCGCATTCGACAGTTCGAGGCGATTCGCGATTCCAAAATTATGGTCACAACCGACGACCGCAGAGCTTCCAAAGTCTCCGCAGGCGCCCGCTCTTAGTTCTATAGCAGCATCAAAGTCAGCAATTCCTGAAATAGACAATTGATTAGGGTTACGAAGGTCAAATTGATGCCAATATTCACCCGAGCCTGAACCTTCAGTATTCGTGCTCGTATCTGCGCAGGTCACATCAAAGGTATCTGGCTTGGACGTTGTTGTTCCATTAACATGCCGGCCGCTCGAACCGGCAGGGAATACAACTCTCCGAGGATTATCAACTATAGAACCTTTCATGGGTCGGTAGAACGAGCCGTGCGTGACAATCCTGAAATCGACGAGTTGAATGGCTTGTGTTGATGAGTTGGTCACGTCAAGCGCCCAAGCACCTGCTTTTTGCCAACCCAAAAAGTCTTCATCAGAAACGGAGTACGTCACATAGGCTTCTGACAGTCCGCTGAAATCGTTCGTTCGATCCAAGCGAATCACGTCACTCCCATTGGGGCTTCGCAATCTTAATTCGAGATTGTCGAGTGGAGCACCAGCCAAACTAACTGCCACCGCAAGTTTTTCAACGTGCTGACGTCTCTGAAATACCCGAAACAAGCTATTGCCCTGCGGGATGACGACTGACATCGGTGGCATTTCGCGCAATTCCTGAGTCCAGGTTCGGGCAGTTGGCAAGATCCATAAGTTATTAGCCGCCACAATATCTGGTGTTTGATCTTGGTTCAGATCAAGAACGATGGGTGGTACTTGAATGCTTGCCCCAAACTCTGCACTAAACGCAGAGGAGTAGGTATGCTCAGGTAATTTGGCACCCGTTCCGTCATAAAGCTCCCCCATCTTTTCATTCGGGAACAGTTCGATCCGGCTCGACCATGAACTCCACATAACCATATCAGTATTTCCGTCTCCATCAATGTCCTGAGCAACAGAGTTCTTCTTTCCAATATTAGACGGACGGTCTCCGCCAAATGAGCACAGAACGTCTTCCACGCTGTAAGGATTGACAGCCTGCGTCTGTGATAGTGTGGTTGCGGCTGATGAGCCATAATAATACTGATTCCCCCAAAGGCAGGTATCACCATTTCCCTGGAGTCGCTCTGTCCGAACCAATAAATCAAGCCATCCGTCGCGATTGAAGTCGCCCGTCGATGTCACAAAAGTATTTTGCAATCCACCGATATTAGCTTGAACAAGATTCCCGGCTCCGTCACCTAAGAGCATGAGCGGTCCACGAACACCTGGACTTGTATCGTTTGGAATAGGTCGTTCGCGATTAATAAGCAAATCCATGTGACCATCAGCGTTGAAGTCTGCGCAATGTGCGGGAGGATCTGCAATACCCGCTGGGATTTCTCCGGAAGCAAGCGTGATCACAGAGCCTCCGACCATAGTGCGATATTGAAGATTAGTTGGCACATCAGAGTACTGGTAGGCTGACACCGTATCCCCTGACACAGTGACTACGGAGGGTTGTTCGCCGTGAGCAAGTGGGCAAATACTTATTAATCGCTGTCCCGCTAATTGATTTGTCGGCGGACCACTTTGAGTACTCCAGCCCCCGACCATAAAGGCGCCATTGCCATCTCCGTGAATAATGCGAGTGCGGCGCTCAAAAACCGAAGGGTTCGAGGAAACGCGTACATCAATATCGAATGCAATATCGAGATGTCCATCACCGTCAATGTCCGCGGTCAGAGCCGGATAGTAATTGTCGCTCGATATATTATCCCACGACGAATGAAGGAAACTATCTGTATACACTGAATTCTCCGTGTCAAAAGTGCCATCACCGTTTCCAAGACTGAGGTTCACATTATCCTGCGTCACCCTGAAATAGTCATAAACTCCATCGCTATCGAAATCACCAAAGCCCGCCGCTTCATAGAAATCTGTGGGAAACTGTGACAGGAGATAATCGGGCCCTCCTGAACTGAGCTCCGGTTCAAAAACGAAGAAATTTCCAAAATTTCGAATCGCGATAAATTCTGTATGGCCGTCTAAGTTAAAGTCGACCGAGGTCAATAAAGCCATTGGGTTGTAATTTGCAGCGTTCGCAGTATCGATGAATGGCTCTGCCTTGGCGATAGTAGGAATATCGAACGAACCATCTCCTCGCCCAAAAAAGGTCACCAGCCCAACATATTCGCCGGTGACCGTTGCTCCAAACTCATAGGATGTAGTTCCCACTAAGTCAGGGATTGAATCCTCATTCATATCCAACACCACGAGTTCATTGTTGACCAATGTTACAGATGAGTCGGGCAAGGCTGGAGCTTCGAGCATTGTCGTAAATGAACCGCTCTCGTCTCCAAGGAATACGTACGGTCTAATCCCATTGCCAAGATCGCAGGTCCGGACGAGGTCTAAACGAGCGTCCGCATTCATATCAAAAAATTGCGGTCGAGAGTTTTTACAAGGTTCTCTGAATAAACTAGGGTTGTTATCCTGAAATGCATATGTCCAAATAATCTCGAAGTCTCCGAAGGTTCCGTCCCCGTTTCCGTAGGCCGCAACGACATAGCTCAATCGGTTTACTCGACCGGATGATTCCCACAAATGCAAATCACTCACCAGATCCAAATAACCATCATTGTTTAGGTCCACGGGAGTTGCATAATGAAAATTCGAGACTCGGGAGTACTGACTGGTATCGAATACATGCGCATAACGCAACGAAGCCGTGCGTTCGAAATCGAGATTCCCGCGATTGAGATAGACAACGGCATTCCGGCCAGCTGAACCCGTATTTACGTCGGTAACAATATCGGGCAATCCGTCTCGATTAAAGTCAAAGACTTGAGCGTTCCACCCGAGACTAATTTGAGTATTCGTTATCTGTGCCTCAAAAGTACCATCGCCTTTACCTGGAATAATTACCAATGCGTCAGTTAAGCTATCTTCGTATCCAATTACATCGACTATGTTATCTCCATTCAAATCATCAAGGGCGAGAATTCTAACCCCAGAAAATTCAATATCAATATTCGAACCAAAAGGAATCGCGGCATTTCCAAGCGACCCTGATTGGGGCATATTACTTACACTCACGATAGAAGTATTTCTCAGCGCGTAACTCGGGAGGTTATCTGCTTGAAGATGGGCGACAATAATTTGGTCTAGTACCCCACCAGAACCCATAAATTTAGTATTGCCGTTTGTGCTGCGTCGAGTATAACGCCCGGTTGCTTTCTTGTTCGACGCTGTCGCAAAGTGCACGACTCGAGTCGAAGGAACCTCTGACTCCAAACGAAGCGTCGCTTTACGATAGTTTTCGTTTTGCGTACTCATCGGTGGGAAGAGATACGGAGTACGTCCACCCGAATTCACTTGACGTACCCTCGCACTTACCGCCTTTTCGAGCGTATCGTCAGCTTGCGAACCGCCATTAGTGTCGCCGGACTGCCCTGCACTCACCGAAATCACGTCTGCTCCACGAACGGCGGCACCTCGTCCAAGAATATCTTGATTCGAAATCTCGTAGTTTTGTTCGACACCTTGAAGTGATTCACCCGTCAATTCCAACGCTGCGGTTGATAAGCTACCTCCTTCGCGAGTTCCCACATCAACCCGAGTACGCCGAAGAAGTGACTGGCAGTTTCCAAAAGTCGGACACTGAGTGCGGGCTGGACTCAACCCAAAGGGCACGCTGGTACTCGAACCACCACCCGGTGCTGGATTCAATGCGAGAATTTCTGTCTCAATCAAGTCTCCGGGTATAAGGCTTCCCGTAGTAAATGTGACCACGAATTGTTCCGTGCCCGACGGAAGCTGCTCGCGAGACTGAACTCGGCCAAAATTCGGACCGAGCTTGAAGCTTACATTTTGCGTCGCATCTCGAACCTCTAGAGTCACATCAACATCTTGCGCAATAGGAAGTCCTGATGCATCGAGGTTTTGTACAACACCTCTCGGTTCAATGTTCAGAATTTCAGGAACTGGGGCTACAACGGAGAAGAAGGCAACATCGGACGACTCATTCAAACCATTAACAACAGGATCTGGCGTGCTCACTCTCACGACATAGGTCCCACTATTCGCCATGACGTTTTCGTCTAAGGTAATTGAACAACTTAGTGAACAGGTTGTTGCACACGTTCCAGTTGCTCCGCATCCACCGTTGCTATCGGCCTGGCAATTGGTTCCAGAACCACTTATGTCGCAAGGGTACGTAAACGCGCCCACTTTTACCTGAGTGTCAGAAGCGATACCTCGTCCGTTGACGGTGAGCGTGTATGAGTTCTGAGAAAAAGCGACATAGTTGGTGGGGTCTATGCTTGTGAGAATCGGTCGTGGTCGTGGAAGATAGGTTCCAAGCTCTATACTCTGCTGACCGACATTACTTGCGTTTCCAGCCTCGTCACAAAATTGCCAACACAGCTTCTTATTGCCTCGTTGTTCGCTTAGCGTGAAACTCGTAGACGGCGAAAACAAACCGAAGCTCGGATGCGAACAGGTCCGCAATAAACAAGCTGAGGCACTTCCCACTTCCCAAAATGCCATCGTGTCCGGATTGGTATTTGCAATCGAGATCGCCACATCTCTGGAGTTTGTCACGTTTCGACCTTCAGCAACCGTGACGACACCGTCTTGTGGGGCCTGGCGATCAAGCTCGATCGTCGATGTGAATGGGAGCGATTGATTACCCGCTTGGTCAATCAAAACAACCGTAACGGCCTTGACTCCATCGCTATCGCTGAGAGTGAGCTGCGAAGGTTCTGCGCCAATCCCGTAGGTCGCAGCTTCAGCAATATCTCCTCCCAAAACAACAGAAAGGTTCTCCCCCGAGATACTCGGTGCGATGTTGAAAGTGACCGAACGATTGTTCGTGTATTGAGCACCCGAATCGAGTTCTGCGGTTCGCGTTTCAGGAGCTACCGAATCCAAGACGATCGTCGCCGAAGCTTCTGCGGTTTCGTTCCCTGCCGCATCTCGATATTGAACAACCACAGTCTTGGTTTCCCCGTCGGGGGCCGAAGAACTCAAAGCTGCCAAGGTCCAGACCGTCTGATTATTAGCCGGAAGGTTTTGATAGGCTCCAAAGGAAGATGAGCCGTTCCGAATCCTTAGTTGGGTTGCACCTGTGACCGTAAACTCAAGCGTGACCTGCCGTTGGCTGGTGTGACTGTCTCCTTGAGCTATCGTAAGACCGGCTCCAGTGAGAATTGGCGCTTGGGTATCAAGAACAACGGTGTCCCCAAAAGAAGCAGACTCGTTACCTGCGGCATCAATCAAGACCGCTGATACGCTTTTATTTCCATCACCATTGGTCAGTGTCAGTTGTGCGGGCACATTCGCCGAAGTGTACGTCGTCCCGGATTCAAGAATATCACCGGAGAGCCTCACCGTCAGATTAGAACCAAGAAGAGAAGGAACAAGTACCCAATCCACTTGCGTTTGATTCGTGGACGTGACGCCCGCGGCCAAAATGACGTTACCAACATTTGGAGCTACGCGATCGAGAAGAACCGAGTCTCCAAAAGACGGACTCTCGTTATCAGCAGCATCCAAAAGCGTTGCACGAACGAGCTTCTGTCCATCGACGCCCTGGAGCGTTACAGCGGCAGGTAAAGTAGAGGCTGTATAGGTCCCCGCTTCATCAATTGGGCCCTCTAGAACGATTCTAAGGTCTGTACCGGTCAAGGCCGGTGTCACCGATAGTGCAACATTCGTGGAATTGACCTCTACATTGCCACTCGCCAGAGATAAAGTTCGCGCGAGAGGAGCAACCGCGTCGAGCTGAATATCATCGGAGTATGGACTCGTTTCGTTACCAGCGGCGTCACGAAAAATCGCGGTCACTGTTTTTGTTTCGCCTGTCGGGTCATTAGAAGTGTTTGCCGGCAAGCTCCACAACAGCCTTCCCTCCGCCGGATACGCTTGCCACGAAGCTTGCGCCGCCGCGCCTTGATTGTAGACCTTAACTGATGATGCGCCCGAAACATCAAAGCTCAGCTGCACGTCACGTGACTGCGTATGGGTCGCGCCGCCATTAATGACTATCCCTCCTCCGTTCACGGAAGGAGCAACGGTATCCAGAGTAATTCGCTTCTCCACGAATGCACTCTCATTGCCAACCAAATCACGGACGCGTACCTGAATAAGCTTCTCACCATCCGAAGAAGAGTTAGGTAATACGAGATTGTTTTGTACTGAGAATGCTTCCCAAGACTCATCGTCGGCGGTGCCGTCTAATACGAGCTGCATTTGCGATACGCCTGACCATTGGTCAAAAGCGTTGAGCACTAAGCTGACATCAGATCGAGAGGTGTACTCTGCGTTATTAGCTAACTCCGCTGAAACCAATTCGGGCGCAGTTTGATCAAGAATAATGCTGGCAGAGTACGTACGCGTATACGTGTACGGCTCGGAGTCATTCTCTGTGAACCGGACATACACTCGTTTTTCTCCATCTTCTGCAGATAGTTCAAAGTCTGCGGAAGAATTTTGAATCGGACTTGGACTCGCAGCTCCCGCGAAATCCGAGGTTTCGGAAGCCTGGTAACGCGGAAACTCAAATCCAGCGAAGTTAAGCTGTATCGTTCGATTACTGGTGTACCGGGCATTGTCTTGAATAGAGAAATCGCCGTCTCCTGCCAATTTCGCTAAGGTCACCGCCACCGTTGCGGTCTCGCCTTGCACGACATTGATTCCGCTCACTAGTTTATTTTCGTATCCTTCTTTCAAGAATACGAGATTGTAATCTCCAATCGGCAGATCTGAAATCTGGAACATCCCATTTTGATTCACAAGAACCGAACGGTCGACCCCAGAAACATTGATCAAAGTTCCGGCAGAACTGGTCCCATCCGTCAGGGTGACGCTGCCTTCCAATGCTCCTTTATGAGCGACAAGATTGACTTGTCCGAGGTTTCTTTTTTCTCCGGTTCCAAGAGTAACCGACCCAACAATGAAGGTCTCATGGTCAGGCGCTTGAATACTTATTTCGTAGTCACCTGCGGACAGCTCAGCTTGAAACGCACCATTCGCGTCGGCAGAAGCGATAGCACCCTGCCCTTCTACTAGGACCTGAATTTGCGTGGTATCGATGGCTATCTCAGGAACAACTCTTGCGGAGATTTCAGCTGGAGCCTGCTGCGCTTCTGGGGTTTCCGGGTCGTATGGACTCTCCGCCGGAAACTCAGGAATACATGCGGTCGTAATAAGTAGACCAAGTATACTTACCGCCGAAAGTGGGGACCTCTTTTTTATCGTTTGTCGGTACATGATGCGTCTTCCTTTCGCGCCTAAAAACGTGCCGCTATACCGTTCGCCGTGGGAGTCAATTCAATCGAACTACTGTTTGTCCCACTTATCGTGGCATCCAAAACATTCAAGAGCCACACAGCTCCAAAGGTGATCAGGCCAATATTGGCAACCTTGATATGGCCATTAGCGACCTCCCTTTGGTCTACGGTCTCCGGTGTTCCGGTTTTGTAATCAGAAAATGCCGATTGCGCTTGCAGGTAGTACGCAGCAGCAGTTCCGAGCGCACCCAAACCGGCGGCCGTAAATAACACGCCTTTTGCTGGCTCACGGTTATAGAATTGACCCCATCCAGGAATCAGGGCCGAACGAAAAGCCGCGCCAGATTTAGAACGCAGAACTACGGCATCGGCAGAAAGTGCTACCAGGCCGTTACGTTCGAATTCGACCTGAGCAGAGTTGATGACGCGTCCAGAAGTAACATCGACTTGTCGCACCGTCACAATGTAATTGGGACCGACCGCAGAGACCGCACCAGAGACCAAGCTTTCAGCACCCATGATACGCCCCATCTCTGCGGCTGTGCCTTCATCTACAACACCGAGATCACTCAGTCGATGTTCTCGCATAATCTGGTCTAGCCGCTCACGTTCCACGACGACAAAAGGCTTCTTTTGGCTAAGATTGACCGTGAGCAATTCAGCCACCACTTTGCCCAAACTATGTTCGGAAACCTCAGGCCCAACCTCTTTGAAATAGGGTACTGCAATTCGATGAAACGCAGACGGCTTTCCAAGCTTTTGGTATCCGGTAAAGACAGCCTGGGCGAGAGCCTCTGCACCTCCCGCGACGGATCCGTCACTCTTTGAAGAGACTGTCGTAGTTGATGTCGAAGCGGCCGCATTTGAAACCAAAAAGCAAAATGGAACGATCAAACCTAGGGATAACTTTGAATTCATGACAGAGCGGAGCCTAGTAAGAATTGAGTCTCAATTCTAGGTGCGCAGCTGCGAAGAAACTCAGAAACCCCTTAGAATCAAGGCCGCCAGGGAGAGCGTTCACGGCCTCTAACCAATTGGCCCTGGAATGCATTCACTCGACCGGCAGAACAATCAACAATGAACACAAAGGCATTTTGTGTGTTTGATCACACAAACTAACCGAGGATTGGTGACAAGAATCACGAGCCGTTGACACTGGCGTACAAAAGCCACCAAGCGACCACATTAACGCAGACTATTCGAAACGATTTAGCACCGCTCGCCGATAATATAAGTGCCCGAAGTTACTGGTGTGTTTTGGATCACAAAGCAACTTTTCCTAGGGTCAAAAAGTAGAGGGTAAACAGTGGGACATTTTTCAACAAACAACAAAGGCCGATATAACTTCTTTTCTCAACCGCAAGCGCACCAGACCAAGACTGCGATAGCGGCTGCTAAGACCACGGCCGATAAAGAGCCGCCCCTGCAGGCTCCTTTACCCCGGAGTCATCGACCTCCTCAAGCTCCAGCAGATTCCGTCGTCGGTTTCATCAGCCGCATCGCAGAATATTTCGGTCGAAATGAACGGGCGACTTCTGCGGTACTCATAGGTGCCAGCGCAGCGCCTATGTTGGTCGGGATTCCAACAGAGGCACTGGCCCAAAATATCGAGCAGCCCTCTGCCACGGTTGTGCCTGAGATCATCACAAACACCTCCGCAGAGACACGATCTGGCACAACCTTCCGTCTCAGCGATTATCCGGGTCCTATCAACAACACGTTCGAGGCTATCGAGATTCACGTCCTCAACACTCAAAATATTCGCCTCAAAGGACTCCATGAAGCGGTCCTCCGCGCTCGCATGGACCGAATGTCTATCGACAATCACAACAACGGTTCAAATAATCGAACGGGAGCGAATGGTGACCTCATCATTCTAGATAAGCTCCTCAGCCGAATTACAGACGTCATCAATTATGACGGAAAAGTTCCTGGTAATCTGGTCTCTGATATGACGCGAGTTGTCTCTGATGTTCTGGCGGCACCCGAAGGTGCACTCAGTGATGTATTTGCGCGACACCCGGTATTTGGAACAAGCGGTCTCAATGGACCTACCGTTATTAGTGCACTACCGAGCTTGGAAACGAACTCAAACGCTCTCTATCGCTTCATGAACGCAGACCTTGGAAGTGTAACAGCCGGAGTGAGTGACGTCGCTCGCATCTATAACCTTGCTGCGGAAAATACAATCGACAGGATTCCTTCCATTCCAAATAGCTCATGGACGACCTCCACAGACTCTATCTACACCGACCCCAGCGGGAACAGCTATTTTCTGCGTGCCGGTTCACAATTCGAAGTCAACAATAACGAAATCACGATTTTCACTCCCACCCTTGACGCCCAAATCAGTGGTACGAACGTCCGTCTGGATAATGCAACCATTCGTCTTGGCAATGCCTCAGAAGCATTCGAGCTGGGGTCCTTCGAATATCGTGATAGTTCGAACAACATCTTATTTGAAAACTTCGAACTTAGTGCTGACCGGGCCAATTCAATCTACACCCTCGCTGGTAGCAATGCGAACATCGACATTGCGGGCAACACTGTTCGATTTACGGACGGCCGACTCGTTGCGGGCGTAAATGGCGATGCAAACGGCAATGTAAACAATCTGAATATCGATACCAGTGGAGTTGAGCTCTCAGCGAACGAAATCAGCTTCGACCTTCGCTCTAACACAGATTCATCGACTGAGCTTAATCTCAACATCACCAATGGTCGAATCGGAACCGATGAAATAAACGCAGATATTGAAAACGGTAACGTTCGACTCGTCAGCAATCCTGATGGTTCATCTCGAATGATTGCGAGTGTCACTGACCTCAACACGAGCCTAACGGAAACCGGTATTTCAACAACGGGTCTGAGTTCAATAGACTTGCGCACCGACGTGAACGGAAACCTAAGCGCTGCTTCATTATTCGCAGATACAGCTCGAGTCTCTACAAATTCAACGGATGTAAACGTCACAAATGGATCTTTAAACCTAACGTTCGATACATCCGGGCGGATTAATTCCGCGAACGGCAGCGGCAATAGCGTTACTGTCAACACAAAGAGTGGCGCTGAGTTCAATGCAAAGAACGGCATCTTGAATGCGAGTTTCCACGCCAACGGTAACTTAAAAGACGTGGCCGCTGATGCGGCCATCGCCAATTACTCTTCTTCCGCGGGCAACTTCAACGCGTCAGAAGGAAAACTGACAGCAAATATCACCGAAGACGGTCAAGTACGACGGCTATGGGCTAGCGGCGATGCACAATGGAACGGTACCAATGGCTATAAGTTGAATTCTGCTGGAACAACCGTCGACCTTCGTTTCGGTGAAAATGATAATTTATCAACGGCACGAGTAATTAGTGGAGAATTCACTGCGACCTTACCTGGTGGTGAGGAAATTCGAACCAAAGACACTTCTGCGAACGCCATCTTCGATACATCAGGTCAACTCAGAGAAATCAAAGCAAAAACTGGAAACGTGACCTACCAAAACGAAGACGAAAACCGAAGTGTTAGCATCAGCGGGATTGATGGGCATGTGTTCTTATCCGAGAGCGGTGGACTGCAGCAAGCGACCGTCGCAACTGGCGAAATTGATTATTCCGACAACAACACGAGTTTCAAAACAAGTGGCCAGAGCAGAATTAGCACAAACTATGGGTCCACAGGCGAGCCCACAAGAATAGACGTGTCCTCAGATGGAATCCAATTCACACGAACGTCGAAGAAAGACCACGATATTTCGGTCAACGCAACAGACGTCAATGTCAGCTTCGTTCGGACCTCAGATGGACAAGAATCGGTCTTGTCAGCCAAGAACGCTGTCGTAAATATTGATGGTCACAATATTGATATGGGCGACGCGGCAAATCTCAACCTCAAAGCAGACGAGAATGGCGTGATTTATGACCTGGCTGCGACCTTCCCCGACAAAGTCGAATTCGAGCACAGAAATGGCGAACTCGGGATTCGCGCCAAGAACCTTAATGTGAACGCTAGTCACGTGAATAACAGCACAACAATCAATGCATCTTTCGAGGAAGGTCACGTTGTACTTCGAGGAGAAGGACTCACGGCAAATATCAAAGACGCAAATCTGAGTGTAACCGACGGGCAAGCGCGTATGCACGTTTCGAGCGCAACCGTTCTGAAATCCGTCGGAGAACGTTTCAACGTAGATGTCGAGGGAATGGATCTGGTCGTCGATTACTCTGACCGAGGTATTCAGGGCTTAGACCTTCAAGTAGAGGGCGTCGAAGGTTCCGTCAAAGAAGTCAACTTCTGGGTTCGCAGCGAAAACGGCGACCGAATTCGTCTCAACATGGAAGCGGACGAAAATGGTGACGTCATTAAGCGCGCTTTTCTCAAAATTCCTAATGGAGGCGAAATCGAGGTCAATCATGAAGATTTCTCAGCTCGTCTCGGGCCTCAGACGATCAGCTTCATAAACGATAACGGAAGCTATCGATTGCGCGCCGAAGGGATGGACATCAATGTCGCCACCAAGGACGCAAAAGTACGAGTGACCGGCGGAACAGCAGAAGTTGCCCTCAATAAAGAGAGTGGAGAATTAATCATCAATGAGATCACCGGAACCGATGTCAATGTGAACGTCGGGGGCCGCAATATCGATATCAATATCGATGAATTGAATGGCTATATCGCGCGCACAACCGGTGAATTGCGCGGAACAGATGGTGCATCTATCCACTTGGTTCCAACGAGCACAGCCTCTCGCATCAATATGGAAGTGAGAACCAAACTCTCGGGAATTCCAGTCAAATTAGATATCGACAATGCGTACGAATTCAAATCCTTCGCGCGACTTTCTGAGAACAATGCACGTTTTTACGTCGGGGACCCAAGTGGACGGGGGAACGTACGACTCTCTGCGGGACCACTCAGCCTGAAAGGTTCTGCAATTGAGGTTGCGGCTCGATATGAGGCCTACGATAGTAATCGAATGACTTCAATTTTGGGGCGAATTTTCACCCGTGACGGAATCAATATCACCAAGAATTTGGTCGTTGAACCAGATGGAATCGTTCGTCTCGGTACCGTTGATTCTCCGGTTGTCGCCGAAGTTTCAGTGATCTTGCCGAAAGGAACCGGTTCAACGCCCGCCTATATCTTTGATGTCGGAAACGGCGCTTCAGATGCTGCTCCTGGCGTGCTTGGGCGGATTGGTGCCCGAGGTATCCATAGCGGCGATGCCGAATACACGGGAAGCATTTTTGTCGGTGCCGTCCCAGCCTCATACCTTGAGGTTACCCAACCTAAGGGCGACGCAACCTTGTTTGGTGCGCCAATGCCGAAACGTTTCACGGTTCCTACGACGGGTGTCGCCGGCGTGACTCTGGAGCGTAATACAGACGACTTAAACGTTCGATTGGACGTCGGTGGCTTCGTCAATCCGGCAGCGCTCGCCCCCTCAAGTATTCCACTCAGTGAATCGACGACAGGTGGATTCTTCACCGGGTTACGAGTTGAAAAAGAGAACTTCGAAACAGGAGTAGACGCTGTCATTGAAATTGACAACGGCGGAAACGCTAGGTTCGGCGGAGCTCGCTGGACCTTTGGAGTTCGCTTCTAAGGACAAACAGCGGAACCTAAGGTGTCAAGCAACGAAAAAAATCAGGCGAATGACTCTCTAAAACAAAAGACAGCGGCTGAACCTGAGTCCCAAGGTTGGCCTGACCGGTTGTTTCCCAGCCGGCAGGAAAGGTGAAATTACTTTTATAATCGAGGGGTAGAAATATTTTGGTGCTTGAGTCCATCGTGAAGTTTCGAAAGTTACGCCAATTACTTTCATATGAGTTCCAGTCATATCGTTGAATACTGGACACTCGGAAATCAGCAACCGCACCGTCAAAACCTCCAAACCCCTGGTCGGCGCCACCTCGAGAAACGTTCGCTCCCAAATAAGCTCCCGCCGTAGAAGAAAATTGTGGAAGGCCACCAAAGGAAGAATCAGCCGCTTCTATTCCGCCATTTACGCGAAGCTGGAATTGCCTTGGTGGATCTGACTGAGACGTCGACGGATTTCGTCGCCACTGCAAGACTATATGGTTCCAGGTTCCAGGTTCCAGAAGTCGATTAAGGCTATTATCTGAATAATTCCGGTTATTGGGCGACCCATTATCGAACATATGAGCTTCTCTTCCACCTGCTTGGACAACAAGCGCTTCTGCCTGACCATAGCCTTCGAAAGGACCTGCTGAGATACGGTTTAGGTAAATCTTGACCTCAAGCTCGTCGTTTGAATTCTGCTCCCAGCGAGAATACAGATTTCCGCCACGGGTGCCATCCCAAAAAACAAAGGTCTCTATCGTTCCTTCGCTATCCATATCCAATAACCCGGCCTGTGCTACAGTCGGCTCTGACAAAATGACGTGATCACCAACAGATGAACTCGAATTACTTAAATAAAAGCTCACATATTCCTTCAAACAAATATTTGTCTGCGCGGTATGCGTCACTATCTCACCTGCCTGATCTTGAGTATGGAGCCGGCAACTAAGGTCGGTTGCATTAGTTAGCCCTCGGCCTACAAAATCGTAACCAGCTGTCTCGACCACGCCGGTGCTGGTGACCGCAGTCGTGTTCACAAAACTCGGAATAGAGGTCTCTACTACATACCAATCCAAGCTGTGAAAAAGTTGCTCATTGGGTTCGTCAGCATCCATTCCTAACGACACAACATCACAAACAGGCTCACGGGTGGCCGAGGCCTGGTGAGCAAATAGAATCGCATCTTTGGCAACGACGACTCCTGGCGTCGGAGGAGTATTCACGACTGTCACCGAAGAAGATGTTCTAGACTGACCTTCGCTGATGAGTGTGCCGTCGAGCCTGATATCTTTAGGCGTCACCGTCAACTGCCATTGTTCATCCTTCAAGGTATTGGAAGGTGCTAAAGAAGCGGTGTTTGTGACCGTCTTGTTCGTTCCTGTGAGTTCATCCCAGCGATAGAGGAAAGAAACCTCATCGCTGTCCGGGTCTGATGCCTGAATCGTAGGTCTCAATACGTCTTGGGTCCTGGGTTCACTCGGAGCAATCGTAAGGTCAATAATTACGGGAGGCGAATTGACGATGACCGTAATTTCTTCGGCAGGAACTCCAGGTCCTTTGTCGTCGAAGGGGGTCACGATGACCTTCCATTCTTCTGCTCTCGTCGTCCAGGTACTCGTCAATGTCCGTCCGCGATAGCGCTTATTCGTTCCCGTTTGTTCTTCCCACACAACCCGCGCATAGAGATCACTTGTTTCATTATCACCGTCTTGAAGCCCAAACATTAGGCTAAGGTTGTCAGTTGTCTTCGGGTTCGCAGGCTCTATTCCCAATCTGGTTACCGTCGGCAATGAATTTTCAATGACTATGGATTTTCGCAAAGTGGTCGTATCGGTCTCATCAGAAATTTCTGCAACAACTGTCCAAGACTCTCCTCGCGACGTCATTGACGCAGCGAGAGTGGCTCCCACAAATGTTTCTTTGCTGGGATGCTCCCAAGCGAACGTTACCGTTGTCTCGTCATCATCCTCATCGGAGGTATCCACCGAAGCAACAACGTCTTCTATACTGGTTGGAGCGCGAGGAAAAAAAGAAATTTCTCCCGTTGGTGGACTATTGCGAATGGTCACCGGTGAAGTCAGCTTCAGAGATTGACCTGCAAGACCTTCATCATCGAAAGGAGTCACTGTAACTGTCCAGTCCTGGCCTTTGGTGGTGACACTTGGAGATATCTCCGAAGAAGACCAGGTCATCGACGACGTGTTCGTTTGCCATAAATATTCCAACCGCACCACATCTCCGTCTGGATCAAATTCACCAGTAATCACGGCAGAAACGACCTCTGAAGAAGTCGGGTTGCTCGGCATGACTTTCAGTTGCTGAATCGAGGGTGGAGAATTTTGGATGGTCACCGAAGCCGTCTCTGCCAAGAGTACGCCATCTAGATCATAAACTTTGGCGGACCAAACCTCGCCTTTTTCGGTTTGACTTGAGACAAGGATACGGTCGTCTTTTGAAGTATCCCCAAATTCCCTTTGATCCTTGAACCACTGGATCAAAACAGAAGAAGTTTCTGCCGTGTCCGTTACGCAGTTACCATCGAAATCCAGGGTAAGGTTTTGAACTGTTGAGGGATTCGGCGGGCAGACGGCCACTACCAGAGGTTGAGATTTCTGACTGAATTCCGAGTTCACAAAACACGCTGGCGAAAAACCGAGCGATAACCAAGCAAACGCCAGAAGGAACGTCTTCTTCACAGTCGTCATCAAGCGGGAACGTAACACTTTGTAGACTCTCATGCGAACTATAGGCGGGGGCTACAAAACCGTATTTTTACTTCATAGCATTAGAAAGAAACAAAATTTAGACGGAAGCTAAGCATTAGACGTTGTCTATGCTCAAGTGCTCTTGCTGCTGCTTGTCATCTGCTACGTATCAGTCCAGACTGGTCACATGGCTCGTTCGAAGAATCGCCGAAAAAAGCCCAAAAAAGAAAAGAAGCCAGGAGGAACCAGCAAAAAGCGGGAGAGTCGGGCTCAGCCATCCGAAGCTCGATCTTCGGAGTCAACAGAAGAACTTATCGATTATGCTTCTGACGCCGATTATTCCGGAGGGACAATGTCTGGTATGCGAAACCTGGTCAGTGGTGGTGGTCAGGCCCGGGAGAATGTCTTTTCTCGGCGTCGCTCATTGGGGGAATGGGCTCTCATTTTTGGGATGATTGGAGCCCTATATTTCATTGTAAACCACTGGTTTCTCTAGTCTTTTGTCCAACGTGAAATTGACTAGGCTTATTGGCATCTCGTAGAGAAGCGATTAGATTGAAAATATGAAGCAATTTCCTGTGACTCTCAATTTTCCCGTCCATTGGGGAGATATGGACTCTCTACATCACGTGAACAACGCAAAGTACCTCACTTGGTTCGAGTCCGCTCGAATCGAGCTCTTTCGGCAAGTTGGAATTATCACTGATCGTCCCAGTTCAGTCGGTCCTATCCTCGCAACGACGACTTGTGACTTTCTCAAACCCGTCGTTTGGCCTGCCAAAGTAGTCGTTGGAGTCCGTGTACCTCGTATTGGAAATACAAGTTTCACAACAGAATACGGCGTAAGCCTAGAAAATGATCCTGAGAATCTTGTAGCTCGGGGAACGGGTGTGATTGTTCTAGTAAACTACGAAACAGGCGAAAAAGTGAGAGTCAGCGACGACATCAGGCAGAAAATAGACCGCCTCACATCTTGAGCTATACTATCTGAACCAGCGCTAGCGCTATGGCCTGCAAAGGTGAACAACCCCGCGCATCATAGACCTATGTTCGTTATCATCAGGCAGCATAAATCCGACCATGCCGTCTTCAATGTAGCAAACCTGAGCTTGCACCCGCACCATAATCTCAGTTCCAAGGATAGTGAGCCCAAGCTGATGCTTGCTCCCCAGACTAAGCCCTGTTGCATCAACCACTAAGCCACAATTTCGAATATGCCGATCATAATGCCAAAGAAACTGCCGATTCGTCTGAAAAAGAACCAATGAGTCTTCATCGAGTAAAACCGGAAGGCAGCTCGGATCAACCAAGGATGCCTCTCCGTTCGTCAGATTTTCGGGTCTATCCTTATTGTCTATTTCATCGTCAAGTTCTGGCATAATAAAAAATGCAGAAGGACGGCGCAATTGCACTTCTAAATCGTGACCAGACTGGTCGAGAGACGGAAAAGGGTCCTGTTGCACCGACGCTTCGCTCGTCTCCGGTGGAGTACTCAAAGCAACCGGAGATAATAACTGGGCTGCGGACGATGTGGGAGGGAGCGTACGCTTTGGGCTGTTCATCTCCATACTCGCGTCCGTCGACTCCTGGTCGTCGAGCCTAATCGGAGGAGGCGCTGCTATCGTTTTGCGCGTTGACTGGTCAGGCAGCTCAGATTGAAACGCCGTCGATTCGGAGTAAAAATCGCCCTCACTGTCCTCTCCGACATCAAAAGACACCGATTCGTCGGTAGATTCGTCACTTCCTTCATCCTCAGGCGCGTGTTCGGTCGTCTTTAGACGAGTTTTTTCAAGGCTCGCCTTCAACTCTTCATAATTTGAGGCCTCAGAATTGAAAGCAATGACACAAACTTTCTCGGCTACACTGCTGTAAACAACAGTGCTTTGTATACTGATGTCAGAGACGTTAACAGTAATGACTGTCCCAAAATCCATCACTGTTTCTAGATTGAGTACAGCAGTCTTAGACGTGAGGTTTGAAACCTGAGCAGACAGCCATTCGTCATTGTCGACGTTATGAACTAAACAATGCATTTCTTATTACAGCGATAGGAAAGAATGTCTTCACAGCGCTCCGGCTCTAAATAATCACTCTTATCTACAGTACCCGGATAATAGTGGATAACATTCCACAATCGCAAACGTTGTTAGAAACTTAGTGTCTCGTGTCGCCGGTAAAACGACGACACGAAATAACCCTACAACCAGGTTTCGGTTTCCAAAGTGTAGCCAACCGCTGGGGTAAGAGGTACGGGGCTCACAGCGAAGCTTCCGGAACCTTTCGCCAAAATCTCACTCGAGTCCGTAAAGAGTTCGCCCTCCGCATATATTCGCTTTTCATCACGCTTTGTCACGCGCGCTCGCGCAACGATCTGGCCACTTACTACTGGCCTGATAAAGGTAAGTTCAAATTTCGCAGTAAGCATGAAATACTCCTCAACAAGAGAGTTCGCAGCAAAAAAAGTCGCGTCGTCCAGCGCCTTGAAATACACACTTCCGTGAGTGGCCCCAGCAGAATGATGAAAGGTTGGCGTAAGAACCATTCTGAGCTCCGCAGCCCCTTCTGAGATTTCAAGTTCAGGCTTGTAAATCTGATTTATGGGCGCCACCCGATATACATTTTCTAACTTCCGAAAGTGTTCCATTTCTTCGGCACCACCGTAACAGGATTTTGGAAGATTCACACTAAGCAGATATGTCATCGCCAGAAGAGCGACTGAAAGTTTTCCACTCGAGATTTGACGTCCGCATTACACGTAGCATTCACGGCAATAAGTATTGTAATATCCGAACGCTAGAAATCTATTTCTTATGAACTTATGGAAGAAATAAGACCCACTTTACTGCGACTCCTCTTCACTGGCTTGGGATTATACGCTGTAGTTCTCCTCGGCTTATATTTCGGGCAAGAGAAGCTACTTTTTTTTCCTGAAAAATTGGAGAAAGATTTCAAATTCCATTTTGGGCCAAATACCAAGGAATTTTTCATACCAAGTGGAGATGTCGAACTTCACGCACTCGGCTTCGAGGTAGAAAATCCCAAAGGTCTCCTCCTCTATTTTCATGGAAACGCAGGCTCCCTCGCTTCCTGGGGGCAGGTAGCGCTCCAGTTTTCCCAATGGAATTACAACGTCTATGTTCTCGATTATCGCGGATACGGAAAAAGCGGTGGTAAAATAACATCAGAAGCTCAACTCCAACGGGATGCAGAGGTGTTTCATAATTATTTCAAAGACCAACACCCTAAACTGAGTATCGTCCTTTTCGGACGTTCCATCGGAACGGGTATCGCATCGTGGCTCGCAACCGTTTATACACCGAAAAAACTTGTCTTAGAGACCCCCTACTTCAATTTACCTGACCTCGCGACGAGTATTTATCCCTTCGTCCCCAAAAAACTGGTCCGTTACAAATTACGCAACGATCATTGGCTCGCCAAAGTGAAGTGCCCGGTTCACCTGATCCACGGTACCAGTGACGCCCTCATTCCCGTCGAAGCCTCGCATCGATTATCTCAAATTAACCCTAAGTTTTCCCTTCACGTCATCAAAGATGGTGGACACAACAATCTTTCGGACTTCGCCGAGTACCGCACGGTTCTTCAAAAGATTTTTCAAGACTAATGAATCCTGTTCAATATTTTCTAACCAACATAACGCTTCTCTCTGTCGCTATTATTTTTATCTCGTGTGCTGAGAACAATACAGCCGATGACACATGTAAAACCGGAGAAACAACCGGCTGTCTTGGAGATAACAACTGTGTGGGAACGAAACAATGTGTCGACCTTAATGAATTCAGCCCTTGTGAATGTAACAACGAAATTCAAGATGCCTCAGTTACCGATACCGGCTTAGAGTGTCCGTTCAATTTTGCCGGAACGGACTGTTCAACGTGCAGTCATCGATTTCGCGGAGAAGGCTGCACAGATTGCCAAAACGGCTTAATGGGTGCTTTTTGCTGCCCTGAGTACTTTACCGGCGTTGACTGTAGTGCTTGTGCGTCTGACTTTGCAGCCCTTCCTGATTGCAACACCTGCCTCAAACCTTTTCTTGCGTGGCCCAATTGTACGGACTGTATCAATCCTAAACTGACAGGTGAAAACTGTGATGAATGTTCTGAAACGTTCAAAATACCGCCCGATTGTGTCGAAACGATACCCGCACTGTGTCCTCTTGATCCGAGTGCAGAATGTCAATCGGCTTTGGATTGCGGAACTAGGCTTCCTCCCGCCACTAATTGCAAGGCTTGCATACCATATCATCGTTCCATCTGTAGCTTCGGCAGCTGTTCTACACCTCCCCTATTGGAAACGAGCGACACAGTTAGCTACTTCTTTGAAATCGGCGCACTCTTCAATAATGCTGTCAGTTTCGCAGGCGCTGTGATTGCTTCAGAATCCTCCGGCGGAAAGAAGTGGACCTGTGAAGATGTATACGCAGACCAGTTTGATTGGACCGCCTCCTGTCATAACGTATTAGACACCAGAGGCCAGAACGTAATTCAGGCGAGTTCACAATATTCGATGACCTTTGCTCGATTTACGTCAGGCCAGACGTCCTTATTTATTGTTTATGCGTACTCAAAACTAGATTCACGTGGTTCGCCAATTGGTGTGTCTTGCGGAGAAAAACTTGTCGGTGCACCAGGTAAAGGTATGACAATTATCACCGGTGGCCCGATGATTCCCTTGCCTTAGCTCGACTCATCGTCAAGTTTCCTTTCCTTGGTAAACAAAAACTTTGAAAAGAAACTGCGGTTACGCGCCACAAAGATATAGCCTATATCCACGAAAAAAATGAAAGGCGGAATGAGCGCCAATTTTGTCCAGCCATAACCAATAGCCGAAAAAATATGGATCACGGCACGACCGCGGTTCATAGTCTTTCCTTCTCGTGTAACAACATAAATCGATTTTTTGCATTCTTCATACAGTGCATCATTCATGGGTGGCGACGGCGCTTTTTGAAATGCATAGAGCTGGAAAAATTTGGCTGTATCTTTGTACCTGACCCAGGCACTGACTCGACGTCAGAATCCTCAGTCACCATCCCAAAGAATAATATCTTTGGGTGGGCGGAAGCTGTCAGTTGTATCTAATTTCATCAAAGACTCGCACGAAATATAAGCTCGACACGCTCAGGCATCAAGAGCGATAAAATTTACACTAATGAACCACCGCTCCTGAATAACAGTCTAAAAAACTTCAACCGCGTAATTAAGAAGCACTTCTGCGCCAGTACTCGTGCTCGCTTTTTGGATAGTCACAGTTCCCGTACTGACCGTTCCTATATAGGTAAAAGGCCCTTCGAAAGGCTGAAAGAAATATAATCCAGCAACCTGAGCGCGATCGACTACGACGGTTTCTCCGTCCTTGAATGAGGACGTGGGGAGTGCCATAAATAATACAGGGAACCCTACATTGGGAATAAAGGACACCGACATAAATACCGCCGATTGTCGAGTGTCGCTATTCTCGTCGTAGCCTGCGGAGCCACCACCGGCTAAATCGGGTAAATAAACATCGCCAAACTCCAGATTCATGGTGCCTGTGCCTGTCATAAAGCCATCGTCGGTCGGATGCGTTCCCCAAGTTGTAGATACCGTTCCGTCTATTTTTGCTCGAGGTCCACGGCAAACAGTTTCTGGAAGTTCAGGATTCCAATCGAGTCGATTGGCGTCAATTTCCGTCCGAATTATATCACGACGGTCTCGCACAAACTGGCGAACGCTGTCGATTCCTTCACCGAAGCCCTCTCTTTTTACCTGCGATCTGATAAGTCCTTCGAGGTCATTTATCTGAGATAATATCTCATCCTCATCCCAATACTCTCGGAGGATTTGCTCCATCTTGCTGAGGTAAAGCATACGGCCTTGTGAATCTTGATAAAGCCGATTCGCGAGAAATCCTTGCGCCAAAACAAGCTTAGGACCAGGCTCAGCTCGAAGTGGATGCTCCGTCGAAAAAGTTGTTGGAGCCTCAAGCAAGATGAACGAAATTTTGTTTGTCACGTCATCAACAAACAAAACAAAGTTATCGCGGTTTCCTGCGTAGCCTGACCAATGTCCCAAAAGAGATTCAAAAGCCCAATACGTAAGAAAAGAGTCTAAGTCGATGAATTCATTGAGTGACTCTACCAAATTAGAGGAAGATGTCTTCAGCGCGTTCGTTAGCGCAAGAATCGCGTCACTGGATTGAGTCGTATTATTTTGAGGATCAAGATTTATAAATGTCTGCGTCCAACCTTCGCGAAAATCAGACGCCAAACCTCGCCACAGACTCCCAGAGGCTCCATCGAAATTTCTTTCGATAAATCCCTGGTCGATTTGTTCCAGATGACTATAGATTCCCAGACTCTCTCCATTCACGAAGACTTCTGCAAAGTTACATCTCGGCGATACTAGGCCTGCTTTACGATATAAATCATGAGCCAAGCATTCCCTGATAATACCTCGGTCCTGCGATACCCCGTTGAGTATCATGGTAGAGAGACCATAAAGTGTGTTCCCAGAATTCGAATAATCAAACTCTATCTTCAATGAAGGTCTGACCTCTTCGAAGTTTCCTAAAACACTCGATTTACTCAAGCCGACTTTTTCAAAGCGTTGACCATCAACCGTCACAGATGCTTCGACAGCAGGAAAACCAACCGTAAGCGGCTCATCCATACAGTCCTCACCCGAAAGAATGTCGTAAAACTCGCGAAATCCATTACGCACCTGTGCCCAACTTGCCTCGGACACTTCAACTTCAACCCGGAGAACTTTATCGTGCCGAAATAACTCCGCCGTTTTGTCTGTGGTTTCAGCGGCAGCATCACCGGGCAAACCCGCGTCTGCTCTCGTGTTCCGCATCGTGGGTTGCCGTCCGTTCAGACCACTCGTTGCCTTTTCAGTACAAGCAACCAAGCCCAATACATTGGGGAGAAAAAAGGACATGCATAAGCCCATTCTAAGTTCCATCAAGCCCATTTTAGCACAAGCAAACGAGATTTTTGATGGCATTACAGAGCTAAGAAGGCTCCCAAATCATGTTCATGCGACCGAAGCATGACAAACATCGGATTGCCTATCACCTGGCCAGTTTGATACGGCTCCTTACCATGAAGCAATCTCGTGTTTTTGCCTATATTTTAGGACTCTTACTCGCTCTTCCCAATATCTCGAGAGCCCAACTGCCCACGCCGCCTGCCGGGCGAGGCGCGCCAACCCCGGCTCAGATCGAGCAAATGAATCAAATGATGGCGCTGATGGAGAAAGCCATGGGGCCGATTACCCAAAAAGACGTCAATAAGTTCCTGAAAATTTCGCGCAAATACGAATCTTGGGTGAGCAAGAATATCGAGCAAGCAAAGCGACTGGGAAAGCTTCCGGAGGCCGAGCGCCAAAAAAAAATAGAGGAATCTCTCAAGAAATCGGGAATTGTTTTCAGTGAGATGATCGTTCTCACCGCAAAACTTCGACTAGCTTCTCAAGGCGCTGACCAAAAGAACAGGAAGAAAGCAAAAGAAGATCTCGTGAAAGCCAAACAACGCCAAAAAGAAATGGCACCTATGCTCGCAAAAGCGCCCGCCGAGATTCAAAGCCAAATGAAAACGCAGATGGAACGAGGGATGCGAATGCTTGCCTTTTTGGCCAATTATCCGGCGTCGTCTATTAGAATTTACAAGAAGAACCAAAAAGCTATCGATGGCGCCATTCAGCAACTAGAGTCACTCAGTAAACGAGCTCGGTAGGTCGGCACGACGCCAACTACAACTCGAAGCTGAAGCCTCGTTGAACCAAACGTTCATATTCAGCTTGGTCAAACCGAAAAAGTTGAGAGGGCCGATGCGGTACACCGCTTTCCTTCTCGTCTAGAGCATCCAAAATCCCCATTTTGAGGACGGCTCGGCGAAAGTTTCTCTTGTCCAAATCACGTCCAAGAATTACCTCATAGATTTTTTGCAGATGCGATAAGGTAAATTTTTGAGGGAGTAACTCAAAACCGATCGGTTGATACCTAACCTTCCCGACCAGACGCTGTAAGGCTGTGGAAACGATACTCGCGTGATCAAAAGCAAGTTCAGGCAGATCACGAGCGCCAAACCAGCCAACCTCTTTGGCTTCGTCACCCACACGAATTTGAATACTGTTTGGCTTAACCAAGGCAAAATAAGCCACTGATATCACTCGACCTCGGGGATCTCGGTCGACGGTACTAAAAGTATAGAGTTGCTCAAGAAACAAATCCTTTGCCCCTGTTTCTTCTTCAAGCTCACGTCGTGCAGCAGCATCAGTTGTTTCTGCAATTCCGACGAAGCCGCCCGGCAAAGCCCAACAATCCTCGAAAGGTTCTGTCCGACGTTTGATCAGCATGAGCTTTAGACCCTCCTGGTCTACACCAAAGACACAACAATCTACGGTCACTGCGGGTCTAGGATATTTGTCCGAGACTTTCACGACCCTCTTTTGAAATACTTACAATCTTGGGTCAATGGCCTGTTCGCTATTCACACGCAACGAGACAACATGATCTTGATGGTTGCTCGAAACTTACGAACAGTTGTTAGCACAGGGTAACTCTCGCTCCTTAGTGTCGCAGCTTAAATACGTGATGGTATTACGCAAAGGCCTCAAATTGGGCCGCGAGATTTGCATATTTCCCACGTTTCCGGTCAACTCTCCGCATGTTTTCCGATGAACCTCAAACTCGAAAACCTCGGAATATGGATAACGAAATCAAACTGGAAAAGTTGGATTGCGATAACAGTTTTAAGTGTGAAATTAACGAGGAATGGAGTCAGGGACGGGCATGCTTTGGGGGGTTATTACTTGCAATGAGCGCGAGGGCAGCAACTCACGCTGTACCTGAAGGTCGCCCACTTCGCGCCATCAATATGACTTATGTGGCACCCGTTAGTGCGGGTACCATAGAAATCAAAGTACAACTTCTTCGCTCTGGCAGCTCCGTCTCACATGTCTCATGCCAAATACATCAAAATGGTCACGTCGCAACGACGGCCACTCTGTCTTATGGCTCGCCGAGAGACGGCAGCCTCACTATACCCAGAATACCAATGCCAGACGTCGTTCCTCCCGAGGATGGCGATGAGTTTCCTTTCTTGCCACCCATCACTCCAAAATTTATTCAACATCTCGACTATCGATGGATTCCGGGTCACACACCATTGGCGGGCCGAGAGACGGCCCACGTATTTGGATGGATTCGTCCTTCAATACCGATGAAGATGGACGCCGCGCAAATTTTGGCACTTTTGGATGCTTATCCACCTCCCCTTTGGAGCAAAGCCCAGGTTCCTTTCCTGGCGAGCTCTCTGTCTAGTCATTTTCAAATCCTCGAAATTCCTGAAACGACCCAAGATGCGCATCCATGGTTTCTCTACGACGGTCCCGCGACGGTCGTGGGCAACGGTTATTCAGACGTGCAAGCTCGACTCTGGCACCAAGACGGCACTTTAGTTGCCGTGGGCATGCAGCAGTTCGCTGATTTTACCAATAAACTGTAGTCAGATCGTAGATCCCCTAATGCACATCCGTGTTGTCATCGCTCGAGTTGAAGTCGGTCATGAATAAGACTAGGTTTCGTACGTCAATTAGCGAAAAGGGAGAAATATAGTGCTTCGACAAATACTTATTACCTCATCCATAACCATGCTTGCAGCGGGCTCTGTTCACGCGGCTGAGCTCGAGTACAAGTGGAAGAAGGGCGAAACCCACCGGTTTGAGTTTGAAGCCGATAACCAAATAGAAATGAAGCTCGGTGGTGCCCTTGGCGGTATGATGGGCGGCGCTCTCGGCGGCGGAGGCGGTATGGGCGCCAACATTAAGACCCGGAGCACATTCTCTCAGAAGGTTGTTAAAGTTCGCGCTAACGGTACCGCAGAAATCGACTTTGAGGTCGAAAAACTAGACATGTTCCAGGGCGGAAAAAAGGTCGGAAGTATCACCAAGATTCCTCCCCAAGCGCGAAAAGTCAGGGCTGAAATTGACAAGAAAGGAAAAGCAAAATTCTACAAGATGGTCACTGTCTACATGAAAGATGATCAAATGTACGTCGGTGTGAAGCAAGAAGGAAAATATGGAGCATCCGGAAAAGCTCGAGTAGGTGACCAGTCGGTAGAAATCGTTGCTTCCGTTGACCCCAAAACAGGAAGAATCGAAGCCAAAATGGAAGTCAAAAAGCACAAGCCTAAACTAAAGAAAGTCAAAGTGAAGAAAGAAGACCCAGGCGTAGATATATTACCAAAAGACATCCTCCATATGATGCAATTACCTGAGGGCTCTGTTCCGACTTCGGGCTCACATCAAGTGAAAATGCCTTTCGCAACCGTAAATCTTTCCGTAAACTCTTGGAGAAATAACGTCCTCGACTATCAAACCAAAATCGGTATGGAGGCTAAGATGCAAGCCCCAGCAGACGAGGACGAAGACGGTATGCCTGGCATGGGTGGTATGCCCGGCATGGGTGGTATGCCCGGCATGGGTGGTATGCCCGGCATGGGTGGCGGCAACAGCTCCGGAGACCAGCCTGCCGCAAGTATGGCCACAAAAATGAAAGGAACAGTAGACGTGAAGTTCGACGTGCGAAAAGGACGGTTACTCAGTATGAAGGGCGACATGACAAACACCACTTCAATGGGTGGCATGGGCAGCGTAAAAACGGCGACTCAATTCACTCTCATTCGCAAATAAGACGGTTTATTCAAATTCATCAACGTCTCTCACGTGGGCGCCCCATGATGAAACCTCACCTGATGTTCATACCAACACGTGTTTTCTGTCTCCGCTCTAACGTGCTATTAACAACAAGTGAAAGATATCGCGAGATTCCTTTGGACACCTATCTTAGCCTTTTGTGTCCTTACATTTGAAACCAGTATTTCTAACGCAAGTTACAGTCCTCCTCTCACTCGCGTTCGAATTGATGAGACGCGTCTACATCATACGCCGAGCTACGTCTTTGCTTCTCAGACAACCGCTACCAACTCACTCGATATCAACCTTCAGGTAAACGGTTTACAGTACCTGGGACAATTTGAAAGCCGACACGGGTATGGGATTCAGGTCGGTGCCACTTTGGGGACTTCCGAAATCACGGGTACGTTCAGCAATCTTTCTGATCTATTTGGCCAAGACCTCTCTGTCTCCGCCAACGGAATCCTCTTTGGTTGGCAAGCTCGCGCTTATTATATGCTTTGGGAAAGTGAATCTTCTGAAAACCAACGACCTCATGCCTTGACGAGCTTCGTAAATTTGCGTGGTCTCATTTACGATGCCGAAGACCGCGGCTATCGGCAGACCCTTCAATTGCGATCTAATTCTGTTACAGCCGGAGTCGGTGCAATGGCAGAGTTTTCTATCCATGACTACATATCGATCTGTCCCTATGCTTGGCTGACTCCAAATCTCAATACTTCGCTCACCTACGGCACCGAGAACGTTCAATTTGATTCCTCACGTTCTTTCAATCTTCGAAACCCATTAATCGTAGGAGTAGACGTTTGGATCTATCCCTTTCCAAATAATTGGGAGGACCACATATCTCTGAGTTTTTTGGGGTCATTCATTGACACTGAGGACAAGGGCGAGAATCTGTTTGCTGGCGTTATCGGCTATACATTTTAGTCAGAGTCATCCAAAGCGTATACGACCCGACTGTCGCGCAGCCCATTCTATATATTTTGCAATCTCAGGATGCTCGCAGAGTTCATCGAGTCCGTGCCATTTCTCACTAAGTTCTTTATTGCTGAGAAAATGGTGGACTGCATTATGGCAGTCCCGACAAATATTGATCCCTTGCTGTAGCTCGGCTTTGGTAAACCTAGTCTTCACCGAGCGACGACGATGGAGTGACGTCGGAATGATATGATGAAATGTGAGTGGGCGAGAACGATAGCACATCGGACAACTTGTTCCCCGATTGAGATGCGTTCGTCCCACCCTCTGATCCAGACACCTTTTTGACTCGGGGACAAGAATATATTGCGCCGCTCACTTCAACCGTAATTTTAACAAAACTTTCACCGCTCAAAGTTCCGCACGAGTAAATCTGACAGATACGGGTTCTCCTCTCTTTGTTTGGTCTAAGGCATTTCTAATCGGCTCTTTTACCAAAAAACGAATTCCCTGGACCGTCTTTGCTGTGCACAAATTTCACTATTTAGGTAATGTAACACACGTGAAATGCATCCTTCGCACAAGATTGCTTATGTACCTGATTCTTACTGGAGCCTTGGCATGCAGCAGCGAGTCGGAGGAAGAAAATCTTGAACCCTGTCTAAATAAAGGAACGCAAGGCGCAACCTCAACTTGCCTCAAACCCACGATGCCGCTGGAATACTACGCCGAACAATCGAGTAAGTATTTCGACACACTTGATATCGACGCAGATCCGAATAGCCTACCGAATTATTCCGAATTAGTCGCACGATGGGAATGGGAGCCTTGGCTATTACTGACCGGTTATGGTCGCGACGATATGATACTCACGGGCGAAGCGCTCAAACGAGGCGACCCATCGACAGTACCCTTGCGCGAATGTAAAGGCTTCGATAAACAACCCTTTGGACGCTGTTACGTAGTCTTCGAATATGAGCATGGCCCCTGCCCCATCTACGAAGAGTTCACTTTCAACGACGCGGGCGAGATGACCTTCATCGAAGCGTGGTCCAATCTCCCCGAACTTTTACCGCACAAAAACCCAAGTGATCGCTGGGCGGAAAATGAATCGCTCAATCGCTTATCAACACGTGTTCCAGGCTTAGGTAACGCCGAGGGTCGAATAGAACCTCGAGGGCCTTGGTTAGACCGTGCAGGGAAGAATGACGCCGAAGTCGCCGACTTCGCGTTGCGCGCCACCGACTGGTGGACATATTGGTACGATGAACTAGAAAAAGCCGACGATGACTTTTTTGCGCAAGGCTGCGGCTGGAACAAATAAAGAATTACACCCAAATCCTAAGACCGAAGAGAACAAAGCACCTTAACGATCTCTAATGCACTTTAGGTAGTTTCTATCCGTTAGTGTATTCGTGTAAAGAACGTTGCCGGAATAAAACCAACTCGTGTTCGACAAAGAAAGGGTCGAAGACCAAATTCCACTCAAACTCTTCACGGAACTATTGTGGTCCGAGAAAGCAAAAGGATCCCAGCCGTATACCATATTCGACTTGGCATCTAAGACTCTACCCAGCTCGTAAAGCGTAGGTAACCTCCAGTCTGATTGACCTGCCCAATTGAGGTTATCGCAGTAAGACTCTGAAGCTGAATACGTGTATCGAGTGGCACCACCCTGCAGACAGGCACGGCCATTTTGGCCCGCCAGACATCCCATCCAATCGACACCATTGGCCATGTCAGAAACAATCGGCTCATTCGTGTTCCACGTTGTCGTATTTAAACATTGAGTCACTGTTGAGGGCAAAGAGCCTCCTGCCGGATCGCGCACACAAAGAAGTGCCGTCGAACTATTAGAATTCGTTGATCGGCCAGTCGCACGAACCGTAAGTCGCCCCGGACTTGTAAGTTGCTGCGAACTAGAGCCCAAGGCTGTACTCGTTAGATTCGGAAAAGCGGCCGTGACATCAGCATGCCACGCTTCGGTATTGAAATCCGGCAAAGATCGCAGCACAGCCGCACTAGGAACCGTCCAATCAGAATGCCCGCCCCAGTTAAGAGTCTCACATGTCGTGTCCAAGTTAAGATAATTGATAGAGGTAGGTGTACCTGAGGCACAAGAATCTCCCGTCACACCTACCGTGCAACCCGTCCATTCAATATTTACGAAGTCATCACGAACAACCGGCTCGCCCGGCATCGTAAGGATTCGGGAAAATCTTGGCATGGTACTTTGGAAGTCAGCATGAAAATACGTTTTGGTCACTTCACGACAAGACGTGCTTGGATAAATAACCGGTCGATCAAAGACACCATTTTCTCTTACACAGCGCACATATTTTGTTGATGTGATCTGCGTAGCGGGCGTGTAAGAATTGAGCATAGTATACGGCCGTACATAACCGGACCCAGGCTCGAATGTTTTGGTCCAATATTCATAAGAGGCATAACTGAGAATACTTTGAGAGAAAGGAACCGTCCGTTCCTTATAATTTGTCAACGAACGTATTTGCTCCATGGTCGGTAAAGTCCAGTCAGTTTGACCTGCCCAGTTAAGGCCTTCACAATAATTCTTAGCTTGCTCCCAATTGAGACGCGTTACACCTCCAGAGCTACAATCCGGTCCAGACCCTCCATACGGACAGGTTTGCCAGGTTAGGTTCGTCGCCCTATCGTAGGTGGTTGGTTCCGCGGATTGATTGTACGTCGTATCGTAACAGCGAGTGATCGGCTCTCTTAAATCTACACCTTGAGGAAACCTTACACAGTACTGCACACCGTCAGCATTCGAAGAAGGCGTCGAAGCGACAAATGGCTCCGTGAACACTCGAAGTCCATAGGCGCCTACCGAAACGGAAATAATTGGGCTAGTCGCACGTGGAAAATTAGCAGAATCCATCGAGCTTGGTGCTTTGGTCACGTCTTGAATACTCAGCACCATTTCAGGTGTTGGTGCTACCCAATCCGAATGGCCACCCCACAACAAGTTTTCGCACGTCGCCGTCAAAACCGTAGCGGTGCCATCTTGCGGTGTACCATTCGAGCAATGAGTACCAGTGGTTCCCGCTGGGCATCCAGTCCATTCTATCGTCGTGTATTGATCATAAACCGTTGGTTCACCAAGCACAGTAGAACTACGTTGTAAGCGAGCAGCGCCGCCGACGTGATCCAAGGTAGGCCAAAAGCGTGAGTGATTGGTTAAGCACACACCTGCATCACCAGGCGAAGAAGAAGAGCCCGTGCACCACAGGTCAAGACAAGGGCCAGTGCCCGCCACACCGGCATCGGTGTTCATCATGCTTCCAGCGTCCACAGTCGTCGAGGCATCCACTCCTCCCGAGGTGGCATCCATCATTTCCGAAGTACCAACATCCTGCCCAACGCCTGCGTCATTCGTCGTATTGGTTCCGGCATCATCGGGCATCATGGCCCCTGAATCGTCAGTGATGGGGGATGTTCCCGCGTCCTGTTCAACCATGGTTCCCGTATCCATGGTTGGATTCACACCCGCGTCCGCGAATCCTCCGCCAAAGCATTGACACTCCGAATAGCCAGAGCCCATCTCGTTACATACCTGAAAGCCATTGCCGCAAGCACCGACACAAGCGATCGACATTGCAGGAACGCAAGCTTGGTAAGTAGTAGGAGGGGCCATGGGGACAGCGGGGACAGTATCTTCACTGCATGCACTGAAGAAGAATGCGGCAAGAAGTACTCCGCACAATCGAAGAATCATACGTTAACCATATGTCGGCCTGCTTTTTTCTGGAACCTGGGTAAACCAATGAAAGATTCGGACTTCTTAGGACTTTTTTCTCATCTATTCAACGTTATTGTCCAACACCAGAATTCGATAAGGTCGCTCGTGGCTCAAAGCAATCTCACTTAGAGTCAGCGTACGTTGATTTCTACTTACCGTTTTTGGCCACGCTTGAAACGCACCACCAATAACTTCACGGACACGACTCAAAGCGATGTCGGCCGGCACATCGAGTTTCAACGCAACGGTTTGTTCATCCATTATCCACTCGTGCGATGAAGCCGCTGCCTCGGGATCTAGACTATCGGGGTCAAGTACCTCTCGCGTAGCTTCGGTGAGACAACCTAAATCGCTGGCTTCCTTGACTGCCTTTTTGTTGATGACCACAATAACGATCACATCTCGCGCACGAATCGCCCGCAGCATGACATCGTTCTCGCTGCGAGCATAACCATCAAGCGGGTCGCCTTCACGAAGCCAATCGCGAATCAACAGTACATCTTGATTGATAGAGATAATCCCAGCCCAAGTGTCGGCAAACAAATCCGCCATTTCTAGATTCGATTGAAAATACATCAAGCCCTTTGCTCCGCCCGCCAAAACACTCGCGGTCGAAATCATGGCTTCAGCGGGATTCGGCTGAAAGTTTTTCGCGTCCGTATTCCAGACTACCGAAAAGCCTTGTGAATAAACCCAAGTAGGAAGCGGCATATGATTACGTCTCGTCACGTCGGTAAAGTCATAAATAGAATCCACAGGCGGATGAGAGTTGTAATCAGTCACATGAGGCGCACAAGCAGCAAAATAGACATCTATACCCTGAAAATCTGTCGTTCCGGCAAAGGCTGCCGTATGTCGATTACGCGAACCTCCTAAGTAGGTTGCCACTTCAGGATTCTCCATCCAAAACTGCTTCGAAAAATCTGCTTTTTCTTTCGGCCTGTCTTCGATGACTTGGTCCGACTCATCACCCACGAGTCGAACAATCTTCTTAGCTACTTTGGGGATATCTGTATGACGTTCAACCATCAACCACACGTCATCATTAGCTTCCGAAGCTGTCACGATGTCGCTCGTATCTACTTCACATGTTCCGGGATAATCATACGAGCGCTTCATCGTAAAAAAAGTGTCAAATCCCGCATCCAAATGCCGTTGAAAGTTTTCCTGATTTCCTCCTGGAAAAGGACAATCTACCGACTGTGGCCAGGTATGAATCGGAAAATGCTCCGGGACAAATCGCCCTGCCCCAACCGAAGGCAAAGTATCCTCAAATTCGGCAACCACTGTCCAGGCGGCTCCTAATTTCGCCGACGCGCACAGCGGAACTGTCCACATGACTTGCTCCTGAGACGCAATCTCCCGATTGGCAATACAAGCCTGCTCGGTCACATCGAGATTATTGACCAACAACCGCTTGAGGCGATGAGCACGGCCATCCAAGTTCTTTAGATGAATAAGCATTTGCTGGCCATCATCGACCGTGGTGACGTAGCTCAATGGCAACTTACTTGGATAAATCGGAAAACGATCATCCAATGCAGTGCCCTGCTCCGTCTTAACCACCAAACTCATATTTTCAACTTGATCGAAGATGGGTTCGTGCGAATGAAAATTCACCCAAAACGGTTCACCCTTGACCAAGGTCCGCGGCCAAATATGAATCCAATGTAACCACAAACGATCATTGAGTGCTGTGCTGTCTTCTCCATTGATTTCAATGGTCGTAACGGGCCCAGAAGCCTGTGCCACCCCCGCAATTTGCATCCGACCACCGTTAATGGGGTCCGGGATGTCCGCTTCGGGATACTTCTCATAAGACAAAAAATAATCTTTTCGATAATTCGCAAAAGTACGAGTCTCGCCCGAGGTCGTCGCCGTACACGCGTCGCCGAGCATGCACGTTGTTTGCGACTCCAAGGGCAAGCCCGGCACCGGTTCTTCGGAGTCTTTATTGCAAGCGGCAAAGCCGCTCAAAATGACTAGAACGAGAGTGAGGAATTTCATCCGTGAGTAGTCATCACGGAGCAAGAAAGTTTGGTCAAGCGAGTATTTAAATGAAAAGGCCCCACAAGGGGGCCGGAATGATTAGCCCTTGTGAATGGTGCCAGTATCTTCGAAGCTAAATCTACTTTTGGGTTTATGAATCGTGCCGGTATCTTCAAAGCTGAATCGGCTTTTCGGCTTATGAATGGTGCCGGTGTCCTCGAAAGACGTTAAGCGGCTATATTTGAAAGCAGATCCGCCACCCATGACATTGTCCAACTCATCGTCCAAAAGTTCATCATTTTCGTCGTTCTCAATCGTTGTATTCATAATAATAAAATCTCCTAAAAATAATCTCTGCGAAGCGTGTCTCGCTCCCTACATCTGTAGATATCGTCCAAAATCATCTCAACTTAAAATCGCTTTGACCCGTTTTTGAATAAAATCAGAGCACTATGCGCTAGGTCACGGATTTACGCTCCCGGACGTGCTCAGGCGTGACCAAGTTCACCTCCGCCGTTTTGAAATCCAGTCAAAATGACGAAGAACCTGGCTTATTCCCGAGCAGGCTCCGATACCCAAGCTCCACTTGATAAATCAAAATCACAATCACTGTGATGCCAAAATAAACCAACGAAAGGATATCTAAGATGGCAGCGGCAGGGCCGTAATCAAAAAACACGCGCGTGAAACGAACCGGAGTGGAAAAATAGAATCACAAACCCATAGGTTGTGATGACTTAATATGGGGTTTTCAGCGCCAAGGTGCCCCAAACCACAAACCGTAATCTGTCTAAAACCCCTAGAGAAATCCGCGAAATATCTGACTAACCCTTGGTCTAGGTAATCTATTACGAACCTGGGTACGCGTCGGAAAAAAATATGAGCTAGATCACAAAACACCTTTGGCAAATCAGCGATAACTTTCTCGGAGTCACTCATTATGCCCAGGATTAAGACAGAAGATGCTCTCGTTGCTCTCAGGAAAACGATTACCGAGGATGTGGAAGACGCAGCAAATGGCAATTCTCTAGTATCGAGAAGAGAAGCCAGAAATCTCGAGCCCTTTGTAAAGCGTGCCGAAGCGCAACTTAGAACCGAAGGTGGTAAAGGGGCGAGAATTCGAACCAGCGATCTTATCGAACGAGCAACGCAAGAAGCCAAAGCAGGCTGGAATCAGTTTAACCCAGAATCGAACAAGCGTAACTATGTCTGGCTTTCCAAGACGGAAACAAAGCAAATCCGAACCAATGACCCCGAACTTGGTAAACTGACCGACCAAGCGATTCTCCGCATGGGACGCTCCCCTACTCCTGCGCCAACTCGTAATATCGAGACCCTCGTGAAGCAGCACTTCTCGTCAGTCGATTTCAATACCCAAAGCATCGACGAAACACTTCAAGACGGAACTCGAGTGGATGCGCGTATCGGAAAACCTGGTCGCGTAGGTGTCCCACAGGGAACGCTGGATGTTTTTGACTACTACTATCAAGCAGAAGCGCAAGACTGGGCTTCGGTTCGTCTATATCAAGGGAAAATCGACGGCGAACCCGTTCACGTTGTCTACATGACCACGGATGGCGATGACCAGTATCTGGAGGTCTTTAACAAAAACGGACAGGCTGTCGCCTCCTCCGAATTTATGGCTTGGCAATCCGTCGATTGGGACGAATGGCCGGGGCGAGCTCGACTAGCCCGAACTTTCTCGTACGATGCTCGATATGAAGATGGATACTCTCAACAAGCCGAGGCGATTGCCGCAGGGCAGATTCCACCCGGTGGTCGTTGGAACGCAGATGTCGTCATTGATAATGCTCGAGTCTATCATCAAGGTGGACAGCCCGTGCGCTACGACCTCCCTTCAACGCTCACGGAAAGCCAGCGAAATGTAGCTACCGCAGCGCTCAATATCATTTGGAATAGCGTGCTTCGACACAACAGTCATAGTAACCCGGTGGTTATTTCTCCCAGCACTAAGGGAACTCTAGCTATCGGTGAATTCACTCGCTCAGATGACGGTCAAACCTACATCGTGGCAGATTGGCGGGATATCGACGATGCCAGCTCGACCTTTTATTACAAGAATGGTCCTGCTGCGCCCAAGCTCGCCATTAACCAGTACAACAACTAATCTTGTGTCCTGAATCACATTCTCGGACCCGGCTTTCGCTCTTTTACCAACGTAAACCAGTTAGTCGAACGCTCGTCAGCGAAAAATTCTGAAAGAATTCGCAATCACACACAACGAGTGCTGTGAATGTGCCGAGATAAGAGCATGCCTATTGGCGTCACGAATCAAGCCGCTGTGAAGTTGCCATCAGTTGATCGTTCTTCGTACCCAGACGTGGATGCCCAATCTGCTAGTTCGTCAGCCATCGTCAAAGCTGATTCGTACATTGCATCGTTCGCGCGAGGACAATTCCAAGGATATGTCCAATTTGGGTCACACGACACCCTCAATATCTCTGAGGACCAGAATGGACGAGACCCATCCTTCGTCGGGGCAGCTGGTAAGAGCTTTCGAGTTAAAGTCGACCCCAATATGTTCAAAACCGGCGAAAATCCAACATTATATTGGGCCTATTCGACAAAAAATCAAAAAGGATCCTCCTCTGCACCGCTTGAATTTGCAAGAGACCTGCGAAGCGGCGCTCTTTTACCTGCGATCGTGAACATCGACATTCCAAAAGAAGCGCGAGGAATTATGCGACTGCGACTAGAAGCAATTAGAGATGGAGAGCCGCATGTTCAATGGGACCCAAAATTTGATGTTAAAATTCTTCCTCAAACCGGCGCACAGATTCATTTCGATTCGAATTGGCAGGCGAACACCATTGGAGAAATTCGTGCAGGAGATTCACTAGATCTTGCGTATGATATGTCTCGTCTTCGTCGAATTTTAGGTGAGAATATTACCGACGCAGTCGCATGTGTTCAATTCGACGAACGACCTGCCGTAGAATTCAACATAGGCATAAAACAAGACGGTCAGATTGATTCTCATGCGAGCTTTTCTCCGAGAATTCAAATTCCTTATGAAGCAGAATCAATGAAGATTTGGTTCAAAGGTGAAGCAAACGGTCAAATTGTTCACGACTCTCGTTTCGGTGAGAACTTCAAATTCGATGTAGGACTTCCGCGCGGAGACTCAAATCCAGCCTGGAAACAAACGATACTCAGTTCTAGAAACGCGATCGCTGGATTACGAGAAGACAACTTCTCTGCACTCGGCCCTAACAATCCGCTCTACAATTGCATCGCTTGGTCAATCGGCTCACGACATGATTGGGTCTGGCCTGGCGACACCATCTCTGACTTCGACGGACTGTATGCCCAACACGGCTATCACCCACTCGACTCTGTCGATGATCACGCACTTTCACACGAACCTGGCGTAGAAAAGATTGCAATCTACGGTTATATCTCAAATCGTCCATCCAGAGCTAAGCAGGGGCCGGTTGTCACTCACGCGGCTCGACAAATAGATGATGGCCAATGGACGAGCAAACTCGGCAGTAATTCGCTCATTGCGCATCCGGACCCCAGAACTATCGAAGGAAGCACCTACGGCAAGCTTCTGAAGGTTTACGCCCGAACAAAATAAGATGAATTTCCGTGACGAATTCGAAAGGTACGCACGCGAATGGCAAGAGCACATCGACGACCATTCATTCACCGCGAACCCGTCTATCTACATTGAACATCCCTCGTTTGAAAACATTGTTGCGATGGGGAAAGAAGTCATTCCGCTAATTATAGAGGCCTATTCAGAGGGCCATCTCTTTTGGGGGGCTGCCCTCGTTCGAATTACCGGGAAAGATGACTTTGGAAATGGTGTCACCGGGAACCTTGGCGCACAGCGGACCAGTTGGCTAAATTGGGCAAAAGAAGTCTAAAGTTAACAGGACGATTTCTGGCGTGTCGGTATCGGCCGGCTAAGATTAGGGAGCTTGCGAAGTCCCGTCTCTTCCGGAGGCTCTTTCTCCCAAAACTCATTTTTCCAATTCTCTATAAAATCGATGACACTAGGGTCCACGACCACAGCACCGTTTTGTGAGTCGGACCTTTGACTATCGCTAGACTGAACCATAAACAATACAATGCCTAATACGGACTCTTCGCGTCAAATTGCAAAGCCAAATAACCGGTGTCTCTCGGTCAAAATACGTAAACATGACTGATACTTACCTCGAATATTCGTGCGTTCCATCACATTGCTGTGCTGACTCGTGGGCGAAGAACCCACATAAGCAACATTTAGATTTCTTTGTTGCTCTTTACCAAAAAGGACCTCATTAGCGTCGTCGAGTTATGACTGAACCAAATCAAGAAAACCTAATCGATCTCCATGACGAATCATATTTCGCCGTACTCGTTGCGACCGCCGCTACCGATGGCGAAATCAACGAAGATGAATTGGGTTTTATTCACGCCCAGGCATCAATGCTGGATTACGACATTTCGGAACTCATCGAACGACCCCCAACTCTTGAAAATATCAAGCTCAATCAAATAACAAAAGAGACTCGCGCTCTCGTCATTCGCGACTGTATTTCTCTCGCTTATATTGATGGAGACTGTAACAACGCTGAGAAGGAATTCATTCGTATCGTCAGCGAAAAAGTAGGTCTTGAAGCAGCTAAAGTTGAGGCTTTAGAACAATGGCTCAAAGACTATTGGAGTCTCATGGAACGCGGCGCTGAGCTGTTGAGCGATTAGGCTCAAAGCCCCTTGGCTCCGTCTAAAACGGCGTGATTCCAGCGACAGCCCTCTACTTTTGCTCCTGTAAAATCACAACCCGTAAGATTCGCGTGACGGAAATCAGTGTTGACCAGATTGGCGCCTCGGAAAATCGTTCCTTCCAACTTCGTGCGAAACATACGCGCATTCTCCATTTCACATTCAGAAAAGTCACAGTCCCACGCGTCGGCACGCTCAAAATTTGCTCCGCGAAAAGAAGCTTCTCGAAAATCGCACTCCCCCATTTCGGCTCGACGAAAATCAGCTTCATCGAAACAAGCAAATCTTACGTTGTTGCCATAAAGAGGGTGACCAAAGATTGGTCCCATTCGCTTCTCATACTCGTTCAAACGCGAAAAGTCTGACTCCAGATTCTGACTGAAGCTTACTTGGCGTAGATTTGCGCCTTTCAAGTTTGCGCCCATAAGAATCGTATTATGCATTCTCGCGGATTGAAGATTGGCATTCTGAAGGTCACATTCCATTAGACTAGCAATGCTCAGCAATGATGATGTCAAATCGCATCCGGAGAAATTTGCCCCCTCACAATTTACCAACTCCAGCGGAATCCGACTCAAATGAATCCCACGGAAGTCGTGGTACTTCATCTCGATCATACCGTAATTGAGATAATAATTATTGTCGGAGAACTCACGGCGAAGCCCTCGAACTCCTTTTTCTTTTAGAACTGTAAACCAACGGTTTGGTTCAACATACTTTTGATTTTCCATAAAAATCCCTCCTTTATTTTTTTCAGGCGCAAGTCACATGAAGTGACACAAAACGAGAAGGAGTAAGCACCATCAAAGTACTTACTCCTTCGCAAGTGGTCGCTAGCAAAGTAAGCCCGTTAGCACCTCGCTATACCGCGGTCGCAGTAATCCTTGCGCTCTGAGAGATCTCAGATTATTCACAAGCAATCGGCGGTCACGACTACGTCTCTTATCTTCGTTATTCAGCATCGTTCGATTTAGTTCTGTACCTTTGAGCACATCGCTTAGTCGAAGAAGAGCCTCCTTTGTTGAGAATCCAAGCAATCGCTCGTCTACTCGCTTACGGAGCTTTTCAGTCAACGCTGTGCCGTTCGATAAAGAGGCTACGGCTTCTTCAAATGCCGTCATCGCGTCTTCGATAATTCGAATCTGCGCAGGATTCCACGCACTCAACGGTACCGGAACATCGTCCTCACTCAGAATATCTAGCGGGACCTCACGACTCCGCTTTCTTCGCTGATCAAACACTTTGTTCGTCGCGATTCGAATCAAGAAGGACAACGCACTTCGATTTCCGTTCGCACCACGATAGACATAACCTCCTTCGGTCAGGAGCTCATCTACTGCCATCACCGCTTCTTCAACGATGCAAGTTCCGAATTTATCTTCGTACTTACCGTAAATCTTCGATTTAAGTCCCGGAGCGTATTGCTCCTGATAGGCAACATAAAGCTCCCAGTCCTCAACCGTACGGCATCCTTGTTCTAGTTTACGGACAATAAAGTCCAATTCTACTTTAGATTTATTTGTTATACCCTCCTCTGGAAAGTTGCTATGGGCAACCGAAGTTGCGCTGTTAAGAGTGTTCGTCATAAATGACCTCCTCCCCGCGTTGTGCGGGCGCAATTCACCACCGTACGGCAGTTACCGTTTCAAAAATCCATTTTTAGGATTTGGTCGAAAAGACCCGAGAAAGCACATCCAGTGATGTGCGCTCTAGGGCGTCTTCAACGCCGATTTCACTCGATAAGCAGCACCTCCTTTGAGTTTCTAGTCACCGCGTCCTCGACTGAGGACGTGGCTACGGTTGTTCGTTGCTCTATAAGCATCTCCTTTGCCTGGTTCAGGCGATTATTCCTTACGGTCGTAAGTACGGTTTCTAAATTTTTCATACCGAGCCTCCTTTGCCTTTTCAGGCGGTTCACAATGTTCTCACTGTGCATATCGATTTCTTTCAAAATCAGCCCCCTACGGTTCTCTTTTGTTCGTCCATTCACCGCGTCCTCGACTGAGGACGTGGCTACGGTTGTTCGTTGCCCTATAAGCAGCTCCTTTGCCTGGTTCAGGCGGTTATTCCTTA
>Ga0163109_10000248_pt1 | contig 43685 bp, 29 predicted proteins | sample CRUFie1St13metaG_FD_108704 | JGI IMG/M metagenome (GOLD analysis project Ga0163109, IMG submission 108704) | Marine microbial communities from the Costa Rica Dome - CRUD Field 142mm St13 metaG | ecosystem: Environmental > Aquatic > Marine > Oceanic > Photic zone | place: Costa Rica: the Eastern...
TAATGAAGTATCCCTACTTCGAGTGTTCAATAAGAAATCTTAAAGATAAGAACTACATGATCTAACTCTTGTTCTGCTCCACATAGTTAACACTAAAAAAATAGAAAGTATAGTTCTAATCATGAGCAGCAGCAAAAAATTAGTTATATTTGATCTAGACGGAGTTCTTGTAGATGCCTGTGACTGGCACAGAGATGCACTAAACGAAGCCCTTCTTGAAGTTAGTAATACTTCCATTGGCGAGAAAGAGCATGTTTCAACTTTTAACGGAATACCCACTAGAAAAAAGCTTGAAATATTAATAGATCAAAAAAGAGTAAAAGAATCTGACCTAGAGAGAATTTATGATCTCAAGCAAGAAAAAACAGTTCAGATCATACAACAAAAAGCTCAAAAAAGAAAAGAGAAAATAGAGCTCATTACAGAGCTCAAGAGAAAAGGTTTTATAGTTGCCTGTTTCACAAACTCAATAAGAGAGACTGCAAGCCTCATGCTTTCCAAAACAGGGATTATTGATCTTTTCGAACTAGTTTTAACAAATCAAGATGTTTCCAGCCCAAAGCCAAGTCCCGAAGGTTACGTAAAAGTAATGAAACACTTCGAAGTTAGCAAAGAAGAGACCTGTATAATAGAGGATTCTCCCAAAGGCATTGAAGCTGCTAAACAATCAGGTGCTCAAGTAATTGTTGTGAAAAATCCCGGTGATGTCAATCTAAACTTGATTGAAAGGATATTATGAAGATACTAATACCAATGGCAGGCGAAGGAAGTAGATTTGCCAAAGAAGGATACACGTTTCCAAAACCTTTGATCGATGTTAATGGAAAGCCGATGATACAAAGGGTTGTCGAGAACCTAGACTTTGACTCTGAGTATATCTTTCTAGTCAGAAGAGAGCACATCGAAAAGTATGAAGGAATGCTTGACACTCTCGACAGAATAACAAACGGAAGGTTTAATCATGTTGTTGTTGATGCACTCACTGAAGGAGCCGCATGCACTGCTTTGCTAGCTAGAGATTTAATCGACGACGATGAAGACTTGCTAATAGCTAACAGTGATCAAGTCATAGACTACGAACCAGAAAACTTCAACTTAATTAGAAATACCAGCAACTTTGATGCTGTTGTGTTCACCTTTAACGCAGTTCACCCTAAGTGGTCTTTTGTGAAAACCAACTCTAGAGGATACATCACAGAAGTAGCTGAAAAGAAACCTATTTCTAACATAGCCACATGTGGAATCTACTGGTATCGAAAAGGTTCTGATTTTGTTAGATATGCAGATCGAATGATAGAAAAGAATATAAGGGTAAACAATGAATTCTATATTGCACCCGTTTACAATGAGCTTATTGAAGATGGAAAAACTCTTGTTCCTTTCTATGTAAGCAAGATGCACGGTCTTGGGACTCCCGAAGATTTAAGGTTTTACTTGGACAAGGCATGAGAGAAGAAAAGTTACTTGAGAAAATAAGACTTTTTAAAGCTGCGGGCCTGGGATTAATGTCAAAGGCTCAGTACGAAGAAGTAGGAAAACTATTACTTAGTCTCGCTCCGTGTAATTTTCTAGTTTTCGGCCTAGGTGACGACTCTCACTTGTGGCATGAAGTTAACTCTGAAGGGAAAAATATTTTTCTAGAAGATGATTCTGAATGGATATCGAGATTTGAAGATTCCGGGCTTGATATAAGAAAAGTCAATTACAAAACTCAGATAAAAGACGTTAACGAGATAGGGTTTGATGAAAAAATTCTTTCTTTAGACTTGCCAGAAGACATTCGAGAAACTGAGTGGGATTTGATACTAGTAGATGCACCTTTAGGTCACGGTCCTCCTACTCCTGGATCACCATGGGAAAACACACCGGGAAGACCTTTTAAAGGACCGGGTCGAATGTCATCCATTTACGAAGCTTCTCGACTAGTAAAGAAAAACGGTCACGTAGTCGTCGACGACATGAGTCGCCACGTTGAGTTCTTATACTCAATGAACTTCTTAGGGCAGAAAAACTTAAAAACTTTAGTAGAAAACAAAGTAGGAATATTTCAAGTTTGAAAAGAATAATAGCTCACAGGGGTAACATTAACGGTCCTGATCCAGAAAAAGAAAATACGCCTGAGTATATTTTGCACGCCCTAAATTCAGGATACGAGGCTGAGATAGACGTGTGGTTTATCTCGAACAATTTTTTCTTAGGTCATGATGAACCTGATCATCTGGTAGAAGAGTCTTTTTTAGAAAATGAAAGACTTTGGTGTCATGCTAAAAACAAAGAAGCTCTTCAAAGAATGCTTCTTAACAAAAAGATACACTGCTTCTGGCATCAAGAAGATGATTATACTGTAACTTCCAAAGGTTTTATCTGGGCGTACCCGGGAAAGCCAGCAGAAGGAAAAGCTATTTGTGTAATGCCCGAAAGATCGCCAGGAGTAGATGTCGATACTTTCGTCGGTGTTTGTACTGACTTTTGTGAGAGATTTAAATGAAAAAAGAAGATTTAGAAAGAATAGTCAATGATTTGTCCGACTCAGATGGATGGAATCACTATTACGAGTTTCCTTACAACATAAAAACAAGATCAGTTCATATTCAATCACCTGGATATTGTATTCATAAGTGGCCTAGACTTGAAGCTATCCTTTCGAAAGAATCTCTAGAAAAAAAGACTCTCGTCGATGTCGGGTGTTCCGATGGATATTTTTCAATCAATGCAGCCCGAATGGGACTAAAAGTAAAAGGTTTCGATCTAGATCCCTTAAGAATAAAGAGAGCAGAGCTGGCAAAAGAAGTTCTCTCTCAGGAGAATGTAGATTTTGAATGCAGAGATGTTTTTAAAATAGAGGGTTTGCAAAAATTTGATTATTGCTTTGGTCTGGGTCTGTTACACAGAGTCTCAGATATTCAGGGATGTTTAGAAAATTTATCAAATCTTTCTGACTTTCTTATTCTTGAGTACAAGACCTACAACTCAGTTTCAGACATGTGTTTTGAGGGAAAAAAGGGAGAAGTAAAAGTTAATGCTTTCAATACTCTTCATGGAATACCTACTAACACTTTTGTCAAAAATAGGCTTGAGGAACTTGGTTTTAATGAAATAGAATTTGATCTAGATACAAAGAGCAACTTAAAATTTAAGAGATCTATCTGCGTAGCGAGGAAATAGATGAAAAAAGCTTTTTTTGTACATATACCCAAGACCGCTGGAAACTCAGTGAGACAAGCACTCAGATCCCACGATATTCTTTCTAATCCCGGATATGAAAAGAAAGAAAGAGAACATCACTTTGGATCGAAGAAGGCCAAGAGAGTTAAGGGGTCGCACATTTCATTTAACACAGACGTTTGGCCCAGCTATTCAGATCTCAAAGAATATAAAAATGCAGAGTTTTCCTTCACGGTTTTGAGGAACCCGTATGATATGCTTTACAGCTACTATAGCCACTTTATAGATAGTTCAAAAACTAAGAATTGGATAGATAGAGGGTGGGCAAACGTTAACGGTTACCATAATATAAGTAGTTTTGAAAATTTCATCGACATTTATACCTCTATCGATCCTGAGAAGTGGCATGTACCGTCTTTGTGTCAAAATCTTTTCGGGCAAATATTTTCAGAAGACAAAAATCTTCTCGTCGACAAAGCCATATTTGTGGAGAGACTTAATGAAGGACTCTCTAAGATTTCAAGAATTATCAGCCCTGGATCTAAAATAGCAACATGGAGGCTCAACGAATCTCCTAAGAGAAAAAAAGACTATAGACTTGCTTACACCGATTCAATGGTTGAGAAAGTTAGGAAAAAATGTTCTTGGGAGCTTGATTCTTTTGGATATTCTTTTGAGTCAAGAAAGCCCAGTCATGAAAAAAGAATCATAGAGCTAAAGGATTATGTCAAGTCAAGCTAAGATAAAACTAGTTAACAGAGGTGATCTGATCAATTTAGGCAGAGTCCCAGTATCAGCTTCTGATAACTCTTTGCTTAAGACATGTAAGCTTATAATAGAAAACAATCCAAGCAGCTCAGAGGCTGAAGAGTTTCTTATAAGCTACTATCAAAACCTAGCGTATACAGATCTTAACAGCCTTTTCAATACTAGTATAAGCGTCCTGGAAAGAAAATCTTTTCACAATTACTTTCTTCCGTGGATTCACAAGAAACCATCGCGCACCCGAGACGTAGCATTTACTCAAAAGATAGCCGAAATAGAAGTTATCAAAAAAGTAAGGAAGCTAAAAGAAATAATGATATCAGTTCAGGCAAAAGGCTATGTTCCGAAAGATCACCCCGATCGAAGACATGGTCACATATCTGGTTATTTTATTGAGTCAAGAAAAAAAAGAGGCTTCTATGTCGTTGCAGGAAATCATAGATTCTCAGCCCTGTCAGCCCTAGGATTTGAAAAAATTCCTGTAATATACGAGAGCGTTGATTATTTTAAATCAAGAGATCGGGATTGCTTCGGGTGGAAAGAGTTGCCCAAGGTTTTTAGCTATAAAGACATTGAAAAATGGCCTTCTGTTAAGTCTGGTTTTTTAAAGGCCGAAGAAGCTGAGGTTATACTAGAGTCATATCTAGATTTTAAGTGAGATTTTTATGAATAAAGTTTTTGAAGACTATAAAGACATTCACAAGGGAAAAAGAGTTTTTCTTGTAGCAAACGGACCAAGTCTAAATGACACAGACTTAGACTTGATTAAGGGCGAGTATTCTTTCGCCATGAATAGAATTTCTCTAAAATATGAAGAAACAGAATGGAGGCCCACCTACTACCTTTTTTCTTCAACAAATGTTAACAGCTCTAAGCCCTGGCACCAACAATGGAGAGAGTCAGTTCGAACTGCAATAGAGTCTGATAAGACAACTTGTTTCGTTGCTGAACAATTTAGAAATCAAGTTGATCCCGAAAATAAATACAGCCAGGTTAAGTGGTTTTCTAGTCTTTCTGAGAACAAACCAGATCCCCAGGGAAATGTTTTGCACACATGTTTTTCTACTAATGTAGTTGATAGAATAGACAAGACAGGCACCACGATGAACTTAGCTCTTCAGCTATGTTATCACATGGGTTTTTCTGAAATAATTTTTGTAGGAGCAGATCTTGGGTGGACTTTCGATACAGGGACTAAGAAAGATCCAAACCACTTTTCAAAAGAATATACTGCTGAGATCACCAAGCCTGAAAAGGCAAATTATCAAATGAGAAATATTCACTCCCTGGCTTACGCTTATTTTAGCAGAGACAAACCAGATGTGAAGTTTTACAACGCTAGTAAAAAAACAGTCTTAGATGTCTACCCTATCATAGACTATGAAAAGTACATATCAGAAGGAAACACTGATGTGATGTCCGACAGGCTACAAAACGCCCGGGCATTCTGGGTAAGGCCCCCTCAGTATGGAGGGTATTTTGAGTAGAAAGGAACTAAAATGAAGATTGGGATCATAGGCCAGGGTTTTGTAGGTTCTGCTATAAGAGAGGGACTAGACGACTATTATGAAGTACTGACTTACGATAAAGACTCATCTAAGTCAAGAAACAGTCATGAAGAAGTAGTCAGAAACTCTTCAATTGTTTTTATATGTGTTCCTACTCCGATGAGAAAATCAGGTGAATGTGACACCCGAATTCTAGAGTCAGTGATATCTGATGTAGAAAACGTAGATACAAAAAACGAGCCCGTTCTGGTTATAAAGTCAACAATACCTCCAGGTACAACTGATAGAGTTTCTGGTCTCACTCGATTTGATGTCTGTTTTAGCCCTGAGTTCTTGACTGAAGCTAACTCTTTCCAAGATTTTAAGAACCAGACTAGGATAATAGTCGGTGGCCCAAGGCCAGCGACAGGAAAAGTAAAAGCAATGTTCAGAAAACCTTTTCCTGAGATTCCTATTATAAAGACAGGAACTAGAACTGCTGAGATGATAAAATATTTCACTAATTGCTTTTTAGCTACCAAGGTCACTTTTGCAAATCAAATGTATGATATCTGCAAATCTGCTGGAATAGATTACGACAAGGTTTGCGAATATGCACTTTATGACCAGAGAATAGGAAGAACTCATCTGGCAGTACCGGGACCAGATGGAGATAGAGGTTTCGGAGGACACTGCTTTCCAAAAGATCTTGCTGCAATGATATACTTTTCTAATGAGATCATGAATGAAAATTCTGACTTTCTAAAGTCTGTTGAAGATTCTAACAATAGATATAGAAAAGATAGAGACTGGGAATCAATGCAAGGGAGAGCAGTTTCAGATGACTAAAGCAGTTGTGACAGGCGGCTGTGGCTTTATAGGAAGCCACATCGTAGACAGACTTATTGTTGACGGTTTTGAGGTCGAAGTAATCGACGATCTTTCAGCGCCTGAAAACGAAGAGTTCTATTTTAACGACAAAGCTGTTTATCACAAGATGGACGTTTCCAAAGATGATTGCTTTAAAATATTCGAAAAAGCTTCTTATGTTTTTCATCTTGCTGCAAGAAGCAGAATTCAGCCTACGATAGATTCTCCAAATAGATGTTTCGAAGTAAACGTCGTAGGTTCTCAGAGAGTCCTGGAGTGGTCTAGGAGATCAAGCGTGAGCAAATTCATATATTCAGGCACAAGTTCTCTTTACGGTCACCAGAATTCAATTCCCTTTCTTCCTAACATGCCTACTGACTGCCTAAATCCTTACTCAATGTCTAAGTGGATGGGGGAGCAAATTTGTAAATTGTATAGTCAGAACTACGGGCTAAACACTGATGTTCTTAGATACTTTAATGTTTATGGCCCTAGAGAGCCTATTAAAGGACAGTATGCTCCTGTTATTGGGCTTTTTAAGAGACAGGTGTCAGAGGGAAAACCAATGACAATAGTGGGCGACGGCGAGCAAAAAAGGGACTTTACTTACATCGATGATGTTGTCGAAGCCAACATCCTGTCAGCTCTTTCCAACAAAAGAAAAGGGTTCAACATTTATAATGTCGGTTCCGGAAAGAACTATTCTATAAATCAGGTAGCTGACATGATAGGCGGCGAAAGAAAATTTATAAAAGAGCGACCTGCTGAGGTCAGAGAAACTCTAGCAGACATTGAAGACACTCAGTCTGTTTTCTCCTGGTCTCCTAGACACTCTCTTGAAGAGAAAATTTTATCATATTAGGTGAGAAATGAAGAATATTTTAGTAACAGGGGGCTTGGGATTTATAGGTTCTAGCCTTGTAGAAAGACTTAGACACGACAACAAGGTCACTGTTGTAGACAACATATCTTCAGCGAGAGAAGACTGGAAAGAACTTGTATCTAAAAACTCAAACGTCGATTACATCGAGTCTTGCTATTCATCTCCCGTAGTTTTAAATGCCCTTAGGTCTGGAAAATTTGACTATGTTTTCCATGTCGCCGCAGTCCCTAGAGTTTTATACTCCGTGGAAAATCCTGTTGAAACTACTGACAACAATGTAATGAAAACCATTTCACTTATTGACGGATCGATAAGAGGCGGCGTAAAGAGATTTATCTTTTCTTCTTCTTCGTCTGTTTACGGAGGTGCCGAAGTTCTTCCTACTCCTGTTAATTTTAAAAAGGATCCTAAGTCACCGTATGCTTGGCACAAGTCATCAGTAGAGGATTACATTGCCATGGCTTCTTTTCTTTACAACGTAGATATGGTTTCTCTGAGATATTTTAACGTTTTTGGTCCTGGACAGTTTGGAGGATCTGCCTATTCAACAGCAGTCTCTGCTTGGTGTCATGCAATAAAAAACGAAAAACCTTTAAGAAAAGACGGAACTGGAGAGCAGTCTAGAGACATGTGTTATATTGACAATGTTGTTGACGCAAACATAAGAGCCATGGAGTGTGAATCCAAGTTCTCGGGTGAATGTTTTAACGTAGCGTGTGGAGATAGAGTTTCTAACAACGAGATTCTAGAATTTCTAGTCAAGAGACACCCAGACATAAAAATAAAAGAAGCACCATTCAGACTAGGAGACGTAATGCACACCTTGGCAGATATCTCTGAATCTGAGAAAACTTTGGGATATTCCCCTAAGATTAGGTTCTGGGAAGGACTAGAAAGAACTTTAGCTTGGTGGGGACTAGACTGAACTTAAACTTTTGATCATTTTTTTCTAATATTGATTTATAATTTATAAGAGAGAAAACATGTCAAAAGAACAATCTCTACCTCTTTTACCTACCGGCAAGCCTCACATCTCTTTTTCAGAAGCAAGAATGTGGAAAGAATGTCCGTGGCGTCACAAACTAGTTCATATAGATAAGCTTTCCCTCCAAGAAGAATCACCTCACCTTCACTATGGTACTTTGGTTCATGAAGCAGTTGAAAATTTCTTGAACAATAAAGTGATGGACATAAAATCATGTCAAGAAAAAATAGAAGAAGCCTGGGGCGACCATGGATTTGACACCCAAGAGTTTGTAGATAAACAGACAGCTTCAGCTCAGAAACAAGGTTGGAAGTATAGACACGACGATCTAGAGAGCTGGAAGCAGTCAGCTGAAAACTGCTTGACAAGGTTGCCTAGCTTCATGGACGAGAATTTTGGAGAATGGAAATCCATCGAAGCAGAACATCAACTCTATGAAAACATAAGAGGATGTCAGGGAGAGAAGTTCAAAGGTTTCATCGATGCCATCATTCTTTCAAAAATTGAAGGAAAGAAAAAGGCTTGGATCATAGACTGGAAGACATCTTCACCTCGAGGGTGGTCTAAGCAAAAGAGACAAGACTTTTTAATGCAAGCTCAATTAATGCTCTACAAGTCGTTCTGGTCCGAGAAGATGGAGCTTCACAGCAGAGACATATCTTGCGGCTTCGTCCTTTTGAAAAAGAAAACAAAAATGGAAAAATCAGTTCAGCTAATACCCGTTTCAGCAGGTCCCACCTCAATGGAAAGATCTCAAAAAATGATTCGAAGTGCAATCAAGGGTATAAAGTCTGGAATGCTTCTTAAGAATAGAGAGGCATGCAAATTTTGTGAGTTCAAAGATACGCCTCATTGCACTTGAGCGCGTTTACTAAACATTACCTCTATGTAATATTCGATCATGAGTGAAAAATATAAAGTTTTAGTCCTTTCCGACCACGCACTGAGCACATCAGGCGTAGGCTGCCAGACAAGATTCTTAATTGAGGGTCTTATAAAAAAAGGCAAATGGTCTTTTAGACAGTTCGGTGCAGCCATTAAGCACACCAACTATGATGTTGTACAAGTCAATCCAGATTTTATCATCAAGCCAATCGACGGATTCGGTGACAGAAACATGATTCTTCAGACTTTAATAGCTGAGAAGCCTGATGCTGTCTTGATATTCACAGACCCTAGATTTTTTATATGGCTTTTTGAAATAGAAGACGAAATAAGACAGCTTTGTCCTATAGCTTACTGGCATGTCTGGGACAACTACCCATTTCCGGAGTATAATAGACCCCTTTATGCATCTACTGACTTGATAAACTGTCATTCTCACATGACATACGAGATGGTCAAGAAGGAGTTTCCGGAAAGAACAAACTTTGTCCCTCATTCTTTACCCGAAGAGATATTTTATCCTCTTCCTGAGAATGAAGTCAGACAGTATAGGTCTGAAGTTCTAGGTAAAGGAACAGAGGATAAGTTTGTTCTTTTCTGGGTAAATAGAAACGCAAGGAGAAAAAGGCCTAATGATGTTCTATGGGCGTGGAAAAAGTTCTTAGAAAAAGCAAAAGCCGCTGGAAGAAAAAATGACGCTTTGCTTCTAATGCACACGGACCCTACTGATAATGAAGGTCCGAACTTGCTAGAAACAGCATCAGCTCTAGATATTCAAGACTCCATTATTTTTTCAAACCAGAGACTTGAGTTTGAAAAAATGAACGTTTTGCACAACATGTCAGATGCTTGTATAAACATATCTTATGCCGAAGGCTTTGGACTCGCCACCCTTGAGGCTATGAACTGTGGAAAGCCAATCATAGCTGGAAAGACCGGAGGTTTAACAAGGCAGGTGGTTGATCACAGAGATGGGTCTGAGAATGGAGTAGCTCTTCCTATAAGATGCAAGAGTCTTGTGGGATCTCAGTCTGTCCCTTATATCTATGAAGATTATGTTGATGTCGATGAAGCTTCAGATGCTATTTTCAAGCTATATAGCATGACAAAAGAAGAAAGATCCTCCCTGGGTGAAAAAGCTAGATCTTACGCTCTTTCTGAGTTTTCTCACCAGAAAACCATTGACCTTTGGGATGAGACCCTAGAAAAGATAATATTAGAAAGAAGAGATAACCCGACTAGGCGATGGACAATTCAGGAGGTTAAACCTTGAAATCAGTACTTTTAAGAGGACCGGTATTTTCAAAGTCAGGTTATGGCGAGCACACTCGCCAGATTTACAGATACCTTCGAGAACAAAACGTCAGGATATCCATAGAATCTTTGAACTGGGGATATACTCCTTGGTTTGTTAAGAGTTCTGATTACTTTGGATTGATCGGAGAGATGCAAGAAAAATGTATCAGAGATCCTGAAGAAAAATATGATGTGACCATACAGTGCCAACTTCCGAACGAATGGGATCCTAGTCTTGGTAGATTTAACATCGGAGTAACTGCAGGAGTCGAGACAGACTTTGCCAATCCTTCTTGGACAACAGTCGATGTCAATAAAATGGACCTCGTGCTAGTTCCTTCTGACTTTACTAAGAAATCTTTTGAAAAACTCGTAAAACCCAGGACTGAGATAAAAGTCGTTCCTGAGTCTTATTATGATGAGCTATTGACTGACTCTCAAAAGTCGTCGGCCGAAGAAGACCTAAAGACTGATTTTAATTTCTTGACAGTAGGCGTTCTGACTGGAACATCTCCGGAGACTGATAGAAAGAATCTTTTCTATTTAATAAAGTGGTTTGTTGAAGAGTTTAAGAATGACAATGATGTAGGCCTGGTTATAAAAACCAACAAAGGAAGAGACACAGAGATAGACAAAGTAGCAACTTCCAGGCTGCTAGCCCAGGTTCTAGGTGAGGTAGGGCATAATGGTCAACCTAGAATCTATCTTCTTCACGGAGAGATGTCCAGAGAGGAAATGAGAGATCTTTACAAGTCCGATAAGATAAAAGCTTATGTTTCTGCGACGAGAGGAGAGGGTTTTGGTCTACCTTTGCTTGAAGCTGCAGTTTCTGGTTTGCCGGTAATTGCAACAAACTGGTCAGCACACACTGAGTTTTTAAATAAGGGAAAATGGATAAGTCTAGATTACGACTTAAAAGAAGTTGCAGAATCAAAAATAGACGACCAGATATTCATCAGAGGCTCTAAGTGGGCTGAAGTTAGAGAAGGCGATTTTAAAAGAAAGCTCAGGAACTTTTACAAAAAGCCCGGTCTTCCAAAGGAATGGGCTAAGAATCTTAGTGGAAATCTAAAGAAAGAATACTCAATAGAATCTATTAAAAACCACTATCATGAAGCATTAGGAGATCATCTTAGTTGATCTATTGGTACATAGGATCAGTTGTACTTTTAACATACGCTGCACTAGTGTCATATTATTGTCTAAAGTTCGCTATGATCGTTCTTAGGGTTCAAGATTCCATAGAACAGTCTGTTGATTTAATTGAAGAGAAATACGAAAGCATGTCTGAGATCCTATCTAGACCGCTTTTTTATGACAGTCCTGAAGTTAGAAAAGTCGTAGAAGACATTTCAGAAGTGAGAGAATCTTTAAATCAAGTAGCTTTCGACCTAACAAACAAAATAGAGAAAGACACAGAATTAGAATGAAGGGTAGAAAAAAGATAAGGAGAAAACCGGGAACTCCTAGGAACATGTACTTTACAAAAGAGACGGGAGAGTCTATTGCAAAGTATTGCGAAACTGAGTGTCCTGATTCAAAAAGAACTATATATGAAAAAGAGATATTGCCATCATTTGCTAAATTAGCGGAGAATTTAATTTTCGTATATGGCTTTAAGTCTCCTTACGCCACCTCAGAAGAGCTTAAAGTTGACTGTGTTTCTTTTATGTTTGAGACTTTGCATAAGTGGGACCCTTCCAGGGGTTCAAAAGCTTTTTCTTATTTTAATGTTGTTGCTAAGAATTGGTTTATTATCAACACCAGAAAGCATTTAAAAAGAAGAAATAGACATCTTAGCATTGATGATCCTAACTCTATGTCTGCAGCTCAAAGAGCAGTTTTTGAAGATTTTGACTACGTACCGCCAGCTGATGAAATTATGATAAAAAATCAGGCTAAAAAAGAGATTATCAATCTCCTGGAGGATATGAAAGTAAAGCTTACAAATGAAAACGAGTTAAAATGTCTTCACGCAATCGAGACTCTTTTTGGCTCTATTGATGATCTTGAGCTTCTAAATAAAAGAGCAGTTCTACTATACATAAGAGAGATAAGCGGACTTGACAAGAAGCACCTCTCTAAGGCAATGTCTGTAATTAGAAGACACTATAGGTCTATGTCAAAGCTTCCTGACAAGTACTGCATTTTTTGAGGTATTATGAAAGACAACGAAGAAAAAATAGAAAAGATGCTCAAAAAAGTTAAGAAGAAAGAAGAAAGGCTAAAAAGCTTTTCTGAGCTCTTAGAGGGTCTTGCAACAACAGACGAGAAAAAGAAATCTCTCTGGAAAGAGATTTATGAAAATGCTGCTAGTGATAGAGAAAGAGCTTCGATTCTCTTTACTGAGGCTTACAAGACGATGGGTTCAAGCACATCAGACCACGTAGCGATGGGATCCATAATGTCAAAATATCTAGAAAGGATGTCAAAGTCAAACGATCAAATACTGAGCTTGGCTGATTTGGTTAACAAGGCAGAGCAAGACCAAGAGAAGATAGTTCCCGACGAACTCTATAGCAAGATACTAGGTGACTAATGACAAATCTCTTCAGACCTACAAAGGAGATAAACGAAGCTCCTTTTTCTCGTTTCGTTGTTGTTGAAGTTCTTTCAAAAACGTATCATGAAAGAGAACAGATAGCTGAGTGGTCTCAAAGTGTAACTAACGGAGAGTTTTTCACACAGTCCACTGGTGAAGATGGTGAAAACCTAGAGTCGTATCTAATAGCCCCTAGGAATTCTTTGATAGCCAAGAAGATAGACGGAGGAGAAAGCAGGTCTGAAGGCAATTTGATCATTATGTACCCATTTTTTTCTTCTCACTTTTCCCTTCCTGTCAAGCCAGGTGAGCAGGTATGGGGCATGGAAGAGCTCGATGGAAAAGTATTCTGGCTTTCTAGAATTCATGAACCAGACGCTGTTGAGGATTTAAACTTTACTCACGGCGATAGAAGAGAAATACCCACTATTCAAGAGACGAATGAAATAAAAGAAGATTCCCCGGATAACTTAGTCGTGGAGAGGAAACCTTCTTTTCCTAACGGATTTAACTTAGTAAACAGAGCGTCAGATCTTTTAGACCCTGAATCTACTGATGTAGAAAAGCTAAATGAAGCAGGAGTGAGCGAAGACCACTTTACGTTACCTGACCTCAACGGCTATGAAAAAATATTTTCTGAAAATTCTGAAAAAAGTTCAGTTGTCTACGAGCCCGTCCCAAGGTTTACTAAAAGACCTGGAGATCTCACGCTTCATGGGTCTAACAACACATCCATAGTACTAGGTACTGAAAGAGGATACGGTGCAAACATACGGCCTGAAGACACAGATGGTAGCAATCTAAACCCAGAGAATGACGATGCATCTCTAGTAGGGCTTACTGAGGGAATGGGCGCAATTGACATAGTCGTAGGAAGAGGTAGACTTCATGAAGGAGCCGAGGCCAACGCAGACGTAGATCCTGCAGGAACTAGGCCAAGGGTGATAGGAAACCCTAGGGAAAATTTTGAGACTGATAAGAACGTAGGATTAGATTCTTCGAAAGCCCCTGAGGGATCTGCTCTTGCTGATGTTAACGAGGGCGATCCTGATTTCATTAATGATGCCTCAAGGATCTATATCTCAATAGCTTCAGACCCAGATAATTTGTTCGGGCTCTCTTACCCGGATCAACCAGCGGAAGGAACTGTTGTCGAGCCTACCCTAGGAGACTCTTCGATCGTTTTTAAGTCTGATCAAATAAGAATAGTCGCGCGTAAGGATGATGAGAACGGAATCAATGGTTCAATTAGGATAATCAAAGAAGGTGAATCAGAAGCTGACAGAGCAACTGTGGTGATACAGCCTGACGGATCGATCATGATAGATGGACCGAAGATAATAATCGGAGATGGAAGAGAGGACACTAGTGGAGGTGAAAACGGAGCAGGAACACAGGTTGAAATCGGAAGGGAAGCTTCTGAGCCCATAGTGATGGGAAATCAATTAAACACCACTTTGGCTGAGTTTATGGAGGACGTGATAAAATTCATCACAGATACGTTCGTTAATCACGGTCACGCAACAGGCGCCGGACCTTCCGGAATCGCCGGAACTGGAGCCGACGCTGGAACCACACCCACAGCACTCCAGACTCATGAAACAGATATCCAAGCGATGATTGACAAGCTAAACCTTCATCTGAGCAAAGTAGGAAAAACTAAATAATGGCACTGAACAAGAGTTCACTTGAGGAAAATATAAAGAAGCTTTTAGACCTAGAGCAAGAGCCACATGCAACAAACCCACAAGACTGCGCCGAGCTAATATGTGACTACATAGATGAGTATCTTTCAACTGCTGAGCTTGACCCATTTCCAGCCCCTGGAATTCAGCCAGGATCACCACCAGTCCCAGATCCCGTCGGACCAGCACTTAAAGTCGAGCCTGGCTCTCCTGTTACCACAGACCTTTTCAAAGCAGATCTAATAGCTGTTATGAATTTACAGTCGGGTGACTTTTCTTCATGTGGGCCTCAACTTGTGTCCGACTTATCTGTTATCACCGAGGTCAAGGATTCAAACGGTTACAAAGCCCCTGGAGCCTCTGTTTGCGCTAATCCGCCAGACATAGACGCTGCTTTTAACAAAGGTAAAAACCAAGAAAATCATGAGGCTGTAGCAGCAGAGTTAGCAGACCAGATTCATAATGCAGTGATATCTACTACGTTTACAGCTGCAGGCGCTTATGCCAATGGCGCGTTTCTTCAAACCCCTCCTGTCCCTCCTTATGTCTCCGTTCTGAAATAGACCGTTCATCCTACACACAAGGTCAGTTTTTTGTAAACTTTAAGAGCATAAGTGTTGTTCTCTAATAAACTTGAGTAGACGCATAATTATTGCAGAGGTGAAACGGTGTCTGATCAGGGAAGAAAAGTATATAGCTTTAAGTCGGTAGGTGAGACTGAGCCGGAAAGAGCTCAGAGACCCGATAGCAATAGACTAGATCTTCCGATAGGTATCAAAACTCCAATGAGGCTGTCAGCTGGTAACTTTGCTCTTTTTGATATGCACACAAACCTTGCTGCTCAAATAAGAGACAATTTCAGAAACATGGTTTCTACAAATCACGGAGAGCGTCTCTCTATATACGACTTTGGAGGAAACTTACTTCCTCTAGCTTTTGAACTCGGCGCCGATGATGTAGACACCCAGGCAATTAAGAGGATCACTGCCACTACTGAAAAGTACATGCCTTTCATTTCTTTAGAAACTTTTGAACCCTTTAGGGAGAATAGTGAAGACGGAAATCTTGCAAAGATAGGTGTTAGAGTTACTTACTCAATACCAAGTCTGCAAGTTACAGACCAGGCTGTCGAGGCTTTAATATATGCAATTGGGTGATTAGATGACTAAGAAGATAAAAAACAGACTTAGAGCCGGATCAAATAGAACATTTCTGGCCAGGGACTTCGAAGGGTTTAGGGCTCAATTAATAGAAAGTGCCCGAATATTCTATCCAGATAAAATACAAGACTTTTCTGAAGCCTCTCTGGGAGGTCTTCTGGTTGATCTCGCAGCCACAGTTGGAGATACTATGTCTTTTTACTTAGATCACCAGTTTAGAGAGCTTGACCCTTCAAGGGCAGTTGAATTTTCTAACATCGCTACTCATATACGAAACGCCGGCGTCAAAATCAAAGGTGCAGCACCTGCTGCGGGAAAAGCAACTCTGAGCTTTACGGTTCCTTCTGAGTCTTACATTGACGAAAACTTTGAAACAGCGTATAGACCAAAAGAATCTGCTCTTCCTTACATTTTTGAAGAAACCATCTTAGAGTCTTCTAATGGGATTACTTTTAATTTAGTTGAAGATATAGACTTTTCCGAAAAGAATGTTTTAGGACAGTTAGTTGCAGCCAAGTCCGTCAAAGAAGTCTCAAACGGAGTTCCCAAAAATTGGACGCTGTCTAGGGAGGTTGATGTAATATCAGGCACAGAAACTGTAGAGACTTTTGTAATAGAAGATGTTCATGAGCCTTTTAGAGAGATTCTTCTTGGGAATCAAAACGTTACGGAGGTCCTAAGCGTTTTTGACTCGGATGGAAACGAATATTTTGAAGTTGAATCGCTAAGCCAGGACACTGTTTTTGAGTCTGTTAAGAACAGCAGGAGAGAAGATGCTGATCTTGTACCCCAGACTCTTGAAATAAAGCATGCCCCTAGAAGATTTGTTTCTATAACTTCTCCATCTAATTTTAAGACCACGCTTAGATTTGGAAGCGGAAACTCTCTTTCTCTAGATGATGACATAGCACCAGACCCAAGTGAGCTAGCGCTGAGTATGTATGGAAAAAAGACTTTCTCTAGATTTTCAATCGATCCAAATGCACTAGTAGACACGCAGACCCTCGGGATCTCTCCTAGAGGGACTACAATTACAGTCACATATCGACACGGAGGCGGACTAAGGCATAATGTTCCGTCCGGAGAGATAAATGGTTTTAGCAATATTTCTCTAGAGTTTAGAAAGAACCCAGACCCCTCCGACGCACTCTCTGTTAGACTCAGCGCTTCTGTAACTAACAAAAGGGCAGCTTCGGGAGGAGACAATGCACCCGATACTGACTTCTTGAGATCTCTAATAGCACCTTCTAGAAACGCTCAATCTAGAATAGTGACCAAGGAAGACTTAATCGCAAGAATATACACCCTTCCCAATAGATTTGGAAGAGTCTTTAGGGTAGGACTTTCTGAAAATTCCATGACCGGTACCTCACTAATAGTTCACGTGATAAGCCTGGATGCTGATGGCAACTTAGCAATATCTCCGGACACTCTTAAGCAAAACTTAAGTACTTATTTAAATGAGTTTAGACTTCTTTCTGATGCAATAGACGTCGTCGACGCAAAGGTTTTAAATTACAAAGTTAGATACGAAGTAATTTTGGACAAGAAGGTGAACAAACAGTCTACTCTTTTGTCGATAAACAGAAGTTTGGCAGAAGCCCTTCAGAGAAGATATTTTCAAATTGACCAACCGATTATAGTTGACGATATATTAAATGTCATCATAAACTCCCAGGGGGTGATTTCAGTTAACGATATAGAAATAGTTCCAGCAACCGGTGCAGAAGCTTCAGCAGGTGACAGGTTTGGAGCAGGAGAGGGCGGAAGGATATATTCAGTCCATCCATTTCAAGCCGAGGGTAGCGTGAAAAGAGGAATCTTAACTGGTGATGTTGGATCGATCTTTGAACTAAGATATCCTGAAAACGATATAATTGGGTATGCGGTGTAAAAATGAAAATATTCTGTACTGCCAGTTCTGATCTTTACATAACGGACAAGATCATTAATGAAAAAATTAGAGCCACCGATGCTAACACAGGCAGGGCTGGTACTTTAGATCTTTTTAAACTTTATGATGAGACTGAAATAACTGGATCAGACCTCCAGAACGAAATCTCTAGAATACTCGTTAAGTTTGATTTGACCAAACCTAGAAGTTTAATAAGAAAAAATCTCGACGTGCGTCACAAAAACTTCAGCGCAAAACTAAAGCTTTTTGATATCAGATCGGGACATGCTACTCCCTCTAGGTTCTCTGTAGTAGTTTATCCTCTTTCCCGAAGCTTTGAGGAAGGAATAGGAAGAAACATATCTGAGTTCTCAGATCTCGGTGTTTCTAATTTCTTTACAGCTTCAGTTCAAAACGGATCTCCAGTAGCTTGGGTAGTATCCGGAGCAAACGGAAAAGGTGGACTAAACACTGACCCTATTGATATTATAACTTCTGGTTCGATAGGCGGAGAGACATTTCAGTTCGGCACATCTCAATTTTTTGAGACCGGAAACGAAGATCTTTCCATTGATGTGACTTCTGCCATCTCAGGGACTCTGATGGGACACTTGCCTGATCGAGGGTTTAGAATATCTTTTTCTGGTTCTGACGAGTCTGACAAAAAAACGAGGTTTGTCAAGAGGTTCGCCTCTAGGCATTCAGCCAACCCGTTGATTAGACCTCGTCTTGAGATATCTTTTGATGATTCCGTGAAGGATGATCGTTCTTCTTTTTATTTTGACAATTCTGGTACTATATTTTTAAGAAACAGCAGAGGTTCTTCTTTTTCTAATTTGAAAGCAGGGGGAACCCCGGTAACCGGGGATGATTCTCTTAAAGTTAAGATAAGAAAGGGAAAGTACAGTCTCGTGGCTGATGCATCTCAGGTTAAGGCTGGCTCTTTTGATACTCAGGCAGTAGGAGTATATTCTGCGTCTTTTTCTATTTCTTCTGAGGAGTCTACCGAATATGAAAGAGGAAAGTCTCTAGCTTCTTTGATTTCAAAGGAAAAAGAAGTTGTTTTTGAAGAGTTTTGGTACTCTAATGATGGTACAAAAGGCTTTTATACAGGCTCCTTGACCATCAGATCTGAGCTTGCTCAGGCATCTGTTTTTGGCGACGACATCGAGATCTTTTCTACAAATTGCAGGGCTTCGTATAAAACATCAGATTCAGAAAAAATAGTTCTTTTCGGTCTGAATAGAACAAAAGATCAGAACACTCCAGGAAAAAAGTCTATAAAGAAGAAGTCAGAGGTTTTCGAAAAAGCTTATTATCGAGTTATCGACGCAGATAGCCTTGACGTTATATTTGACTTCGGGGAATCAGACAATTCAACTAGGATTTCTACTGACGAAGAAGGAATGTATTTTAATTTTAATTTTGACTCTCTCCCTCCGGGAAGGTCTTACGTTTTTGAATACCTTGTGATTCAAGGAAATCATAGAAGAACAATTAGAGATTCTAAGTCTAGATTCACGGTGAGATAATGTCAAGAAAAATTAATTTTTTCAAAGATTCTTTGTTTAAGCCTAGTGTCCTTAGATCATCTGGGGGAAGAGAGACTTTGTCAATATCCGACAATGCTCAGGATTCTTACGGCGCTGTTTATTCTTCAAGTTCATTTAGATTCGATCCTACCGGCTCTCCCCTAAAGAATACCCAGCAGCTTAATGTAGACTTTTCCAGATTTGAAAACCACACTTTTTTCAATTCAGCTAAGAATAAAGTACACGTTGCTTTTGAAAAGATCATAAACCAGTATCCCTTTGACGGAACAAGAGCTGAATACGAATCTTTTTTCGATAAGATTTCTGGCTTCGAGAAATATGTTTTTGATAGATTCCCTAAGCATTCTGGATTCTTAATTTTTGATAGAGAGGGATCAAGCCCGGGCACCTTTCTTTCTATCGACGACTCTAGGGGTTCGGGTGACTTAGGTTCTGACAGAAAGTACGATGGACAACCTAGGCTCAAAATAGGCGAGAATCCTTTTACTCTAGAATTCAACCTTTTCGTTCCAAGTGGTTCTGTAAATCACAACGAAGTTATAGCTCAGAGAATTTCACAAGATGCAGGCTATACTGTTGCTATTTCAAGTTCAGCTGGTTCATCTTCGCCAGAAGGAGAGTGTGATCTAGTTTTTATACTTTCTGACGGATCTAAGTCTGAGTCCGTTGCAAAGAAAATCACGAAAGGAAAGTTTCACCACATCGCTGCAATATACGATAGAGGTGACACGAACAAGCTGAAGATAGTCAGGAACTTTGACTCAACAACTCAGAGCACCGGATCGATAATACTAGACACTATTGACTTTAAATCTACTAAAATATTAATAGGCTCAGGATCAAATCATAGCTATGGAAATTCAATTTTTGAACCAAAGCAGACTCTATCTGGGGCTCTTGATGAATTTAGATTTTTTCTTTCTTCTAGGACACGAGACGATCTTAAGAAGTACGGAGATAGAGAGATTTTCGCCCAAGAAGATCTACAGTTATATTTTCGATTTAATGAACCAAGCGGTTCGTATAGCTCTTCTGGATTAGGTACAAACAATTTATGTCTAGACCATTCAGGTAACGGGTTTCACACCCAAGTCTCTAATTTTAACATCAGACAGAGAGATACTTCCAGACTAGACGTTGATTCCATGATATCAGAGGACCCTTCTGTTTCCCCGGTCCTTTTTCCAACTTTCGAAACCGTGAGAAGCCTTTCAGACGATCTTTTGTCTAGCGCTTCAAATTATGATCTTAACAATCCTAATATCATAACTAACCTAGTGCCTCGACACTATCTGTCTGATGAGCAGAACGTAAGTACACTGGATGACGAAGTTGCAGGAAACCTGGAAGGCCAGCCTAGAATTATATTTGACCAGCCCGGCGGAAATCAGATACAGCAGTCACATCTAATAACATCAATCCTCTACACATGGGCAGCGACTTTTGACGAAATAAAAATGTTCATAGACGAGATGTCTAGAATGACAAAGGTCGACTATGATTCAAAGGACACTATTTCTGATACCATGTTGAGCTTTTTGGCTGAATATCATTCCTTTAATCTGCCAAGTCAGTTTAATCAATCCTCGATAATTCAGTTCCAGGAAGGAAGAGACATAACAGTAGGAAAAGCTCAAAAGAACAGATCCTTGCAGGAAATACAGAACTCTATATGGAGAAGAATACTTTCAGATCTTCCTGAGCTAAGAAGAACGAAAGGTACAAGGTCTTCTCTTGAGTCTCTTTTAAGAAACGTAGGAATAAACCCGGGAACTACTTTTAGAATAAAAGAATACGGAGGATCTCCTAGAAAAGAGATTTCTAACACTTTCGAGAAGAGGACACATATAGGTTCCAGGCTTAATTTTTCAAGCTCTTTTGGAGAACAAGGTACGATCGACGCAGAAGGAAGAGATTCAAATAGACCGCTCTTGACCACGCCTTTTCTATCAGCCTCTAGGGTCGAGCCAGGAGATCCTAAAATAAGAGGTGTCTTCAATGTTGGTCTAAGCAACGAGCCCGGCGATGGTCTTTTTACCAGTAGTTCTTGGACATCAGAGGCATTTTTCTCTTTTAATGGCTCTCTTCCCCATACATCACCTCAGAGTTTAATGAGAATTCATACTACTGGTTCTTCTTCCGGCGTGGGAAATAATTGGCTTACATTTAATCTCACAGCTGTGAAACCAAACCCAAAGACGGCCAAGACAGGTTCTTTAATCCTCTACGGAAAGCCTGATGGCAGCAAAAGTGGAAAACTGCGATTAGAAATAAACGATATAGACGTTTTTAATGGGGGTAACTGGTACGTATCTTTTGGGCGGGAAGCAAAGAGCCCTGAGAACAACTATGCTTCTTCTTCTTACTTCATTAGAGCAGGTCAACCTAGATATCTAAAAGCCCCTGTTTTCATGTCAAGTTCAGGATTCTTCGACGATACCGGAGAAAATTCAATGAACTCAATGAGCGCAGCCTATAACGCGTCAGGTTCTTTTGTCGCTTTTGGAAGCATGAGTCTTGGGTATGATAGCTCATCTGCTTTGAGCTTTTTAAATCATGACTCTGAGGCAAACAGGGTCGACTTCACCGGAAACGTTTCTAACTTTAGATTTTTCTCCAAAGCACTCTCCAAAAAAGAATCAATCTCTCATGTTGAAAACCCTAAATCTTTCGGAACTTCCAACCCCTCGGTTCATTTTAATTTCAATGAGCAAACGACAGGATCGTTTCAAAGGCTAAGAGTTGACTATTCAATGAACCAGCCTGTTACTTCTTCAAAGATTTCTGGCGGGATATCTATAACAGACTTTTCACAAAATGAAAGAACAGGAATTGGAACAGGTTTCATCCCCTTGGCCAGGGTCATAGAACCAGTACGTTACGACCACAGAACTATATCTCCGAAATTAGATACTCGATCTGAAGACAATAAAGTCAGAATAAGATCTTATATCTCTTCCGAGCTAGCTGAGATAAACGGAGCTAGGCTCGCGCCAGTCTACGACATACCCTTGGAAGAAAATCCAAATGATGATAAAAGAGTTGAGATTGAGGTTTCATCAGTACAAGCTCTTAATGATGATATTATTCTTCTCTTTTCCACGCTTGACTTCTTTGACAATGCAATCGGAGACCCAGAGTTGGTTTTCTCGTCAGAGTATAAGTCACTAAGAGAGCTTAGAAGGATTTATTTTAACAGACTTACAGATAAGATGAGTTTAATGAAGTTCTTTTCTTTTTTCAAATGGTTCGACGACACTGTCGGAGACGTCTTAGAGGAACTAGTTCCTAGATCTTCAAAGTATATGGGAGCCAACTTTATAATAGAGAGTCACTCTCTAGAGCGACCTAAGTTTATGTATGCTTATACAGATATGTATTTAGGTGAGCTTGAGAGGCCTAATCCTGGCGAGATATTCGTTCAACAGCTGATAGGTGTTCTTAAAAAGAGGTAAAAATGTCTAGTGTTAGAATACTAAGTGGATCTTTAACCAAAGGTTCTGTTTCTTATGATATAAATGAGGAAGGTACTCTTAGCGGGTCTCACGTGTACGGAAACGAAGCATACGCAGACGGAATAAACTTAAAAAGCTACAATCAGATATTCCGAAGGGTGATGATATTTCCTAGACCAAATACTTCCGACAAACTTCTTGTCGGAGGAAAACCAGTTGGAGAGAAGTACGACGACGGACTTACTCCGACATCTCCTCGTCGAAAAAAGATTTCAAAAAGTTCGGTCTGGGGAAAGCTTTATGATTTAAGTAATTTCCCACAATCAACAAGAATAGATTCAACAACGACAAACCTAATGAATATACCCGAAGGGTTTTCAGGAGGAGGAAGGTTTCTAGAAAGATCTGTTGTCAATACTGAGACAAAAATCTATATTACTGCGACCGAAGGAACAGACGAACAGCCTTATGGAGATTTAGTTTTCGACGTTGTCGAAGAACTTGAGCAAGATCCTTATCACCTAGTGAAAGTAAGGTACAATCCAATACTTTCTACAATCTCCTTTATAGCCCATAAAATAGGTTCGAACCACGACGCCGGCACACTTTTCACCGGCCAGACCATATTTCAAACTGGCACTAGCAAAAAAATAACGCAGGTCATAAATCATGAGATGGAACAGCGAGACTTAGGATATCCCGCCCTTTACGACGACGGACTTCCTTTCAAAGAGGAGATAGCCCCTGAGAGTCCCGTAGAGCTTGTAAAGACTCACCCTCAAAATGTTTATTTACCTTTGACGCTAGTAGATCCGGGAAATGCCCTTTCCATGAATGGTGTCTTAGAACCTCTTGGTATAAGAAGTAACATTGATATCTCTGGTCTCGAAATTCCTTTCACTACAAGGGGCCTAAGAGGAACATTAGGATCTGGTGAAGATGCTTACAGGAACAGTGTGGTGATCTCTGAGGGTTATAATGATGGCGATCCAAAGGTTGTTCCTTTTTTAGATGCTGTAGAATACTTTGGACCTGTTGAATTACCGCCCGTGTTCGAGCCTGACGAAACTCAGATTAAGAAATTTTCGGACACAAGTCACATGAGAGAGATATATTTCGAAAAGAGAGCAAAAAAAGGCGTGAACGTCTCCCAAGATTTTAGAACTGTCTTGATAAATGGTTCTTTCGATACTTCTGATTTTGAGTCATTCGATTACGAAGGAACTAGGGGTACTCAATATTTTGGTGGCGGAACAGATTCCATAGTTTACGGAGGCTTGAAAAAATAATGCCAAAAGCAGGATCCAGCTTAACGTATGACTTACTGAGACAGATGAACTCACCTTCGGGTTTCTCTTACACAGCTTACGACTCTTTGTATGCTTGGTACAAGTTTGATGAAACATTGACGCCCTCGGGAGAGCTCACTGATTATTCTAACAACTCCCGGGGCCTCGGGCCAAAGAGTGATTCATTCGTTTACACCCCTGGAGCTCCTATTAGTGATTCTCCTTTTTTAAAATCTTTTGATCGAAAGTCTATAAATTTTGCCGGAGATATCTTGGTAAACGACAATGATTCTGATTTCGTTCTATCTGAGGGATTCACAGTTGCAACCTGGATAAAAGTTGACGCATTCTCCGGATCGCACGTAGTTCTATATCAAGGTAACTCCACGTTTAACCCCGAGACTGCCGGAACATTTTCTTTTTTTCTAGAGGTTGGAAAAGGAATCCGTTCTAATCCCTCAATTGAACTTTACATAGGTGATGCTTCGAATAGTGGAGAAATATATGCGAAGTCTGATTTCATATCTTTAAACAAATTTGATGCAAACAAATGGGTCCATATCGCAGCTTCTTACGACGGAGGAGACAGTCCCGATTCAATATCTATCTATCTTAACGGAGAAAAACTAGGAATCCGATCAACCAGCGAGAACAATTTCACTAGCATGAACGGACCTTCGGGAGGAAGATTTTGTGTAGGTAATGCTTTTGGAGCCTCTCCGAGCTACGATTTTGATGGATCATACGCAGAATTAGCAGTTTGGTCAAAAGTTTTGAAAAGATCCGAGGTCTTCGGAGTCTATTCACTTTCTCAGGGTGCGTTCCTACCGACATCAGGAATTTTAACAAACCCAGTTAGAACTATCATAAGAGAGGATGATCACAGGACTGGGTCTTATCCCACTAATTCAAGAACTGGTGATTCTGATTTTGTTGGAAACAGAGCTATAGAACCCTACAATGACAGAAACACACTTGACTTTAAGACAGGATTTCCCAGGGGAAAGATAGAGATAAAGTCTGGTATAAAAAAGCTTCAGTCATACGTTTTTGGTCTAACGGGCTCAGATGGATCTACGAAAGATTTCGAAATAATAAGAGCTGCAATCCCAACTCGTGAAGGAAGGTTCAGGGGAAAGCAAAGAGCACCAGGATCAACCCAGGTTAATATAACGCCGTTTTCTACTAAGCTAACAGACTCTCTTCGTCTAGACCCGGGAGGAAACAGACATATCGCGTATATGTTGTCTGTTTGTATTAACAATGATCCAGATCTTAAGATAAAAGCCGAGCCCGTGAGCGGCTCAGTCTATCTTCAAAGCATTGAGGGAAAGAATAACTTCGGAACTTTTGGTAGAATATCTGTCTACAATCCATTAGTAGGCTCTGTTAAAGATAGAGATTATAGAGTAACAAATTTTTCTAGGGATTTCACAACAGTTAATGCTTCTACGAAACTTACCTTGAACAGCCCGTTTGCTAGAAACAACATCAGCGCTCCCAATTCTCTGCCAGACATTATGATCGAAGGAGCCATCTTACCGGGAATATCAGATTATGGAATTCACTTCTCTCCTGGAGAAAACATTAGTCCTTTTGATGATAGAAAGTACTCGATAGGAAAAACAAGTTACTACGAAGAGGGAACTCCCGTTTCTATTTTACCCGGGTTCACTTCCCCTCTTCGATCCAAGACTCAAATAGTCATAAATCTAAGTTCTTCAAATGGCCCGAACGGAACTGGAACAGCCCTGTATTTTGCAACTGGAGCACAGGGCACCGGCGCACCAGCTGAAGCCGGTCCCGAAGGATTGAATCACCCAGAAATAACGACATCTTCAAACGCCCCGGGTTTTTCTTACTGGGATGATGTTCTTAAAAAGTGGACTTTAAAAAAAGAGATAGTCGACCCCCCGGGAATAGATTTGTTTTCCACTACAGTGGGAGTACCCTTGAACAGTCTTATGTCGTACACCCAGGGAAGACTCTTTGGATACAGAGGTTTCACAGCACCCGTTTACACGGAGCAACCTTTAAATGACGGCGAAGCAACTACTAGTCAGACACAGGATTATTACAGGCTTACTTCGGGAGAGATATCAGACGAAACGATAGTAGGGAAAAAGATAGATAGGTTAAAATCTTGTGCTCAACCAACCGTTTCCCTGCAGTTTCCCTTGGGAGTCCAATATCAACCCTCGGGATCTCAGTACATAGAGATGAAAAACAAGATTGGAACTCCCTTTCTTGTCGAGAAGATCAAAGTCGATATCGATGTAAATCTAGGCATTTCAAGCAATCAAGATCTTGAAACAATAGCTTTTAGAAAGTTTTTCATTCTGTGTCAAACAAACGATCCAGAAGGAAAAGTACCTGAACAGGAAAACCAAATACCAGTCAGTGAGACTTTTCATTCACGAACTAGATCTTTCCTAAGAAAGGGAATTTCTCAAGGGTATAGAGAGATAATTACATACGGAAGGATCGGAGTCGCAAACGTAGCCAACAACTATTCTAGCTCCAGCCTGTACAATGATCTCAAGGATTCTTTTGACGCTTTTGTCACATATACGGGGGTAGACCAACGCCGCCACGGAGTGACCTCTAGCTTAAGTCTTGAAATAGAGCCTAGAGTTGCTGAAAAGCAGTCAATGGCCGGATTTTTTACAACTTTTTCTAATTATGACTATAGTAATGGACTTACTAACCCATTCGACGTTACAAAATGGCACTATGATAGAGACTCAAACCCGGGAGGACCAGCTTTAAACGGAAGAGCTTCAGGTAGACACCTAGGGCCTTCTCTAGAAGCTTCTGATATCGATCCTAATAATGATCCTTTCGTTGTAACTCCGGACAACGAAATTCCTACTTCTTTTTTTCCCAAGAAAAATTATTTTAAGACTTCTCCTTATATGATATTTCCTTCTGATAAGCTGATAATTGGGTGGGAAAACATCCCAGAGTTTTACTCTGAGCTCCAGGAGGTAAAAGATAACGCCGAAGAGATGGTCGACAGAATCAGGAACGTAAAGATAACTCTCTTCGGATCACAGGTTGTAGGAGGAGTCGAACACCACGACTCTTCAAATCAGCCTCTGACTTCTCCCGGTGTTCACGAGGCAATACTTGGTGAGCCTGTTGTCGATAAATGGGATGTCGAACCCTTGATCACTATGACTGGATCGATCTACGATGCTAATGTTTTCGGAGCAATGCTAAACAATCACGAACCCTCAGGATCTGAAAGAGGCGTAATAAGCTCGAGAACAAAACAGTATGTCTCTCTCCGAGATCCAAATAGTTCGAACACAACAGCTGTAAAGATAACAACAAGCTCTTTCAGCAGAACAGTTCCTTTGGTCGATAATAATGTTGTTTACTACGATTCCGCTGTCCCAAATCCAGGGTCTTTTCTCTCTGAGATCTTACCGTCAGACACCCTTTCTGAAAGAAAGTCTGTAGGTTCTGTTACTAGGTACGGGCTACAGCTAAGTACGGCCCCCGGGGAACCCACAAGAAGAGTCGCCTCTTTCTTGGGTCTCTTTAACGATCCAGATATTAACTCCTCTAGGAATAGATTTTTACCATCAAATCCTTTTCTTTATAAGGGCAGAACGGCATTTAGAAGAGCTGCTGACGGATCGAACAGGAGATTCCAAAATATATTCTTTGAGGACAGAGTGTTTTCAGGGTCTTTTCAAAGAATTCATGGAGTTTCAGTAGGTTCCGAAAGCCAGCGTCAAAACAGATCTTCTTATACTTCTGAGGTAACCGGAAGCCGACCCATAAAAGTAGTTTCCTTTGAGTCACCAGTTTCTGATAATCTTTTTCAGAGCGTATTAATCATGACAAAGCGACATAGAAGAGAAATCGCAATCAGGGAGACCAGAAGTCTGTACAATACACTATACGGAATTCCAAAACATTTAAGCGATGGCTCGATAAGATTTCCAGTCAGACCCGCAGGTGCTCTCGGAGTAACTGATAACATCGAAGGCTTTAAGTATGGTTTGATGAACACCACTCCTGTTTCGCCTGTTTATCAATTTTCTAGAACTTCTCATGGAAATTTTAGGGACTTGATGTTCTCGCCTCCCGAGGGGATGATGAGAGGTCTTTACAAGATTCTTGATCCAGAAGATATCACTTCCGGAAAGCGAAAAGCCGGCCGGGATGAAGAAGGAAGCCCAGTTAAAATTAGATTTGTATCGAGAGCTGGTGAGCCTGATGTAGATCCTAGGACTACCAATTGTCAGAATCTTCATAAATTTTCTTCTTCTTCGTTTCCATATTTTGATGAGATATCAAAGGACAGAGATGTTCTTAAGAGTCCTCCGCCTGATGGAGATCTTGAGTCTTATGAAATTGAATTTGAATAATTTTATTAGAGGGCTAGACTAAGATTATGTCAAAGCAATATATCGACAAGAAAAAAGCGAAAAAATCTAAAAAAATAGTCGTTCGAAACAGATCGGGAGAAGTAACAAATACCGTCATTCCAGGCGGGCTTTCTGTTGGTATTAAGGGAGAGAATGAAGGCTTTACTGTCCATGGAGACTCTAGCTTCGAAGGAACGATCAACGCGGAAAGAATTTTGATCAATGGAATACCCGTTGAAAATTCAGCAACCGCCGGCGCCAATTTTTTCTTCACAACAAATATTCTCACAGTCGAAGCAACTCCTGATTATGCCAACCCAGTTAGCGGAGAAGACTGGCCAACCGACTTTGCCGGAGCACCCAGCGCCAAGATGGACGGATCTTTGTCGTCCGGAACTAGACTCACCACCCCTGGGAATGACTATTCGAATACTTCTCTCGGCGGCGACTCTAATATCGATACAAACGAGTATCTTGTTGATGGTTCGAACGTAACAGCTGAGACTGATAACGGAACTTCTCTCACGGTCTCTCTAGAGGGTCACAACGATCTTTCTCCGAGAGACTTTAGAATCAACATGAAAAGGGGTTCTAAAACTGTAGCTGCCCTAAGAATAACAAAAGATAGCAGCGGAAACGGAAATCAAGTTCTTACAGTCGCAGACTTGGCCCAGTACGAAGACGAGTCCAATTCAGATACATTTGCCAGTATATCAATTGCCATTCCATATAAGCTGAATCTAGGCTCAGGTATAGTTGACCTCACAAGGGTTTTGGTAATTCAAAAGTTGATCAGCGGACCTGCCGGTTCTGATGGATCTGACGGCTCGGACGGAGCTCCCGGAGCAGCCGGAAGCGATGGATCTGCAGGAACCGACGCAAGAGCAGTTCACTTAACAGTTTCTTCTGGCAAGAATGTAATAATATACGATCAAGACGGAGCCAACCCCGCGCCTTCTTCGATCACAATTTCTGCCACTGATCAAAACGTTCCCGACGGCACAGATGCAAAGTTTAGATTTCTTTTAAATGACTCAGAAACTCAGGCTTCTTCAGCGACTTCAACTCTTACTTTTAGTGCCCCTTCCTCAATAGACGACTCTTCTCTTCCTTTAAAGTTCGAAGTAGAGCTTAGGGAGGGCTCCGGATCTACTGTCAAAGCTACAGACCAGATAACCATTCCGGGCGTTAGGGATGGATCTGATGCATACACTGTCGTCCTGGAAAACGAGGCTCACACAATACCGGCAGATTCTAGCGGAACCGTAATCGATCCCGACGGCGCCGGCTCCTTGACAGGCTACGAAAATTCTGGAACAAAGATCGTAGTCTACAAAGGGGCAACTCAGTTAACTGGTCTCACTGCAGGAAGTACTCCTTCTAGCGGTGAATATGTTGTGACACCTGCAGTTCAGCAAGGCACTATCACGGTTGGATCTTACACAGTAAACTCAGACGGGGATGTTGTGATCCCAGACCACGCCTCTTTTACTTCTGAGACTGCTCTTATTTCCTACACTATCAACGCCGAGGGATCTGCAAACATCACGAAGCTTCAGTCTTTAACAAAATCTAGGAGAGGAGTCGACGGAGTCGATGGAGCAGACGGTGAAGACGGCTCAGACGGAGCGGCAGGCAGGACTGTTAAGCTTACAACTACACACCAAGCAATCGTGTACGATGCCGCAGAGGGGAATCCTTCTCCGGACGGAGAAACTACGGGCCAGGAAGTAACAATCACCGCCACAGCGATCAACTCATCTGGAACACCTTATTACAGATTTTTTAAAGATGACTCGGTAGTCCAGGGAGGTTCTTACGGCGGTACTGATAGCACATATTCCTACATTCCCGAAGCTTCTTATTCTAACATGCCTGACAAGATCGAAGTAGAACTCAGAGAAGGAAATACTTCTGAAGATCCAGTTCTAGCAAGAGATCAGATAACGATCTTTGGTCTTAAGCCGGGAAACGACGGCTACTCAGTATTGTTAGGAAACGAAGCCCATACCATTCCAGCTAATGCTGACGGAACATTTGAATCGGGTGCTTTTGCTGGGTCTGGAACTACTTTAAACGTTTTCAAAGGTACAACTCAACTCAAGCACACGACAACCTCAGACGCGGGGTCTGGGTTCTATAGATATGCCGTAAGCGCAACCAACATATCAGCTGACGGATCTCCTGATACTTCCTCCAGTATATATGAAGTTGTTTACGGTGACGCTGCTTCAGCCGGATCTGATTCTGAGAATAACGATACTGCGTCTATAGAATTTACAATCTATGCCGAAGAAGGCAGCGCCGACGGAGCTACGATCACAAAGACGCAGACTTTCTCCAAGTCTAAGCGAGGTGACAACGGAACAAACGGTTCAAATGGAACTGACGGAAAGACTGTAAAGCTCACTGTGTCTGTGGGCAAGCAAGGTATAGCCTATTCTGCTAACGGAGACACACCCAATCCCAGTAGCTGCACTATTCTTGCCACTAGATTTGGACCCTCTGCCAACGAAGGGCACAACGTTTACTATAGGTTCAGTATTGACGGAACACCCGAAGCCGCCGGATTCACGACAGGAGCCTCTCTGAGCTATACACCCCCTAGTAGCTATGACGACATGCCTGACACAATTCTTGTTGAGATGGGTGAGGGAACAAGTGCCAGCAACGCTGCAAGCAACGTAGTTGCCCAAGACGAGATCACCATGTTCGGCCTTAAGCCGGGTGAGGATGGTGCTGATGCTTATACAATGATTCTGACCAACGAGGCCCACACCTTGCCTGCTACGACAACAGAGGCCGGAGATGCAACCTACACAGGATCCGGAACAACTGTTAGAGTCTACAAGGGAACAACAGAATTGACTGCTGTTGCTTCTTCTCCGACCGCAACACAATTCACAGTAGTAGCTGAAGGAACAAACATCGACCCGAGAGGGTCATCTGCTTCTTCTGTCTCCCCGACAAGTGTAAGTGAATCAGGTGCTGTCTACGCTGATCACAGCAACATGACTCAAAACAATGCTACGATCACTTACACAGTGACTACCGGAGGAAGCGGCCCGACTCTCGTTAAGGTTCAGACTCTGTCAAAGTCCATAAAAGGTGAGCAGGGAGAAACGGGAACTCGTTTACCCGGCGTGGATCTTGAAATTGACCCACCTGTCATCATTTACGACACAGCTGGCAACAATCCTGACGTATCTGAGATAGATTTGATAGCTGTTCCTAGGAACTTAGGTAACGCTGTGAATGTCCTGAATTTTGACGGAACTGCCAATGCTCGCATATATCAGGCTAGTCTCAGCTCATCGAATTTTTCATTCTCAGATGGGTCTTCTACAGACAATCCTTTTACCGTGTCTTTCTGGTTAAACGTAAATTCTGATGCTAATAGTAGTGACTTCCAGCGCCTTTATAGAAGCTGGTATCCTTTTGCAGTGGGTTACCAGAGCAATGATATGAAAATTGCTCTTAGGGATGAGACGAACAACGAAACCAACACCTTCACATCCGCACAGTCAAGCGGAAAAGATTTTCTAGAAGACGAGGAAGGTAACTGGGTACACGTTGTTCTTGCATACACACCTGAGACTTCAAACGGTGCAAATAACGAGAAAATTGATTTCTATAAGAACGGAAGCTTGTGGTCAACCCATGTATCGCCCAACGATTCGTACGATCACGGAGGACTTACGGATAACCAATCCTATGTGGGCTGGTACAATGGAACCAACTCTCCGGATATGAAGTTATCAAGTTTATTGCACTACAATCACGATGGATCAAGTGGTAGAGGAAGTTCTGCGTTCACAGCATCAGATGCCGCGGCAATATATAACAGTGGATTCGTTCACACTGATTACACTTCACTTACAAAGGGTGACGACATAGTAGGGTACTGGAGACTGGATGATGATCCTAGCACCAATAGAGTTGAAGACTATTCAGGAAATAACGAAGATTTCACCTCCATCAGTTCAGGTGTCACCAGAGATACTTCTTCTGGGCTAAGATCGAAGTCGGGCCCGTCTTACTTCACTTTTAGGGTAGCAGGATCGATTGTGGGTTCCGCAAATCAAACGATTCCTTACGTCTCTTACACTTCAATTCCGTCACGATTCAGCGACTTCGCTTCCACTCCCAAGACTGCTGTTGTTGAAATGAGGTCCGAAAACTCGAGTGATCCAGTTGATGCGAGAGACCAGGGATCGATCACAGCTATCAATCCGGGTTCTAATGCCCCGGTTGTCATACTGGATAATCCAGTTCACTTCTTTGCCGGAGCCGGGGCGGATGGATCTGTCTCTGATTATTCGAATTCTGGAACCGAAATACAGGTCTACAGCAACGGTGTTCTACTCTCAGGTTTGACCTCAACAGGGTCGGCTCCTACAACAGATAGTGGAACATTTCAGGTTATCTCGAGAACTGTGACACCAGCCAACAGAGTTGTTCTGGGCGCCTTATCAAACTATACAGTTGGAACAGGCGACGATCACGGCGACAGAATCATCGTTCCCGACCACGCACAAGCCTCGTCAGAGGGCAACCGATTCTCGAAGACAGTGGGACAGAACGCAAAAGTTACGTATCAAATAAACGTTGAAGGAACCACCGTCACCGCAGTTCAAACCCTAAACGTTAACAGTCCAGGAACCGACGGAGCAGATATCGGGGTCGATGTAAGAATAGATCCGCCGCTCGCAGTCGTTCAGACAGATAGTTTCGGAGCACCGACCTCTGGCGCTTTGGATGCTACGGCAATGACAGTAACGGTTTTTATCCTAGGTGACGGCGCAACCGTTGACAAAGCGACTCCGTATGCTGACGACACGTTTAGAATTGAAGTGGGAGATTTAGACTCCGGAGGTTTTACTGACGGAGCCGTATCTCAGACTACAGGGGAGAGTTCTGCTTCTTATTCAGCGATCTCAGCGATGACAGCTGACGCGGTCTACAGATCTGTAAAGGTCCATGTGACTGTTGATGGAGTTCAGTATACTCAGACCAAGGTTCAACAGATCGTTAAGGCAGTTTCACAGGTAGACGAAGTCGTGGCTATAATAGAGAAGCCGGTTGTCGCATTGCCTAGAACAAACTGGTCGTCAACGTATGAACCAACTATATCCGACTATTCCGCAGCTGACACCTATATAAGGGTTTACAAGAATGGAACATCCGTAGGGTACCATAACACTGCCGACGGATCGATGACAAATAACAGATTCAAAGTGCTGGTAGGCCAGAGCGATGATTTCCCAACAATCAACATAACCCCAGGTAGTGTCAGTTATGCTTCCTCATACATAGCAAACGTTAGCTCTCCGAGTGGTTATGATAATGCAAATTTCCCAAATCCAGCTGTAATTGACTATCAGGTCAGATACAAGGACACTGTAGGAAATTTTCACAATATCCCGGTAAGACAGACGATGAATCCTGTCAATGAGTATCCTGCCGAAAAGACGTTTAAGCTAGGTGTTTATCATGACTTTGGTGATTACCCATTAACTGAAGGCAGCAGCACCATCAGCACCTCCGATGCCGGTTTTTTTGCAAGATACGCAACCCTAAAAACAGGATTCAATCAAGCCGGCCAAGGCAGGTATTCGAAAGCCTCTATCATACCGCAGTTTGCTTTTACATGGGGGCTAAACGGCAAAGATCCAAGTTCTAAAGGTTTTTTTCCAGGCGCACCTGCCGACGGAAACCCACTTGAAGTTACAGGATATCAGCGAACAGCCGGAAACAACGTAACCGGTTACATCGCTAGAAATGAGAGAACGAGTCGGTACACAGACTTTACCCCGACCAATCCTACGAACTTAGGCAACTATCGAGATGTGTGCGCCTATCCGGGAGTAGATATAAGGCTAGTGTCAGCAAGGGGACAAGTATACTATACAAACCTATCGTGGAGCACCAAAGCCTACTATGGTTCGGGTCCAACGTTCTCTCCAGTGTACAACACTTCTTTTTCCAGCTATGCCTACAGGGATTGCTATTTCGGCGTCGATCTCTACACACGCCCTGTTAGCGACAATGGAGAAGGAGAGCTCACCTACCTCTGTACACTCAACATGGATAAAACCGGTGGGGGCGAAATTGACGCATATGCAAACGTCGGCGGCGGTCCTGATGCGAATAGAGCAGGCCACAGGATTGTAAGTGTCAGTGATAGAAGCTCCGATGCTAGCACCGCTCACGATAGTACGCATATAATGAAGGTTTCAAGCACACAACAGATAATACCTGTTTTGTGGTTTCAAAAGCCTTCTTGGTACGACCGAATTCCTAAAGCAGGTTTTCTCTGGTTCGAAGCCGAAATAGGTTATTACGAGATTTAGAAGGAAAAAATGTTTCAGACAATTAATAGCGTGATTGTTGAAGTACTAAGGGGAAATGAAAACCTGACAAGATTAAATGCAGGGTGTCTAAACTTGTTCTTTTATCCGGAAGATAATCTTGAAATAACCCTGACGCCTGGAGAAACTAGATATCTCCAGACTGGTCTAAAGGTGTTACCGCCATTTGGATGTATCGCCGGAATAACTAGTAGAAAAATATTTGAAGACAAAAAACTAATATGTCTTTTCAGTTCTGTCTGTCTAGATACAGACTTTTCTGATGAGATTGTTTTGCCTTTTCAAAACTTAGGAAGCACAGACCAGACTTTAAGCCCTGGCAGTAATTTTGCTGAGATGTATTTTATAAAAGTATCAAGCCCACTCCTTCAGATAACTTCAAGTGGGTCTTTAGAAGAATAGACAGAAGAACAAAGAAATATCACAAGAGCATCTATCTATAATTTTTTGAGGATGAATAATTAAAGAACATGGCAGGAATACTAGACAGCAAAGAAAGAGTTATAGACTTCATCATCACTCCGAACGGTAGATCTCAGATATCTTCCGGGCGACTTAAAATTGAGTTTGCATCTCTTTCAGATACCCAGACTTTCTATAGATCTGCATCTCTCGATCGAGTCGCTGACGATGCTTCTGAGCGAGTCTATTTTGAGACAAACTCTTCTCCTTCTGACACGATCTCACCTGAGCTCGAAGCCGGCACTTTTCTCAAAGGTTTTAGAGCAGGTGAATTTGAAGTACAGGGTCAGAAATTTGCTCTAAACTCCCTGAATGAAAACTCCGGGCAGGAGACTTCCACAATCCTGAGCGGATCTAAGATAATAGATAACTCAGTAAAACTAACTGAAAACATCATTAACAATTTCACCAGTCTAAGAATTCTAGGCACCGAAGATCTCTTTTCTGACACCTCTGAATTTGATATTGGATATGCTACGGGAAGTTTTGTTATCACTCAGAGAGATCTCGAGATCAATCAAGGAAAAGGCATTTATCTTAAGGATGTCTCTCCTAGGGATTACAACACAGAGAGCCCAGCCAATGCTGAACCCGATGGAGCTGTGACTCTAGAAAACTCTCCAAGCATATTCTCAGACCCTCGGTTTGATCATCTGCCAAACTATAGGTACTTACCTCCTGTAAATCTACCAGATCCAGGAAAAGACCCGGAGGTGATGGGTCTCTATCCCAGGCTTGACAACAACAAAGATCCTGGAAATTCTAATTCTATATTTCAAAATCTTGAAACAAGGCAGAAAATTGAGTTAGAGTTTAATCAAATATCGAGGTCTAGAAATCTAATGTGCCAAGTCTTTGAGTTTGTTAGATCAAACACGGGAGGAGTAGAAAAACTCTCTGCTGTTGACAACGGAATATACGAAGATCCTGAGACAGGAGAGCTTTCTCACATATTTTATATCGGTAAGCTCAAAAAAGATCAGAACGGATCTGATACTTTTCTTAATATTTTTACCCTAAGGTTTTCAGGCCTTGGTGATTGATTAGATCTAAATGGGACAGGCAAACTTACAATATTCAATCCAGGCAGTCCTGGCCGAGGACGGAGATGGGTCTCTAGTCCAGCCTGAGCTTTCTTTTGAAGATATCGGAATAGATCGAAACGTTGTGGGTACTCACGGGATGCACGATGACGACAATATTTGCATGAGACTAAGGCTTGACCTAGACGTTGATGTTGAAAAAGTTGTGAATACCCGGACGATAGGGTACAGAGTAGATTTTATTTCGAATCTCCCTAACGGTAAGTCTTCGTCTTTTTCTAACTACTTTATCGATGATTTTCATGAAAAAATCACAACGGGAGAGAGAGACTTCGAGGCGTTTCAAGAATTAGTTTTACAACCCAGGGTAGAGTTAATTACTGCGCTCGACGAAATTGGAGACCCGTCAGATAGTAACAACGGAATAGTAGATGATTCTGAACTCACCGCTTTTTACGAAAACAACATGCTTTTGAATACAAAAGATTTGATATCTTCTCAGATACAGTCAAGTTTAAATCTAGGTGTAGCTCCGACTTCTATGGACAGGATCTTTGCTGACTTGAGACCCACCTATAGAATATCAAAAAACGATAGATCTGGAACTAACAGCTCTAATAGACCGAAGATGCATTCAGACGGTTCGATCAACAATCCGATTGTTTTGTCTGAGCTCAGAGAGACTGAAGCAGTCCCTGAGAGCACCCACACTTTTAGTTCTCAAGCGGCAGCATCGATATACGAAGCAGAAACTCAGAGAAGAAAAGAGATAAGCCTGGGCAGGGTTGTAAAATACACTAGCACTAATTTCACTTCTTCTAGATTTTTTGATATTGGTTTTAAAAATATATCTTTTGCCCAGAACTTTACAGTAAATGTACTTCCTATTATAGACCTCGAAGGTGAATCAGGATCTCCACCAGCCGGCACACCCTATTCTATTTCGACAAATATATCTGAAGACGCCATCAGCGAAGTTTTAAATTTTGACGGAACAAAGTCCCAGATAAAAGTCTTCAGAAACACTCCTGGGAAAGTATCAATTGAGGTTACTAGATCTGATCACTTTTCTTCTTACTTTTCTGTTTCTATAGAGTCTACTAACCCGTATACCGGAATAACAGTGGACGATCAACAGGAGATTAGTTTTAGAGTCGGAGAGTTCTCTAAGATTGTCGATTTTGAGAACGTCTTAAATATCGATCCTTTTTTCACGACAATATGCCTTCTTCCCAAGAAGACCCCTGAAGGACCTTACGTAGATGGACCTCCTTCTATTGCCCTTCCGGGCATTCCCGTAAATCGACCACAAGGTTTTAATAAGTCGGGAATAGTTGAGAACGTTAAGATAGGGACTTCAAATACTCCTTTGGGTATTGAAGTGGAACTTTTCGACCTTCCGGTCAACTGTTCTGGAGTCCGAATACATAGATCTCTTTCTACTCTTTTGAGTGAAAAGTCTCTTGTTTTTGACGGACCAGTAGGTGAAGAATTTTCTTTAATCGACCAAGAAGTATCAGAGGGAAGAACTTATGTATATCAAGTTGATTTAGTTCTTAGGACACCTTCGGTTGACCTAGGCTCTTCAGTAGACTACAGGTGGGGAACACCTTCCGGAGAAACTTCTCAAGAGACGCCAAAGTCTAGAATAGTGTATTACCACAAAGCAGAGAATGAGTCGATAATAACTAGACTGTATCCTAGGGGCACACAATTCTCAGTAGAGATGCTTGAACCTATCGCGAATAAAGCTTCAGACAGAGTAGAAATATCCGTACGTGTCAAGGAGGATGAAGGCATTTTTAACAACAAGGCAATTCAGGCTCTTGCGGCCGGCTATGAGAAAATAAGAGATCTGACAAATGATCCTGTTTTTAAGCAAGCCAATTTGCACAATCAACCTGTTCCTTTTGTTAAAGTAACACGTCTGGATTTGAAAAAAGGGGGAGATCCAGTCGTTGTAGGTTACGGAATGTTCGCAGAAAAAACCAAGATCTTTGATAGCTCTGTATCTTCTATAAAGGAAAAGACCCGTTTAAGGTACTACGCCCATCTTTCCTTAGTTTCCCTAGGGGCACTTAGAGATGCCGCGCTAGAGATAGATTCGATCAACTCCCCGGGCAATGCTAAGATATCAGTCAAGCAAAAGAAATATGATGTCTTCAGCCCAGACGGTACTGTTGAAAGTGTCGGTTTTTCTAAGACAGAAAACAATCTCATAGACTTGATAGAAAGAAACAAGACAGGAAACGAAACAAGTTCTACTTTACTCTATGAACCTCCTTTACCCGCCGCTGGCGGCTTTGCAGAGGGTTTTTTCTCTCCTCCTTTTTCTGCTAAGTTAAAATATATTCCAAAGAAGTGGGGAGCAGACATTCAGATCAACATCGTAGGCGCCAAGTCAGTATCTGAGTTCATGCTTTACAGGAGATCTTCTTCTGGTAGGAACTTGTTGATAGCTGTCCAGAAAGTATCAAAAAAAGGTGGAAAATATGTCATTAAAGATGAGTTTCTAAAGCTTCTTATGAACCAGAAGCCAGCCCAGTATTTTCTTGACGTTGTTATGATCGATGGTACTCTTCTTAGAAACGTAGCAGCAACTGCTTCTGAGTATATCATAAAGAAAGGAAGTAAAAAGCTTTCTAAGAAAAGAACCAAGCTAAGGGTTTTTTCCTCTGGGAAGAATTCCACTGCAAAGATTAGAAAAATAAAAAAGAAGATCAAGAACGTCAAAAAAGGTGTTCCTATAGGGACAGCCAAAAAGAAGAAGAGCAGCAAGAAGAAACCAGGCTTTCAGAAAATTAGAAAAGTTACATTGAGGTAATCAGAACATGAGCCTAAGCAACAAAGATACAAAAGACACAGGTCAAAAAATATTAAGATCTACATTGTCGCAAGTCTACAAGGCTGCACTCGATAAAAATTTTATAGTAGAGGGAAAATCTCTTGATGAGACAGACATAGAAGAGCCAAGCATCATTATCAGGGACCTTTCAGATCAATCTCTTAAAGGTTTCGATGAAAACGCTTTTCCGGCTGACATGGTTGACATTGGCGAGACAGTCCTCGCCGGAGACAGAATTCTTTCTCATGCTTTTTCTCTCGATCTAGACTTAAACACTCTTCTTTTTATGAAGGAGACAATGAAAAGTCTTAGAATTGAAAAAGAAATAGAAAATCAGCTAGGTCACGAGGTTCTTAAAAAGTTTTATCAGACAGACCCTGACTTTCTAGACAAGCTAATGATCCAGCTTGAAAACAATTTTAATGAAAATTTCTCTAAAATAAAGTCCCTGGGCTTGGAGACTTCTTTTTTCAATAGGATGAACCTTTCTGCAAATAAGTCATCAGCTTATTACGGAAATAGATTGCCAGGAACTGTTGATTATGACTTTTTAGAAGCTGAGATAGATGACATTCATAGAGCTGTCTATACTTCTAACTTTGGACCATACACTCTACTTTTTTCTTCTACCACCACCGGAAAATCGAAGTTTGATTTCAAGGATCAGTACAAAGAGGAGTTTCGGTACATCTACAACGACATAGCAGGAAGAAGTTCAAATCAAAGATTTATTCCAGGAAAGTTTTCTCCACACTCTTTTCCTCCTCCTCACTCTAAAGCCACGTTGACTTCGCTAATGTACCAGCATCTTCACGATGCTTCTTTTTCCTTAAATCATGGTGTTTCTCCGTATTCTTGGAATAAAAATAATTACCAAAATCAGGAGTTAAGTTCAGGAGATAGCCACAACGATCATAGAGATGCTCAGGGAAATCTACCTCCTTTGCTTGTGGACTTAGGATACAACAAAGACTTAGATAAAATGAGAAGTTTTCAGTATCCTTCTAGGGACGCTCTCTTATCGACTGCTTTGGCCGTCGGTGACAGTCAGGCAGACGTTCGGGCCGTCGACGATTTCATAAAAGATATTTTTAAAAACTCTGGAACAGATACGAACAAAAAAGATTTTATACTCGAGACAGACAACATAACTTTGCCAGCCCCCAGATCAGGCACCGGACCGAGCCTTACAATAACATCCAAAGATCACCCGGGAACAAGAGCAATGAAGTGGATCGATCAAGGAGAGCCCCATGAAGAAGAAACTCCCTTGTCAAGACTTGGAAGAATAGCTTCTGTAATAGCTACAGAAATGCAACTGTCTGCCGGCATCAGTTCACTGCCCAGTCATTTGTATGACCCAGAAGAAGGGAACAAAGAGCCTTTAGGGAAGAAGATTTTTGGAGAATTTAAGGAGCGTATAAATCTTCTAGATGAGTTATCCACAAAGTCCCCCGGGATCTTGTTACCCAATGTCCAGAATCACGGCGATGTTTATTTTTATGAAAGGGCCTTGAGATTTAAAGACTTTCAAGGAGCCTCTAGTGGAAAAGACCTAACCACAGAGTACATCACTCCGTATGTCGCAGCAACTAGAAGGTCTGACAGAGAAAAAATTGTAAATGATCTTAAAGACTTGGTAGAGAGCCAAGATGAGAGAGCAAAAACAACCTGGGATAGAATTTCGAAACTTAATCAGTACACTTCGAACGAAGATCTACTTTCGGATGAACAGCTAGATCAGATGGACTCTGTTTTGCTCCATACTTCTTCTAGAAGATCTCTTTTGGCTTCTCGATCGCCCGAGCATGTCATGAGTATAATCCTAGAGATTTTTCAAAGCCTTCATCAGTTTGACTACTATCGAAGGAAGCAAACTCGAGAAGACTCCACTCAAGCAAATCTTCCAAAAAGAATTTTAGCACAAATGCATGGACTGATGCTTACTTCGAAGAATTCTAATAATAACCTGAGTTTCTTGAACAAGGAAAAGTTAAGAAACTCCATAGTGACTGCCATAGTAAATAGAGACATGACTCGAGCTATTGACAACATCCCTGTAGGGATGGAGCTAGGACAGTACCCAAATGAGATTTTAGGGCAATTCGTAACGAATAGAAGAATAGGGTACACTAAATCTACGATTCGACGTCATACGGCTCAAATATTATTGTCTGGGCCTGAGGATGATAATCTTCTTGATTCCAAGATCGCAAGGACTGATAACTTAAGATATAACATAGCCCGATACACAGCCTGGTCTTTAAATCAAGGTGTTCATAAATGGCATCACCGACCAGATATAACAAAAGTCATCGTTTCTTACACTGGAAATAACAAACCTCAGTTAGATAGAAATCAGCCAGAGTCAGCTGTACAAAACAACAACGTCGGCGACTTTGTCGCTTATATCGGAGGAGATATCCTAGAGAATGCGTACAGTTTCAACTCCGATGGCCTAGGAGGCAACGTTTCTCCGAGTTCTTACAGCATGAAATATGATCTTTATGACATGATCATAAGGGCAGTAGATAGAATCGATGAATCCATAGCCCGGACCGTTGACGCTAGCAGCTCAGAATCCATTGTCGACAGCGAAGTCTCAGAGAGTGATGAGATATTTGGAAATTATTTTCACTCCTCTGCTGGGATAACTAGAGCTTCGGGATTTGACAGAAGCTTAATTATATCCCTTGTAGTCGACGCAGTTTCAGAAATTCTAGGGGACTCTTTTAACTCTAACCTTTTCGTCAAGTACGAAAACGGTGCCAAGATGTTCACGGGTTTTTATGATGAAGGAAACGTAAACCCAGCCACGGGGAAGCGTGCTTATAACAAGGCCTGCGCAATAGAGATATTTCCGAAAGGAACTTCTTTAAGTTTTTTTAGAAATCGAAAGAGTAAAGCATTCCAGGGTGAGGAATTGAACACAGCAGCAGCCGCCGGCGGCGGGTCAAACGGGCCAATTAAGTGGCCCTACGAAGAGGGCTCTGATTACCCACATGTTTTTAGGACAGCGATGACAACTGAGAAGGTGTTTGCATCAATATCGTGCCTTGGAGATATTTTAAATCCATCATTTGTCCACCAATATATGAAGAACGGCCGGATCGGATCAATATCAGAAGCCCAGAGGCTCTGGAAAGCTTGTGTCGTAGAACTAATGCTAGAAGGCCCTTTTGAGTACAGCAGAACTAGCCTCAAGACTCCGCCCAACCCTGCTACATTCTACACCACAGCTCTTCGTGATCGATTTAGAAAAATATTTGGTCCTTCAAATTCTAATTCCTATAATCTTCTGGGCGCATCAAGCCTAAACAATTTCGCCGAGCAAAGTATTGGAGAGCTGGCTTCTGGTATTAACGGCCACAAGGGAAGCCTCAAATCAGTAACTGAGTTTATTAACTTACATGCTTCTTACGTGCAGCCTATCAAGAGATTCATCGAAGCATTCAGTCAAAACAGCTTAGACATGGCGGAAAATTATCCTGATCACCTTGCATGCTCCTACGCTTCAAATGGACAGCTTCTAAAGAGTTTCATGAGGCTTCAGAAAATGTCCGGACCTGTCAGTGCTTTCGTTGACGAAGATGACAATTCCTTTTTCCGGGAAAAAATTAATTCGAAAATGTGGTCATTAATTGAAAAATTTCTAAATTATTCAATAGACAACATCTCTGAATTTGATCATAAAAAAGTAGTTTTTTACGGAACGACCCCAGGATCTTTTTACGAATCTCTGTCAAATTTTACAGACGAATCACCGGAGTTTGGAAGCTGGCCGACCGAGACTTCTTATGTTCCGATAAAAACAGTTTTTAATATTAAAAAAACAAACCCACTTGACGAAAACATTACGTTCGCAAGTCCAGAAGAAGCTATACCCGATATTGATTTGAATGTAATTCTTGATGAAACTACTATTCTGTCTAACGTTACCTCGGATGCAAACTGGGAAGACATCGCAGACTCTGTCACTTTTATATCCCCTACCCAAATCCCTAGTTTTGATAAGATACCCAATACAGAAAAAGGTTCTCCGGCTTCTATTTTATCTTACGTTAGAAATTCAATAGGGTTTTCAGTCAATAGTATTCTCGATGAAAATCAAACCATTTCCGATGAAGAAGTTGACAAACTAAGGGATATGGCAAGAAGAAAGCTGGGTGACTTTTGTTATAAGTTCTTAATAAATTCAATTTATTCTCTAGAGCTCAGAGACGAAAAAATAATTAGGGAAGGAGCCAAGGGGATGATAAAGAACCCGTCGGTCGACGGCGATGATTTTATCTCAAAATTTAAAAATTCTTTAAGCTTAATTGACGTTAGCCTGAAAGATGTTTTTGAAAAGCTCACCACTGATAAAGTGTCAGAGCCGAAAGGTTTCGACGGAAGCAAAATATCTCAGTCAAAAGGAGAGAGAAGGGCTAGAAGGCCTATGGATAACGAACTAAAAAGAAGCTTAAGACCTTCGGCCAAGATTTCTGATAACGGGACTCCTTTTATAGCTCCGCCAGATCTTAATGATCAAGAATTCTATATAGGAGAAGTTCTTTTTTCTTCTTTGATGATGTACGATCACAGGCTTTTGTTCGGGACTCCCTTGTTTGATGATATTGTAAGTGTTGAATTTGATTCTGAAAATACATTAGCTAAGCCCGTATTCGA